>Ga0207036_10088_pt1 | contig 17706 bp, 17 predicted proteins | sample Alteio_BWMinCont_78_FD_153284 | JGI IMG/M metagenome (GOLD analysis project Ga0207036, IMG submission 153284) | Enriched cells from forest soil in Barre Woods Harvard Forest LTER site, Petersham, Massachusetts, United States -... | ecosystem: Environmental > Terrestrial > Soil > Temperate forest >... | reverse complement strand
TGCCGGTCGAGCGACGATTGCTGGAAGGGCGCAGAGCTATGAGCACGAGCGGGGTATTCCGGCCGGAAATGACGCTCAGGAGGGGCCAGCCTTGTGGCCTCAGCCGGGAAATACAGCAGGCGCCAGCCCGTAATCCATCTGGCGCCTCGGGAGTCTCCGTCATTGGTGTGCAGTTGTAAAGCTATTGGGGCCCGGCGCCGTTCTTGAGTCTGTTTTCCGGCGCGACGCTCAGTTGGTCACTAGAGCCGCCATAGAGGCTTTCCGGAGCGCACCAGTTGCATTTGTATTGGTCATCGGTGCGGAAGTGCGTCTTGTCCAAGCCAATACACATTTGCGGCTGCATGTAGTTGACATCGGGGTCAGGCGGAGCAAGCGTTACACTCCGCGCGGCAAGAACCCAGGGCTTGGTGAACATGACGGGGTCCTCCACAGTGGCCTCGGCGGTAACGACGCTGCCTTTGCGGGTCCAGCGCTCGATGACATGCTCTTTATCGCTATGCAGCGATGCGGCCGCGCCACCAAGCCAAGTCTCGTCATTGAGGGCTACGGTGTCGACGACGAGCGTATCCCCTTCCCAATGGCCGATGGAATGTCCCATGTAAGAGGTGTCCAGGTCTTTGGGGTGCTGGCGGCCATCGGTGTAAACGATGCGATAGATGGGGCCCGGTGAAGCTTCAAACATGATTGCTACGGCTCGCGGGGAGGCCACGACGAACCCGCCAAAGCTGGCGCGCGGAACTCCGGCCGGCTTGCAATCCAAGTCGGGGTCGTTGACGTTGGTTCGGCCCCATTGCGCGTCGATTATCTTCTGCACCTTGACGCGATACTCCGGCTTATACGGCGCACGAATTGTGGGCTTCTCCGTGCCATAGCCGTCTTCGGCTGCCTCGGTGCCTCCATTGGGTCCGGCATAATCGAAGAAGATCGAGCCATCTGCCGCCCGGGTGGTCTCGTGAGGCGCATTATTCTCGACGGCGAATCCGCCGGCCCAGTATCCCCCGAGGTCCGGGTGGCCGTCTGACAAGCGCGGCGTTGGCGCGGCCTCAGCTTTGGCGATGGCAGCCGCCCGGCCCTGCGCGGCGGCTGGCTGGGTCTGCGCCGCAGGCATGGAAACAAGCACCAGCGACAAAACACATAGAGCAACTACCGCTACAACGCTGTAGCCGATGATATGGCTTTTCACGTGCGAGCCTCCTTGCGGACCGATTCGAAGCCTTGCTGGTCAGGCGCCTCGAACTCGAGAGCTTGCTTTTTAGTTGCGCGCAGCCCCGGCCAATCCCGTCTATGCGGCAAGAGTATGACTTTGGGATTTTAGCTGTCAAGGCGAATCTTGCAGAACTGTCGGTAGCACTTACTTTATTTAGGCAGTCGCGCGAGTCGATGGGGAATACCGCCCGAAGGTTGGTTGATAGCGAGCAAATGGTTGGCTTGCTATCCGCGCCGCGAGATTTTGGGCCGGAAGCCGACTTATTTCGCGATCCAGTGGGTCGATTCCGCCGATACGTACCGATGAGAATCAGGGAACAATTGGGGAACATTTACGGCATTTCTTTTCGGAGCTTTACGCTCCCCATGATTTCCTCTAACTCCTTCCAGATCCAAACCGGTTTCGACCCCCACCGCCCTACCAAAAGTCTCATGAAGGCAAGATCTCCTCGGGATCGTCAGAAGTCTCTTCCAGTTCGACCACCTCCGCCAACCGAATGGAGTTGCGATTGCCCTGGAAATAAACGAGAGCCGAGACCACTCCCAATCCCAAGCCTATCGCGTGGGTGCGGTAGCTGACGTTTGCCTGAAATGTTGATGGGAAGAGGACCAACAGCGCCAGGCATACAGCCCGCAGGACGCGCTTTCCGGGGTCCACGCTGCGTTCCACCAGCAGGTACATGCTCAGCCAGAAACCCGCCATCCAGTACACCAATCCTGACGCTCCTACCAAGCTGGACTCGGGAGGATAGGTCAGCAAGGAAAAGTAGTTGGTCAACGCGGCCATGGCCAGACCGAGCACCGGGAAAACCCAAAAGCCGAAGTATCCAAAGAGCAGATAGCTGAAGAAGGCGATATAAATGACATTGGAGACGACGTGCATGACGTCTGCGTGCACCGCTACTGCCGTCAGCAGTCTCCAATACTCACGTTCCTTGAGAACCCCTTCCGAAGTGGCGGCAAGAGTGGGCAGGAGAGCAGCTCCGTTTCGCCAGGCTAGCAGGGACGCTGCCTGGATCGCCACAACGGAGAGAGCCGCCACTTCCAGACTCCACATCCGCGGTTTTCCCGACAGAAGTGTTTCTCGGACACGGTGGGTTAAAGAGACTCCCATGACAGTAATCTTACCGGCGGTGGGTTCGCATTTCGAGCAGTGAATCTTCTGATTCCGCCGAACGCGAAGGGATCGCCTCAACTGCTCCAAGCAGCGCTAAGACACAGTCCATTCTCTACGCATCCAGCTATGCCAGCCAAGTCAAGCTTTTGGACTAAGCGGACGTACTTGGGACGACCAAGGTGAGCGCATCGGGCACAATATTGAACTCAGCCGGGAGATGACCAACCAACTCGCCGTCCACTTGCAACCACGCGGCGTCGCCATCCAGGGGCTCACATCGCACAGAAGTTGTTCTCATAAAATGGGTATGCGGCGCCCATCGCATCCGCCCCGCGAATGCCAACGGCAAATAAGCCAGATAGAGCAGGCGGCTCCGGGTGGTGCAAATCATCAATTCAAAATAGCCGCCGTAAAGATCGGCGCCTGTCGTGAGACGCAAAGGTCCGCCGTAATGCTTTGTCCGGCCGACCACGATCAGTGAGCCGATCAGACTCTGGTCGCCTGAAATAACGCGGAATCTTGGGAACCTATACGAGGCGAACTGCCGCAGACCTTCGGCCCAAAATGCCAGCATTCCGGTGCGGCGTTTGAGGCGGTCGCTAACAGCGTGGACCATCGCGCCGTCGGGTCCAGCCCCCGCGACAGAAAGGAAATAACGATTGTGAACGCCGTCGTCGAATGTGGTCACCTTGCCCAGCGCTATCCTGCGCAGTGTGCCACGCCTAATGGTTTCCGCCGCGCGCTCGATATTCCACGACACGCTCAGCTCTTTGGCCAGGATATTGGCTGTTCCGGCAGGAAGCAGGGCCAATGGGACGTGGCTACCGGCCAAACCATTCACGACAGCGTTGAGTGTGCCGTCCCCACCGCAAACGATTACTAACTGCATGCGGCTCTTGACGGCGTTGCGAGCCATTTCTTCCGCCGCTCCGGGAGGACCGACCAGGGCGAGGTCAGTTTCGATGCCTTGGCGAGCCAGTATGTATTGAATCCGTTCAATCTGCTCCCCAGGCAATTTCCTTGCGCGTCCGGCTTGAGGATTCAAAATCAGCAATGCATCCCGGATTCCCTCGAGCATCAGCTTGCGACCGCAGCGGACCCGGGGTGCAAAGTTGAATCGTGACCATTCATCCGACCGTCAAGGATATCCTGCAAGATTTCGGGGATTTCAAAAAGCGCGCGATTTTCCATCGCCGCAGCATTCTGGCGAAACTGGGATAAGTTCTCAGCCTCAAGCAACATAGCAACCGTTTCCACAATGGCTGAGAAGTTTCTGACGACAAGGCCGACCTGTTTGTCGCGGATCCACTCCGTGTTGTAGCGCTCTTGCGGCAATGTCCATGCGTTGCGTTCGACGATGACCGGCAAACCCATCGCCAATGCCTCGGCAAGACTCCCCGGGCCCGGCTTGCCGATGAAGAAGTCCGAGAGTTGCATATAGTAAGGAACGTTTGTAGTGAACCCCTCGATCAAGCGTGGCAAATGGGACCTCTGAGAGCGCAGTCTCCTTTCGAGTGCTCTGTTTTTTCCGCAGACGAAGATCAATTGAACAGGGAGAGCGGAGCTACCCAGGCACCGGTCAATTTCTATCATTTGGTTGGAGCCCTGACCTCCGAATAGTACCAGTCCGGTCAAGCGGTCCGGATGGAGTCCGACTTTTACGCGTTCATTTTCGCGGTCGATCTTTGTTAATGCGTAAAATCGGGGGTTCAAAATCATTCCCGAGGTTTTCCAAACGTGATCGTCGTGGTGTCCCATCTGCATGGCTTGTCCCACCGCGCGTTCGGAACCGCAGATCAAGAATTGTTCCTGGCGCTCGATCCAAAAGTGTGGCGGATAATCCGCGATGTCGGTCAAGATGGTGACAAACGGCCTATCCGGAAAAACATTGGCGAAACTTTGGCGCAGGGCACGGTTGAAGTGAGGGATGAATGAGACGACCATATCCACCGGCGTTCCCAGCCAGTATCGCTCCAGTAGACGCACGGAGGGGGCATGAAAGGCCCGAATCGTCCATTGAAGCGCGCGCATCAATTGAGGGCTGCCAAGCGTCCATCCGTTGCGCAGCATGCTGTTATACACATCCTGAACTCGCAACCCAGTGAGCCCGCGCACCACATCGATGGGGTCGAGCAGTTCCTGAAGATTGACCAGATCGATGTCCCAGGGAATGTGTTTTTGGCGAACGATTTCTTGGATGGCGGTCGCCGCGCTGCGATGTCCGCCTCCGGCGTCGAAGTATACGAGGGCGATGCGCGTCATCTGCCGCCGATTCTTGCACTGTCCCGCATGGCTTTAAGTTACAGGATTGTTAAGAATCCACATTTGCCCAAACGGTAACTATCGTCAAGTCTCTTTACCCTCCGTTCTCGTGGTTGTAACACTCCCCTTGTAACGTAGCTCGTATGAAGTGCGACCTACATGTGCACTCCTGGCACTCCGGGATGTGCACGCAGCCAGTCGCCAATCGAATCTGCCGCGAATCGTACAGTGCCCCGGAGCAAGTCTATGCCAGGCTCAAAAACAAAGGGATGGATCTGGTCACGCTGACTGACCATGACTCCATTGGCGGCGCTGAATGCCTGAGACGCAATCCGGATTTCTTTCTCAGCGAAGAGGTCACCTGCCGCATGCCCAGCGGTACCAAAGCGCATATCGGCGTATTCGATCTGACCGAGCGGGACCATGTGGAAATCCAGCGCCGTCGCAATGATTTCGTTCGGCTGCTGGCCTATTTGACGGAACGTAGGCTCCTGTTCAGCGTCAACCACGTGTTCTCCTGTCTGACCGGGCACCGCACAATCGACGACTTTTGGTGGTTCCAAACCTATTTCCCAGCCGTCGAAATCCGCAATGGACAGATGATGCCCTTCCACAATCGGCGAGCCGAACAGCTTGCGCGACAACAAGGCATGGTCGGGATAGGAGGAAGCGATTCTCATACACTTCTTTCCCTTGGCAGCGCATACACCGAGGTGCTTGACGCCAGAGACAAGGTTGAATTTCTGGACGGCGTGAGGGCAGGCAGGGCGGTTGTACGCGGCACCGACGGCGGCTATTTCAGGCTTACGCGCGATGTTCTGTACATTGGCGCGCAGATGGTCCAGCACAACCCCTGGAAGGCGTTACTCAGCCCTTTCATTGGGCTCTCCCCCATAGCGACATTCGCAACTGTTCTGAAGGAAATTGCCTTTGCACGGCGGTGGAGCGCGCGGGTCGGAGAGTCGCCTGCTGCCAACTTTCGAAGTCGTGTATTCAGCGAATCAGGCTAGATGCCCGCGGAGGTGTTCGCATGGCCGTAGCCAAAACGGTTTGGGGATACATAGAACAACGGGATCTGCGGCTGATGCGGCGCTTGAATCGTTGGCACGCACCGCGCTTCATACGAATCGGCATGTTAGTGATGAGCAGGCTGGGAGACGGGCTTCTTTGGTACGCGCTTGCTCTCATCGTCCTGGTGTTTGGCGGCCAGCGCGGTGTCCACGCATTTGTTGCCGGCGCCGCGGCTTCTTTGATGGCCATCGCCTTGTTTCGACAAATCAAACCCCTCAGCCGTCGCCGCCGGCCTTGCCACATTGAACCGCACTGTTGGGCCATCATCACTCCGCCAGATCAATTTTCGTTTCCGTCGGGCCATGCCATGACGTCTTTCGCCATCGCCATCTCGCTCGGGCACTTCTACCCCGACTTTCAGCAGTTGCTTCTGTTGTTTGCGCTGAGTGTCGCGGTTTCGCGGATCGTTCTGGGCATGCACTTCCTGACTGACGTCATGGTCGGCGCGTTGATCGGTATCGGACTCGGATTCTTATCCATTTGGCTGCTCGCCTAGGCAGCAGGCACGATATGGCGATTCTTTTGAGAAGCTAGTAATCGCCACACCACTTCCCTCCGGACCAACTTCCATCACCCCGACCACTCAACCTGAATGCCCTGCATGCAACGGCGGAATTTCCAATTTGAAATTGCACGATCAGGGTGTAGAAGGTATGGCATTGCTTGCACTCATGCATTAGCCAATCGGAATTGGAATTCATGGATGGAGGGGAACATGCGACTTCGGCTTAAGGTGTTGCTGACGAGCGGGCTGCTTCTGGCGGGAGTGTTGGGGGGTTACCAGAAGTTTGTGCGCGGTCAGGGCAAGAGTGCAACGGTGCCTACGCCCGCTGACTATCTCCAGTGGCGAGCGAAGTTCAAGAACTGGGGCCGATGGGGAGCCAATGATGAGCGCGGGACAAGCAACTTGATCACCGCGGCGAAAATCGTGAGTGCGGCAAAGCTGGTTAAAGAGGGCCTGGCGATCTCGCTGGCGCATCCGGAGCCGCAACAGGTTGACGCTGAGGTTCCCGCCAGCGGAGTCTTCCACCGGGTGACCAACGGAATCAGCACGACCAACACGACCGATAACTACCAGGTCAGTTATCACGGCCTAGCCATCGCTCACATGGACGCATTCTGCCATTTTTTCTTCGAGGGGCAGATGTACAACGGCTACTCCGTGACCGAGAACATTACGCCCGAGACGGGTTGCAAGAAAGATAGCATCATGGCATGGAAAGACGGGATCGTTACCCGCGCCGTTTTGTACGACATCCCGCAACTAAAGGGGGTCGACTGGATTGAGCCAGGAACGCCGATTACCCGCGCCGATCTGGAAGCGTGCGAGAAAAAAGAGGGAGTCAAGCTCGCGCCAGGCGATGTGCTGCTGCTTTATGTCGGGCGTTGGAAGAGAAGAGCGGCGAAAGGGCCGGTGACCGGCATGGTTCCGGGCTATTACGCCGACGTTATTCCCTTCCTGAAGGAGCGGGAACCCGCATTTATTGGCCACGATTTCAACATTGACTGGAATCCCAGACCCGGGTGGGGTGATAAAGAAGGTATTCCGGTCAATCCCATTCATCAGGCGGTGCTCAATTGGATGGGCGTGAGCATCGTGGAAAATCTCGATCTCGAGCGGGCCGTCGAAACGGCAAGACGTCTGAAACGTTACGAGTTCATGCTGACATTCGCGCCACTCCCGGTCGAAGGCGGGACCGGATCGCCGCTCAATCCGTTGGCGGTCTTCTAGGCGTCGCTCGAACCTCTTACCGGGTATCCGCAATCTTGAACTTCTGCACTCTGCGGCCGATATCCGTCTCGGCGACATAGACGCTGCCCTTGGAATCGACATCCATCGTGTGACAGTGCGTAAATTCTCCTATTTGATGGCCGGGGCGGCCGAATTTCGCGAGTTCCTTTCCACTCTCATGATCCATAATATGGACCTGTTCATCGCGGCCATCGGCGACATACATGAACTTTTGCACGGGATCGCGGGAAAAGGCCAGCCACCAAGCGGTGCCCCAGGAATCAGGTGTTTCTTCGTTTCCGGTCTTGATCCAGATGTTCTTTTTGAAGTTACCCATTTTGTCGAAAACCTGAATGCGATTGCCTTGACGGTCGCATACGTAGATCAGACCATTGTTGTCCATCACTACGCAATGCACGATCCCAATGAACGCCCCGCCTGCGCCGGCGGCGGCTTCATCCTTGGTCCCCTGGCGTCCCCACTGCCGCAGGAACTTCCCATTCTTATCAAACACCACGATGCGATGGTTGCCATAGCCATCGGCGATGTAAACGTCACCGTTGCCGGGATCGACGGCGATGCCTGCGGGCTTATTCAAAAGAGTGCGGCTCTGGTTCATCGCTATGCCGGTGATGAGGCCAGTTGAACTGTCGAAGACGCCCTTGGTGCCAATCTGAAGCAACAGTTTTTTACCGTCGTGCGTATATTTCTGCACGATGGCGTCATCGTTGCCGGCAACCCACACGTTATTTTCCTTGTCCACGAAGCAGCCATGAATCGAACTCGGAGTGACCTTGGTATCCCCAAACGAATTGACCAGGTTGCCCGTGGGATCATATTCAAGCACCGGAGGAGCCGGTTGCGCGGTCAACTTTTCCTTGTCTTGCAGATCACCGCGGTTGACTTCAAACACGTGGTCCTGCGCGTCTACGCAGATCCCTCCTGCTCGCCCAGTGACCATGGTCCCTGGCAAGGACTTTGGCCATGTGGGATCCACTTCGTACTTGGGCGCAGCCACTTGCGCTTGCGCGGAACAGAAGGCCCCAAGGGCGACCGCGAGGCCCACGCAAAGCAAAGGCCCACTTCTATAGCTTGGCTGTTTCCTCATTTTCGCCTCCCTCGAACCAGCGTGCCGCGATCATACAACACCTGGAATCAATGCAGGTACGCGCGCATTCAGGAGTTGTGATTCGATGACTTTAACGCATGGCAGGCGCGAGATCCGGAGCCGACGGAGGCGCCTCGGCGTCTTTCTTATCCACGATCAATGCGGGGAGCAGAAGCACCAGCGGCACGGCGATAAATGAAATCGCGCCATTGGAGATCACCAGCGTATTGAAATGCAGATGGTATGCGTCTAGAAGTTTGGAACCGAACCAGTCGCTGCCGAACAGGGCGAAATTGCGCACGCTCATCATGAGCGAGAAGCCAAGTCCTTCGCTGCCGGCCGGAGTCGCGCGGACAGCCAGATCCATCATTGCCACCTCGGCCAGCGTGAAGCCGAAGCCGTTGAATCCTTCGATCACCTGCGCCCTGCCAACCGTGGAATAGAACAGATAGCCGAGGTTGCCCGCCGTTCCGAACAGCAAGCAACAGAAAAGCAGCGTACGAAGATTGAGCCGCCGACAGACAAAACCGTATGACAGGGCGGCCAGCACGCCGCACGCTCCGCTGATCAGCTGCAAGAAGCCTTGCCCTTGAGTCGTCATATGCAAATCGTTCTGCTGTTTATAGAACACCGCGGTCATGATGCCGGGCGCAAAATAAAACAGCGCCATGAATCCCGCGGCCGCCCACATCGTCTTGGCCGCGCCGATCTTGATCAATTGTTTGCCTGCATTGTCGAGAAGTTCTTGTGTATTGATCTTCTTGCGCTGTTCGTGAAGGAAAAGGACCGTCCCGGGCACCACCAGGAACATTACAGCCCCGCAGGCCACGCTGGTCCATCCAAAAGCAACACTCCCCAAGAAACCGGCGGCCGGGCCCGCAACGAGGATGGAAAACTGCTCAAACAGATTCCGCACTGCTGTCAGGCGCCCGGAACCGGAGGCGGCTTGCGCCGTCTCAACCATGTAGCCGCCCAAAACGGTGCTGGTGATCATCATGAAAACTTCGATGATGCTGCAGGTCCACAACATCTTGTTGTATTGGTGCGGCGTAAAGTAGAGCGCAACCCAAGACAGGGTCGCCAAAGTCCCGGCAAGAAGAAGGTAGCTCTTGCGACGGCTGCCAAAGAGCGGGAACGCGTCCGTCACAATGCCAGCAAACGGCTTGAAATACCAGGCCAGTCCGATCCAAAAGAAAAATGCGGCAGTGGCTGCGCGATCGGCATGCAACTCATTTTTGAGGAGGTTGCGAATAGGGATGACGCCGAGAATCGTGGGCTGAGCGAGCGTGACGGCCACGACGCCAACGGCAATCATAATCGCGGCGCTCAGCAGCGCCTTGTTATCCTCTTTCCGGTTCTGTGGGATGGTTGCCGAAGCCATAAGAGCCGCAAAGAGTGTACCCCCGGTCGTCTCGCGCTGCCATCCCACTTAGTAATTGTTGGACCTCCACGTTCCCTACCAAATTGCCGCTGATTCAGCTATGTTGCAAAGTCAGATGATCCAACCAAGTTCACTGTGGTCACATCCCCTACATTTGGTGGTTTGGGGCTGATATATTCGTTGGGGCTGCTGCGTCGCGACGAATGGATATGGAAACGAAGTATCGCCTTGTCACCCGGAGGGATGGACCATGAAAGCAAGATTGCTTGTTCTGATCACCGGGTTAGCTCTGGCGATTGCGGCCGGCTGCGGGAATCGCTCGGGGTCCGAACCCGGCCCCTCCCCCTCGTCGCCAGTGGCTCGCACCGGCCCAGTATCCCTGAATAGAGTTGACTATCCCGTCTTTCCGGATGCCGATTCCGGCGCCGATCCTTCCGTTCCCGCCGAGCAAGGAGGGAAAGGGTTCACAGGCAAAGGTTGGGAAACCAATACCGATTTCGATCTCATCGGCGATCCCCACGCTGTGAAGGGTGGCGTATTCCGCGACTTCCTACCCGACTTTCCGGGAACGTTGCGTATTGCAGGACCGGAGTCCAGTTCCTATTTCAACTATAGCGTGACTGCTTCTGTGGCCTACGAGACCCTCCTGGGGGTACATCCAACGACCCTTGATTACATACCTGCGCTGGCCACGCATTGGCAGATTTCACCAGACAAGATGACCTATCGCTTTCGTATCAACCCCAACGCACGGTTCTCGGACGGCACGCCGGTGACAAGCGACGACGTGGTGGCCACGTACGATTTAATGGTGGACAAAACGCTGCAGGATCCCACCGACCTGCTGACCTTCGGGAAACTCAATCGTCCGGTGGCGGAGAGCAAGTACATCGTTCGCGTGCAGGCCAAGGAGCTTAACTGGAGAAATTTTCTGTATTTCTCCGGATTTCCGATCTTCCCGGCCCACATATTGAAAACTCTGAATGGAGCCGGATATCTCAAGGAATATAATTTCAAAATCCTTCCGGGTTCCGGTCCTTACACGCTTCGTGAAGAAGATGTCAAAAAGGGCCAGACCATAACGCTGCGGCGGCGCAACAACTATTGGGCAGCAAAGGCCAGAGCCAACGTGGGAGTGTACAATTTTGATGAGTTGCGATTTTCCGTGGTGCGCGACCAGAAGCTGGCCTTTGAAATGTTCAAGAAGGGCGAATTGGACGACTATGTTGTGCCCACCCCTAGAGAATGGGTGGAGGAAATGAATTTTGAGAACGTCCAGCGGGGAATCATTCAGAAGCGAAAGATATTCAACAACAATCCGCAACAAACGCCGCTCTTCGGCCTCAATGCCCGCAAGCCGCCATTTGACGACATTCGAGTGCGCAAGGCCATGGCGTTACTTCTCAATCGCCGGCAGATCATCGACAAGATCATGTTCAACGAAGACCTGCCTCTGAACTCCAACTTCCCCGCCTCTCCCTATGAAAATCCGGGCAATCCCAAGAACGAATATGATCCTCAGGAAGCGCTGAAATTGCTCGCCGAGGCCGGCTGGAACAACCGGGACAACCAGGGAAGATTGGTAAAAAACGGCGTCCCGCTGCAGATCGACATGATCTACGAGAATAAGATCTTCGAGCCGGAATTGACCGTATACCAGGAGGACTTGCGACGAGTCGGGATCAACCTGAACCTTCGTCTGGTCACTTTTGAAACTATGTTCAAAATCATCAGCGAACGGCAGTTCCAAATGGTTGATATGATCTGGGGTGGATTGCTATTCCCCAATCCGGAGACGTCTTACCTTTCTTCGCTGGCCGACCAGAACGACAATAACAACATCACGGGGTTCAAGAACGCGCGGGTCGACCAACTATGCGCCGCGTACGACAAGATGTTTGACGTCAAAGAGCGGATCCGCGCGATCCAAGAAATTGACGGTTTGGTGGCCAACGATTATCAATACGTGTTGCTTTGGTATGCTCCCTACATTCGCCTGGCCTATTGGAACAAGTTTGGGATACCGTCGGGCTACTTATCGCGCATCGGCGATCAGTATATGGCCTATCAATTGTGGTGGGTCGACCCCGATAAGGACGCAAAGATGCAAGAGGCTTTGCGCAATACGTCGGTAAAGCTCGAAGTCGGGCCCATCGAAGATCATTATTGGGATGAGTATGCCAAGACGCATCCATCTCCCCAATAGTGAGCGCATGGCTCCCTCAAACAGCCCCATCTAACAATCCATGATTGGCTACTTCACACGTCGCTTTCTGCTGATCATACCGACCTTCATCGGCATCACCATGGCCGTGTTCCTGATCATGAATTTCGTTCCCGGCGGTCCGGTGGAACGGCAGATCATGCAATACAAGGAGGCGGTGGCGAAAAGAGGGGGCGGCAGAGCGGTGGACACGGGTCTTCCGCCAGAAGCCATCGAAGAGATGCGCCATTACTACGGCTTTGACAAGCCTGTCACCACACGATACGGGATGTGGCTCTGGAATGTTGTGCACCTCAATCTGGGGCAGTCCTACATCTATCAGGACCCGGTCTGGGACGTCATCAAGTCGCGGTTTCCGGTTTCCATGTTTTTGGGTCTGACGGGATTCTTTTTGAGTTATCTGGTGTGCATCCCGCTGGGCGTATTCAAAGCAATTCGGCACGGTTCGCGCTTCGATCTCCTCAGCAGCCTCGTCGTTTTTCTGGGTTACTCGATCCCGGGCTGGGCGCTGGGGACGGCGCTGCTGGTGCTTTTGGGCGGCGGAAGCTTCTGGAACCTATTCCCGCTGGGCGGATTCCGCCCCAGCAATTGGGAGTACCTCAACTTTTTTGAAAAAGTCGCCGCGCAGATCCATTACATGTTTCTTCCCGTGCTTTGCTACATGATCGAATCGTTCGCCACGCTGACCATTTTGATGAAGAACTCGCTGATGGAAAATCTGGGGCAGGATTACGTCCGCACGGCGTATGCCAAGGGTCTCGGCGAACGGCGCGTCATTTTCGTCCATGCGCTGAGGAATTCATTGATACCGATTGCTACCGGCCTGGGAGGCGAAATCAGCATCATTCTGGCCGGATCGTTCCTGATCGAAAAAGTATTCAACATCGACGGCATGGGCTATCTCGGTTACACGTCGATTTTGCAGCGCGACTATCCCGTGGCGCTGGGCATTCTGGTGATTTCCAGCCTGTTGTTGCTGGTGGGCAATATCCTCTCCGACATGATCTATGTGCTGGTGGATCCAAGGATTCGATTCAAGTGAGTGAGCAGAGAGCGACTGCGAATCTTACGGAGGTTCCCCCGACGCCGCCAGTACCAACGCCGGCCAAACGACCCTCCCTTTCCATTTTTCAGAAGCGCGTTCGCAAGTTTCGGACCATCAAGCGGGGCTATTACTGCTTCCTGATCATTGTGGGCGCGTACGCGATCTCATTCTTTTTGCCGCTGCTGGTAAACAACAACGCTTTATTCGTGCGGTACCAGGGCCAGTGGTATTTCCCCATGTTCCGTTACTATGGGGCAGCGACCTTTGGCCAGGAAACGATTGGGGAACCGGATTACAGGGCTCTCGCTCAAACCTTCCGCCAGCAGAATGCCGGCGACCGCGTGATCCTGCCGCTCTACCCCTACAGCGCCACCGAGTCTCTGCTGGACCTTCCCGGCAGCCCGCCCAACCCGCCGTCGTGGCAGCATATCTTCGGCACGGACGACCGCGGCAGGGACATCTTTGCGCGGCTGGCCTACGGCTTTAACGTTTCACTCTCCTTTGCGCTTATGGTCCTGGTCATCAGTTTGGCCACGGGAGTGACAGTCGGAGCGCTGCTGGGATACTTCGGAGGCAAGGTGGATATTCTGGGACAACGCTTGATCGAGATTTGGTCTTCCCTGCCGTTTCTCTATACCATCATCATCGTCAGCTCGATCGTGGTGCCCATTTACCTTCCCGGAAGGAATCTGGTTTTGCAGCCGTCCTTCTGGCTGTTGATCGTGATTCTGACCGCGTTTGATTGGATGGGAATCACCTACTACGTGCGCGGCGAATTCTACCGCGAGAAGGCCAAGGACTACGTGGGCGCGGCCATTTCCATCGGGGCTTCCGACCGGGCCATCATCTTCAAGCATGTCTTGCCGAACGCACTTACGCCGGTGGTTTCTTTTGCGCCGTTCATGATCGTGGCCAATATCGCGGCGCTGGTGGCCCTGGACTTTCTAGGATTCGGCCTCCCTGCTCCCACGCCGAGCTGGGGCGAGTTGATCGGCCAGGGCGTGGAAAACCTGACCAAGTGGTGGCTGGTTTTCTTTCCTTTGGCGGCCATGTTCGTCACTCTGCTGCTCATCGTGTTCATCGGCGAGGCAGTACGAGAAGCCTTCGACCCTAAGGAATATTCGAGGCTGCGGTGAACACAACTCCGGCTCCGCTTCTGCAGGTCCGCAATCTGAAAACGTACTTCCAGACGGAGGCGGGCACCGCGAAAGCGGTGGATGGAGTGGATTTCGACATCTACCCCGGCGAGGTAGTGGGATTGGTCGGCGAGTCGGGATCCGGAAAGAGCGTTACGGCCCTCAGCATCTTGCGATTGATTCCCGATCCCCCTGGAAAGATCGTCGATGGATCGATTGTCTTCAAAGGCCGGGATTTGCTGAAGCTCTCATGGAATGAGATCCGCGCCATCCGCGGCAAAGAGATCAGCATGATCTTTCAGGAACCCATGACCTCGCTGAATCCGGTTTTTACGATCGGCATGCAGATGATGGAAGCGGTGCTGGTACACGAGCGCGTATCGAAAGCCGAAGCGTTCAAACGATCCGTCGAAATGCTGGAGCTGGTGGGCATTGCCGATCCTCCGTCGCGCATGAACGATTATCCGCAGCAGTTTTCCGGCGGCATGAGGCAGCGCGTCATGATCGCGATGGCGCTGGCGTGCAACCCGTCCCTGCTCATTGCCGATGAGCCGACGACCGCTTTGGACGTCACGATCCAGGCGCAAATTCTCGAACTCATGCTGCAGATCAAAGACCAGCGGCGCGACGCGGCGATTCTGTTGATCACGCACAATCTGGCTGTTGTGGCCGAGACGTGCCATCGAGTGATCGTCATGTATGGCGGAAGAATTCAAGAAGTTGCGCCGGTAAAGGAGCTGTTCAAAAACCCGCAGCATCCCTACACACGCGGGCTGCTGGCATCGTTGCCGGCGGTGGACGGCGAGAGGCGCCAACGGCTCCCCGCGATTCCGGGCAGTGTGCCCAGTATTTTTGAGCTGCCGGTGGGATGCAAGTTTGAGACGCGTTGCGCGGAACGGCTGGAACGATGCGCGCTCATCGAACCGCCGCTTATCGAAATATCCGCGGGACATTGGGTGCGCTGCCACCTGGTGAACCCGTGAAGATTCTCGAGGTTGCGAACCTGCGCGTGAGTTTCCCGATTACCGGTGGTGTATTCGCGCGCAAGGTCGCCGAAGTCAGGGCCGTTGACGGAGTCAGTTTCGAGCTCGAGCAGGGCGAAACGCTGGGTCTGGTGGGGGAGTCCGGATGCGGCAAGAGCACCGTGGGACGAGCGATTGTCAACATCCTCCGCGCGATGGTTTACGGCGTGGAGGTGTCGGGCAGCATTGTGTATCACCACGGGAAAGGATCCGTGGATCTGGCGCAGTTGGGTCGGGAAAAGATGCGCCCGTACCGTCCGGACATTCAGATGATTTTTCAGGATCCCTATTCGTCGCTCAACCCGCGAATGACGGTGGAACAGATCGTGGAAGAACCGCTCAAAATCCATACGCATTCGACTTCCAAGGAACGGAAAGACCGCGTGAACTGGCTTTTGGGCAAGGTGGGACTTACCAGCGAGCAGGCCAATCGCTATCCCCACGAATTTTCCGGCGGGCAGCGTCAACGGATTGGCATTGCCCGCGCGCTGGCGACGAATCCCAGAATTGTCATTGCCGACGAACCCGTCAGCGCCCTCGACGTTTCCATCCAAGCGCAGGTCGTGAATCTGATGCAGGACCTGCAGGACGAATTCGGCCTTTCCTACATTTTCATTGCCCACGATCTCTCCGTGGTGCGCCACATATCGGATCGAATCGCGGTGATGTATCTCGGCAACCTCGTGGAAATCGGCCCCGGGGAATCGATCTACAGGAACCCAATGCATCCCTACTCGCGCGCGCTTCTCTCGGCGGTGCCGCGCCCCGATCCGGATGGCGCGCGCGACCGGCGCATTCGCCTCTCCGGCGATGTGCCCAATCCCATTCACAAACCCTCGGGCTGTGCATTTCGCACCCGATGCCCAATCGCCAAAGCTTCTTGCGCGGAAGACGTGCCGCCGCTGGCCTTTAAGGATGGTAGATGGGTGGCCTGCCCATGGGTGTGAAACCACCGGCAAGCGATCTTCCAAGGCGGGAGCCGCCCGAAAACGGGCGGCTCCCGCGAAATCTTTTCGCTGTGATTGTTTTCATCGCGATGGCCAAGAGCATTTACGATTATCCGATGCTTCCCGATCGGCTGGCCTCCCACTTCGCGGCCTCTGGCATCCCGAACGGTTGGATGATGAAGCCGCCATTCTTCGCGCTCTACGCCTTATTAGTTGTTGTCTCCGCCGCGGTCGGTTTTCTTGTCCCGCGCGCAATCGCGACAAGTTCCGACTCCCGAACCCATCTGCCCCATAAGGAATACTGGCTGGCTCCCGAGCGACGCGTGGAGACTTTCGCATTTTTCAGAAGACATTTTGCCTGGTATGGCTGCGCTCTTCTGCTCACGGAGGTTCTCGCGATAGAGCTTGCCATTCAAGCTAACTTCCATTCCCCGCCGCGTCTGCCTGCCGGCCCTCTGCTATTTCTCATTGCCGCGTTCGCGGTCTTTAATCTGTTCTGGACGGTACGGATCTTTCGCCGGTTCTCCAAGGTCGGTGGTTGATGGCACTTTAGAAACAAAAGTATCTCTTTAGATTTCCCCTTGGAACTTGCGTCCCCCAAAGAAAATCTGCATCCATTTCAATTCGGATTCCATCTATAGAAGAGGGGAGAATTTGCGACTTAATCCACCCTCGACTTTCGCCTGTTGTTCCGCCTTGACAGATTACCGGCCAGGCGTAGCATCGGGCTTTAGCACACTGGCGTCCTCCCCTTCCACGCTGGCAAGGAGGAACGAGTGAAAGTTCCCCGGGCACTCGTCGCTTTTGCTGATGTCGAGCAACGCAAGATGATTTGTGCGCTACTGGCCCAGTGCGGCTTCCTGCCTATTATTGCCAATTCATTAAGAGAGATCAGAGCATCGCTGGCAGAGCAGAAGATTTCCCTAATCTTTTGCGGTAGCGATTTGCCGGATGGCACGTTTCAGGACGTGCTGGTGGAGGTCCATCGGACCATCAAGATTCCCGTGGTGGTCGGTTCCCGCACGGGATGCTGGGAGGAGTATCTCAAGGCGCTCCAACAAGGCGCGTTTGATCTGATCGCCACGCCATGCCGGGCCGAAGAAGTGCGCCATATCCTAAGCCACGTGCACCTTAAGTCGACGGCGGCATAGGCGCTCGAGACCGTTCCTACGGAGGCAGCTTCGTGGATTTTGACAAGCTCATCGGGCCTCGGGTTCTATTGATTGGGCATCGGATGTCCTGGGGCTGGTCTCTGATCGCACTGTTGGAGGAGTTAGGTTGCAGAGTGTTTTACTTGACCGCTCGCGAAGCTGACTTACACGCGAAAGCGTTGGAAGAATTTGATCTCATCCTAGGCGGGTCGGACTGCAGTCATGCGGTGCATCTTTCGCCGGCTTTTGCCGGATCGCATACCACGGTGTTCTATCTCTACCCGGTGGAAGACGGTTGTTGGTG
>Ga0207036_10087_pt1 | contig 17715 bp, 16 predicted proteins | sample Alteio_BWMinCont_78_FD_153284 | JGI IMG/M metagenome (GOLD analysis project Ga0207036, IMG submission 153284) | Enriched cells from forest soil in Barre Woods Harvard Forest LTER site, Petersham, Massachusetts, United States -... | ecosystem: Environmental > Terrestrial > Soil > Temperate forest >... | reverse complement strand
TTCTGCTGTTTGGGCTGTCCCTGACCCTACGCTGCGTCAGCAGAGAGGACCGTGACGATGGTCACCTGAATTTGTGACTCGAAACACACGGCACGTTGCCCCGTCATCTCAGCCAACCATGCGTTCCATCTCTGTCGCTCGCAGAATCACGATCGTCGACCCGTGCCGCACGATCAGCTCATCGCGCTCGAACTGGTTTAGCAGCCGCGTCACCGTTTCCCGCGAAGTTCCCGCCATGTTGGCCAGTTCCTCATGCGTCAGCGCCATCGTGAACCGCAACTCCGGCTTGCCGCACGAACCGGTACGCGCCCAGTCCAGCAGCAACTGTGCCAGCCGTCCCGCTGCCGAACCCGACAGCGCCAGCCGCCGCGCATCCAGAAACACTTCATGGTATTCGCGCGCAATCACCTGCGCTGCCTGCCGGCTCACGTTGCCAAACTGCCCCAGAAATTCCAGAAAGTCTCGCCGCCGCACGCTGCGAATCTGGCACGGCTCCAGCGTCTCCGCCGTCACTTCGTACGGAATATCGTTCAGCGTCGCCGTCAGCCCCAGCACATCGCCCGGCGTCGCAATCTTCAGAATCATCGTGCGCCCGTCCCGCGACGTCGCCGACAATTTAATCTGTCCGCTGCATACTACAAATATCCCGGAAGCGCGCTGCCCTTCCTCAAACACAATCGACCGGCTCGGATACGCGATCTGCATCGCAATCTCGTCAAAGCGCTCAATCGCGTTTTCCGGCAGGTTGCAGAAGATGCGGTCTGCCCGTTCCGTACATTGTGCGCAGCGGTCCGCCACCTGGCGCGCGTTCGTATTCGAATTTTTCGCAGTCACAGGCATTGGATTTCACGCCTCCGGCGTGTGCGTATCCCCGATGCGTTCGCTCTTCTTCCTTGAGTTCCCTGAGCGCCGCATCTGTTTCTCATACCGTCAATTCAAAAACCTCTAGCCGAATACAACCGGAGCCTCCTCGTGCCTGTGCTCCGCCTTCATCTTTTCCGGATCCCCATGCACCCGGAGCGAGATCACCGGACACGGCGCCGACACCAGAATCTTGTAGGCCGCTGGCTCCGTTCCCGGCAGCCAGCTGTGCGACGGCGCATGCACGCCCAGCACAATCAGTCCTGCCTGCACCTCATCCGCCGCGTTCAAAATTTCCGAAACTACAGACCCCACCGCGATCTTCACCTGCACCTGCGTCGATGGCGCAGCCTCTTCCGGAATCAGCCGCTTCAGCTCTTCTGTCGCCGCCGTCACGGCCCGCACCGGATCTCGCGACACATGCGGCGCCGGCGGAATCACATGCAGCAGCACCACTCGCGAGCCAAACTGACGCCCCAGCGTGAACGACAAATCCGCGCTCGTCTGATGCATCCCCGCGAGCGAGACCGGATGCAGAATCGTCGATGGCGAACGCGTCGCTCCTTTGTGCGCCCTCGGTCCAACCGTGCACACCGGAATGTCCACGGCCTCCAGCAACTGGCGCGCCACCGATCCCAGCACAAACTTCTTCAATCCGCGCCGGCCGTGCGTGCCCAGAATCAACCGTCCCGCACCAGCGTTGGCCACCACTTCCGCAACTACATCCGGCACAAATCCGTGCCGCACCGCAGTCGTGCATTCCACGCCCTGGTCGCGCACCGCGCGCGCCAGGTTCTCCAGCATCAGCCGCGCGTCCCGATCCAGCCGAAGCGGATCGTAGTACGGAATCGCGCCCGACTCCATCGGCACCGATTCATGCGGTAAAACCGCATGCACCAGAATCAGCGATGCGCCACTGGCTTTCGCCTGCGCAATCGCGTGGGGAAGCAGATATTCCGTGTCCGTCAGGTCCGTGGATACAACAATCTTGCCCGGCGCGGCGAATGAGGTCGCGAGGTGGTTCTGCGGGAGGGTCATAGCTTTCTCCTCCCAGCGTTGCGAGCGCTGGATGACCCTAGTTTCGTGTCCACTCTGCGCGACCGGCTGTGCTTACGCGCACATGTCCGTGTGATGGCCGTCACATTTCACGGGCACCGAAGTGGCGCCCTCTCGCGGCTGTCCGAGCCTTCGCTTCAACAGAGCGTCGGCGAACGCGCGGAAAACCCGCTCCAAATACAACGAAAACCGCGTAAATACTGGGCTTTTCGCTGGTTTGACCCGAACCCAGCGGATTGTTAAAATCAAACTGCGGGGTGGAGCAGTCCGGTAGCTCGTTGGGCTCATAACCCAAAGGTCGGTGGTTCAAATCCACCCCCCGCAACCATGAAAACCTAAATTCTATACGGCTTCCGAAATCGACTCGGAGGCGATTGTCGTTTCTGGAAGGGCTATGGACAAATCCTGGGCAAGGAATGCTCGTGCCGAGGTCCCCGGGTTCCGCTGCTAACCGAACATCATCTGCTGCTGTCACCCCGTGCGTTCCCGTCGAACGGCCATCGGAGCGCGAAGCGAATCCACCACCGTGGCGTTTCCATAGCGGAAAAGGGCGGAGATTCAAAAGCAACGGGATGTCCTCCGTCCCGCAATCCTCGAAACCGCTGCTGGAGAACCGCACGCAGTCGCCCACACCGGCATTCCCAGGTATTCTGAAGCGGCATGACCCGCTCTCGTCCGATCATCAAGCCCCCGCGCAAAAAACCGCCTCACGCTTTTGTTCTCGACGCGCTCGCGCCCCTCGAACCCGAGGTCCGGCCCATGTTTTCCGGATATGCTGTTTACCTCGCCGACCGCATCGTCTGCATGCTGCGCGACCACCCCAAATCGCCGCACGACAATGGCGTCTGGCTCGTCCTCTCCGAAACCGTCAACCCGGCCGACGCGGCCCTCCGCCGCGAGTTCCCCTCCCTTCGTCCCATAGAATTACTAGGTCAAAAAATCTCCCACTGGCTGCTCCTTCCCAGTGACAGCCCAGCCTTCGAAGAGGAAGCTCTGCACGCGTGCGACCGTCTGCTCCACCACGACTCGCGATTCGGCCGCGTCCCAAAATCCCGCCGCTAACCACGCCCGTCCACTTCCGAGTAGCCGCGCGACCGGTCACCGCAAGTCGGAAATTGCCGCAGATTCAGGAATTGCCATAGAATCGCTGGCACCATGACGCTCAGCTCTCGCGCGACTTACTGTTCGCTGCTGATGGCTTTTGCCCTGGCCATCGCAGGCGCCCAGTCTGCCCCCGTACCCGCAGCCACCGAGCCCAACGCTTCGGCCTCGGAAGAGCACGCCGCCGTCCAGTGGATGCGCCAGAACGCCATCCCCCTGCAAACCGTCGAAGCTGGCCACGGCTTTGAGGACCTCCAGCCTCTCGGTCAGGTCGTGGGCAACGCCCGGATCGTCGAACTCGGCGAAGCCACCCACGGTACGCGCGAATTCTTCCAGCTCAAGCACCGCATGATTGAATACCTGGCCGCGCAGAAGGGATTCACCATCTTCTCCATCGAAGGCAATATGCCCGAGGCTTACCGCCTCAACGATTACGTCCTCCACGGCGTCGGCGACCCAAAGCAGCTTCTTGCAGGCATGTACTTCTGGACCTGGGACACCCAGGAGGTCCTCGACATGATCCTCTGGATGCGTGAGTTCAATCAGTCCGGCAAAGGCCGCATCGAATTCACCGGTTTCGATATGCAGGTCGCCACCCTCTCGGTCGAGGCCGTCCGCCACTTCGTCCAGCAGTACGATCCCGCCTGGTCGTCTGCGCTCGACCAGGACTGGAAGGATGTCGCCGAACTCCAGCACATGTCGGCCGGCGGCTCGTCATTCGGAGTTGCCACGAGCACCTTCCCCGTGGCTGCCGCAGCCGGTCACCACATTCGGTTCAGCGGCTATATCAAAACCGAAAACATCACCTACGGCTACGCTGGCCTCTGGTGGCGCGTCGACGGCGAAGCCGGCAAGGTGCTTGCCTTCGACAACATGAGGGGCCGCGGCGCAGGAGGCACGACCGCGTGGACTCCCTACACGATCTCCCTCGACGTTCCTGCGGACGCACATGCCATCAAGTTCGGCATCCTTCATCCCGGCAACGGCACTGCCTGGTTCGACTCTCTTGCCGTCGAGATTGACGGCGTTCCATACTCGGATCCATCTTCCTTCGATCTCGACTTCGAATCGCCCAGCCTTCGCGGCTTCGAGGTCGGCGGTCAGGGAGCCAGCGGTAAGCGCTTCTCCACCACCGGCTACTCCATCACCATTGATCAATCCGTCGCCCATACCGGCGCCCAGAGCCTGCGCAGCCAGTACACCGTACCACCGGTCAACCCCGAAGCTGTCGATCCGGAATGCAAATCCGTTATTGACTACCTCACCGCGCATCGCGCCGCCTTCATCGCGGCGGGAGCCACCGCGGGCGACGCAGACTGGGCCATCCAGAACGCAACCATCGTCCGCCAGTTCGCGCATCTGGAAAACATCGAGAACGCCGGCGACATGGACACGGCCAGCGATTTCCGCGACGAAAGCATGGCCGAGAATATTCGCTGGATCGCCGACCACAACCCTGGAGCGAAGATCGTTGTTTGGGCTCACAATGCTCATGTCTCCTGGACGTACTCTCACGGGAATTCCCTGGGCGGTCATCTGCACAGCTTTTTTGGCCCGCAAATCATGAATTTTGGCTTTGCCTTCAACCAGGGCTCTTTCCGGGCCGTCGACGTGGCCAACAAATCCGGCGTGCATCCGTTCACGGTTACCCCCGCACCGGAAGGAACCATTGACGCAGCTATGGCAGCCACCGGCATCCCCATTTTCGCTCTCGACCTGCGCACTGTGCCTAAAAACGGCCCTGTCGCCGCATGGTTCGCCCAGCCTCATCGCACCCGCGACGTCGGCGCGGACTTTAGCGATGCAAGCGCCCCGAAACATTGGACCAGCGATTCCGGTCCGAGCGCCTTTGACGTCATCCTCTTCGTTAACACAACCACCTCCGCCCGTCCCAACTAGACGCTGCGGAGCGGAGAATCGCGTGGAGGCCGAACCTCCCGCCGAGGATCCTCCAGCGGGACGAGCGTCGCGAGTCTCGCTGTCGCGTACAGGTCAGTGCAGGCATGAAAGAGTTGTGGATGTATTGCTGAAAATTCGAAGGTTTCGAAGGGACCTGCGAGCCCCTGCACTGTCCCACTCGGCGAGGCACTCCCGGCGCGCCCCAGTGCTACACTGTCCTCCATCCCTCACAATCGTTCCGCCCGAGAGGCACCCCGGATGCCCACAAACCTGCCGATCAGAATCGGCTCCCTCAAAGAATCCGACCTTCCCGAGGCTGACCGCATCGTGCGCCTCGCCTTTGGAACCTTCCTCGGTGTCCCCGACCTGATAAACTTCATGGGCGACCGCAATTTCATCGCGCCGCGCTTCCACGCAAAACACGTGAAAGTCTTTGCCGCGCGCCTCGACGGTCGCCTCATCGGCCTCAATGTCGCCACGCGCTGGGGCTCGTTCGCCTTCTTCGGTCCGCTCGTCGTTCTCCCCGAATTCTGGGACAAAGGCGTAGCCCAGCGCCTCCTCGCACCTACCATGAAGCTTTTTGACCGCTGGGGTCTTCGGTGCTCCGGCCTCTTCACCTTCGCGCACAGCGCTAAACATGTTGGCCTCTACCAGAAGTTCGGCTACTGGCCGTGCTATCTCACCGCAATCATGACCCACACTCCCGGCCCAGGTGCGGCCCAGGCCAATCCGCCCATTCTGCTCTCGGCCCTGCCCCGCGCTCTGCGCGAGCAAGCCATCGCTGACTGCGCAAAGCTCACAAACAGGATCGACAAGGGACTCGATCTGACCGCCGAAATCCGCGCCGTCCTCGCGCAGCGCGCAGGCGACATCGTCCTCACTCACACCCGTGGTGTACTCGATGCCTTCGCTATTTGCCTCTACGGTCCCGGCTCCGAAGGCGGCACGAAAACCTGCTACATCAAATTCGGCGCGGCCCGCGGCGGAGCCGGTGCGGGTGATCGCTTCGATCGCTTGCTTGACGCCTGCGACGCATTCGCCTCCTCTCGTGGACTCCCGCTCGAAGCAGGCATGAATCTGGCCCGCGAAGATGCCTTCCGCCGCATACGAGCGCACGGCTATCGCCCCATGACCCAGGGAGTCGCCATGCTCCGTCCCAACCTCCCCAGCTTCAACCGGCCCGATGTCTACGTCATCGACGACTGGCGCTGAAGCTTAGCTGGAATGCGGTTGGGTTATCGCGGAATCTCAACAGATCCGCTCGCAGCTTCAACTCAAATCGGCGAACCTTGCGGAGCATGTCATCGATCCCTTACGCCGGATCTGATACCGCGGCTTCCGAATGTTCGTCAATCCGAAAATACGGAAGTCCGCCCAATCCTTAAGTCGGCTGCCATCAGGAACTGGTACCCGTGCCATATGCTGAAACAAAGGGAGACCTCATGTCAGACAGAAACGCCTCCGTACCGCGCCAGCATGCATCGACCGGACCGGCACCGCCTGAAATGCCGGAACCCAGTCATGCTGAACGTGCTCGCACCCTCATCTCGCTGGTCTCCGTCGCTACTCTGTCCACAATCTCGCGCAAGCATCCGGGGTTCCCCTTCGGATCCCTCATGCCGTTCGCGCTGGATGCCGCCGGTTGGCCCATCTTCCTCATCAGCAGCATGGCCATGCACACTCAGAACCTGAAGAACGATCCCAAATGTAGCCTCTTTGTCGCGCAGCCGAGTGTCGATGGAGATCCGCTGGGAGCCGCTCGCGCCACGCTGATCGGACACGCTGAACCCGTTCCAGCGCATGATGTCGCTGCAGTTCGGGAAACGTACCTTGCTCGCCACGAAAACAGCCGCTACTGGGTCGACTTCTCCGATTTCAATTTCTTTCGCCTTCAGCCGGTGGACCTTTACTACGTCGGCGGCTTTGGGGTCATGGGGTGGGTCGAAGCACATGAGTACGAAACCGCTGTTCCCGATCCTCTCGCGGCATCGGCGCCGAACATTCTCGCGCACATGAATGCCGATCACGTCGACTCCATGATTCTCCTGGCGCGTCAGCACGCGCGGCTTGAAGCAACGGAGGCGACCATGACATCGATCGACCGGCTGGGCTTTTTTCTGAGAGTCAAGACACCGGAAGGAATGAAAGGCGCCCGCATCAACTTCCTTCGCGAAGTAGCTACAACGGAAGAGGCCCGGAAAGTGCTCGTGGAGATGGTCCGGCAGGCCCGGCATTAGGATCAACGGGGTTAAGCTTCGCCTTACTCTGTAACTGGGCCTCCGACTTCGGTTGCATGAAATTACCGAATGGGGGATTCTCGTAGTTCAGCTGAGTTAGGGAACCATACAGACACCGTGAACATTGATCGTGCATGTCGATGAGCCAGGGCCGCTACCTACACATCTGCTCACATCATCTGCTGCCCACCAGATGTCTCTTATGTAGCATGGAAGGATCTCAGATGACCTTCTTGTAGGCATCGGCGACCCTTTGAGCCGCCAATTTCACTGCAGACGTTGCCGCGTTTCCGGCGTCAAGTGTATGCCTGAGCGCCGATTTCCTTCGCGCTCCGCTGTGGGCCACCGGAACGGATTCAATCGCGCCCCCGAAGATGGTGTGCGTCTCGTCCAACCGGTCGATCGCCGCATTCAGCTCCGCGACAATCGCGTCGGCTTCCTCGGAAAAGACAATGAATTCAACGTTGATTTTCTGATAGCCCATACATCCCGCCTTTTCCCTAATTTTACTCGCCGGCCCCGGTCATTCACATCGGATGACTCTTCCTGCCGTTGAACGACTGGAAGGGTGATAAAGGTTGGGCGGGATGCTTCTATGGCCGCGAATGCAAAATGGAGTCATCCACTCAATTCTGTGTCGCGCAAACGTAGCCAAAAAAGGAAAACGGGAAGAAGGGCCCGAGGCCAGCTTCTTCCCGCGATTCCGGTTCGAACTTACTTACAGAGCCTGAACGTTCTCAGCCTGCCAGCCCTTCGGTCCCTTCACTACGTTGAACTGGACCGCCTGGCCTTCCTGCAGCGAACGGAAGCCGTTGCTCTGGATCGCCGAGTAATGCACAAACACGTCTTCACCGCTGGTACGGCTCAGAAAGCCGAAACCCTTGGCATCGTTAAACCACTTAACTGTTCCCTGTTCCATCTGTGTTTCCTTATTGGTCGAAATGTATCGCTGAACTCAATGTGGAAATCGTTGCGAGTCGAGCGACAGAGCAGAACAGGCAAGAACACCAAGTCGGATTCTACGATCAACTGTGAGTATAGCATCCCTCCGCAAAAGACGCCCCCAAAGCCTCCCGCAGAGCGCCGTAACCCGAAATAGAACTAGGAGAAGCCGCCCAACCCGCGTATGCTGAAGAGTAGAGAAAGCGCTTTTCCTGCTTCTCTGCAGTTTCTAGCCCACCTCTCGACAGATCTGAATTTCGGCCATTCCAGCATGCGCCCGAACTTCGATCTTTTCACCAGGTCGACCCACTCTGGGTATCTGGCATCGAGCCCGGCTTCTGTTGCCAACGCACTTCAACGGGAAAACGAGGCAAAATGCGGTCTGATCTGGTGTACTCTGCGAGCCTTCAAGTGGAAAACCGGTTCCTGCTCTCCACAATCGTCATGCGGGCCGTGCGGACGCTGCACATTAACTCCACGCGCACCGAGGATACCGCCAACTCCGTCCTTGCCGAGGTAGCAAGAGGCCGCTATGTGCAGGCAGAAATGCCTGAAATTAAAGCACTTCCCGCGATCGAAGCGCTCCTCATCGCGCCCGCTGCCTGAAAAGGCAAACCCGGGCTTGCGTCTCAGAAAGCTTCCGTCACACCAAAAAAAGGCTCCTCTTTCGAGGAGCCTTTTTACTTCCTGATTTCCGCTCTTAGTAGCGCGAACGCCCGCCACCACCGCCGCCACCGCGCCGATTGCCATCACGTCCGCCATCACGGCCACCGCCGCCGGGGCGTCCACCGCCATACCCGCCGCCACCGCCCGTCTTCGGCCGCGCTTCGTTCACCACCAGCGCGCGCCCGTTCAGTTCGCTGCCGTTCAGCGCGGTAATCGCAGCCTCCGCTTCGGTGTCGCTCGCCATTTCTACAAACGCAAATCCACGCGACCGTCCCGTATCCCGATCAGTCGCCACCGTCGCGCTTTCCACCGCGCCGTGCGGTTCAAACCACTGCCGGAGATCGGCCTCCGTCGTTGCGAAGGCAATGTTGCCTACATAAAGCTTCTTCATGGATTCCTCAAATTTCCTTGTGCGTGATCGGTGCTTCGGGCGCTGCATTTCCCTGGGGCGAGAAAGGCTCTGACTCGGATGCAATATCCGCGTCCAACCCGATCTCTTCGGTATCCGGCGCCGTCACGCCGCTCAGTTTCTCGAGCTTGCGCTGCTGCTTGCGTTCGGATTTGGCCTGCTGCTTGGCCTGACGGGCCTGTTCCTTTTGCCGCTTTGAAAACGTGGGGCGGGCTCGTGGTGACAAGATCTACCTCCTGGCCCGGGCCGCTCGCCGCGGCCGCGTGGTTTCGGCGATCACCGCCGGCTCAACCAGCACGCCTTCCGCGTTCATCACCGGCTGCAGCGAACGCGGTAGCTCGCTGTGCGCGGATTCCACGCCCAGCGCCCGCAGTGCCAGCGCCGTCTTCACCAGCGCTCCACGCTTCGTGGAGAGCTTCTGCAGCGCCTTGGCCCGCTCTTCGCCACTCTCGAACTTCTCGTGCGTTTGGCAATAGACGATCTTGCGATCGAACAGGTCGATCGCCTCGTGCAGGTCCCTCAAAGCATATTTGCTGTATGTATTTGCCTGCTGCATTGGTTCCTTTCTTTGCTGGTTCGGCGCAATGCACCGTTGTTAAAAGAGAACCGGAGCGCATCAATGCAGCTTCACCAACCTCGACGGCTGCAGTTCAGGCTGAGCGGATAGGTTTGGACGATTCAGGGCGCGAACACATGTCCTTCAATTGAGATGCCTGAACCGCTCGCTTGCCTGGATCAGAGCCCCTGAACGTTTTCGGCCTGAAGCCCTTTTGGACCCTTCGTCACCGCGAACTGGACGCGCTGACCTTCCTGTAGGCTGCGGAATCCGGCGGCTACGATTGCGGATTGATGAACGAAGACGTCTCCACCCTCGTCTCGAGTGATAAAGCCGTACCCTTTCGCGTCGTTAAACCACTTCACGCTTCCCTGTTCCACGGTATTTTCCTTGTAGCGGATTTCTTGCGGAAGGTCGCCAGGAGACGGAGAGTGGTAGTCGCAGACTAAAAGCTGCCAGACTCGAATCGCGTCAAGCTTCGCCAGATTTGCTATTTATGATGCTAACAGATGCCGAGAGGTTGCCCGGCGCGGCCCCACGCCCTGCGCGCTGCATTCACGCCCCTCTTCCACCGCAACATCCGCCGTCTCAGCATGTTGGAACGAAGTTATCCGATCAAATCAGATATTCTCTGGCATCATGGGGGTAGACGAACTACTCCCATGGATGTAGAGTGTCTTCATCCATGAAAACCCGGAAAGACGCCGACTACCAAAACCGTATTGAGCTGCTTCAGGGCACGCTCGACATGCTCATCCTGCAAACCCTTCAGTGGGGACAGCAGCACGGCTATGCCATCAGCCAGGCCCTGCGCCTGCGCTCCGGCGATGTCCTCCAGGTCGAAACCGGCTCGCTCTACCCCGCCCTCCACCGCATGGAGCGCCATAAGTGGATCGCCGCCGAGTGGCGCATGACCGAGCAAAACCAGCGCGCCCGCTTCTACAGAATCACTCCCGAGGGCCGCAAACAACTCGCCCGCGACCGTTCCAAATGGGTCGCCATGGCCGCCGCCATCTCCTCCATCCTCGAAACCTAGACGCCCGCAAGAAGGAGAGCCACGATGAAATTCGCTCGCCGATGGTTCGCATTCGACAAACGCAAGGCCGAGCTGGATGCCGAGCTCGACTCCCACCTGCGCATGGCCATCGCCGATCGCGTCGCCCGCGGCGAATCTGAAACCGAGGCCCGCGCCGCCGCCCAGCGCGAGCTCGGCAACGTCCCGCTCTCCAAAGATGTCACGCGCGAGGCCTGGGGCTGGCTCTTTCTCGAACGCCTCGGCCAGGACCTCCGCTACGCCCTGCGCCAGATGCGCCGCGCCCCCGGCTTTGCCGCCGCCGTCATCGGCACCCTTGCGCTCGGCATCGGCGCAGCTGCGGCGATGTTCACCGTCGTCGATCACGTCCTCCTCCAGCCCGTGCAGTATCGCGACGCGCGCCGCCTCGTCGATCTCAACGAAAGCGATGGCAAGAGCGACAACGGATGGAATGTTCCCTGGCTCGATCTCCAGCAATGGATCCAGCAGAGCCACTCCTTCGAGCAGATCGCGTTCTCCACCGGAATGGGCGGCCGCAATTATCTCGAAGGCCCCACTTCCTCCTTCGAAGTCGACGGCAACGCCGTCAGTTCCAACCTATTCGCAATGCTCGGCGTCCAGCCGGAACTGGGCCGCGCCTTCACTCCCGAGCCGCCACGTTACGGCGCAACGCAGAACGCTGGACTTCTGCTTCTCAGCGATGCCGTGTGGCGGCAAGCCTACGGCGCCGACAAATCCGTCCTCGGCCGATCCGTCAAAATCAACGACACCGCGTTCACCATTATCGGCGTCATGCCCCCCGCTTTCAAATACCCCGCAACCAGTCAGCTCGACTCCCAGGTCTGGTCCGCCGTCCAGCTTGGCGATCACGACAAGGGCCGCGACTGGAACTCCGATCGCTACAACGTCGTCGCCCGCCTCCGCCCCGGCGTACCGCTCGCCACAGCCACCGCCGAGATGCAGACCATCCAGAAACGCGTCGTCACCGCCTACACCGATCCCGATGAAAAAAGGGACTACGGCCAGGTCGCCGTCCGTCGCTACGGCGATTCGCTCGTCGGCGCCGATCTGCGCAAGGCTCTCCTCGCGCTCCTCGCCGCCGCCGGTCTCCTCTGGCTCATCGCCGCCGTCAACGTCACCAATCTTCTGCTCGCCCGCAGCACCGCCCGTCAACGCGAAATCGCCATGCGCGGTGCCCTCGGCGCCAGCCGCTGGCGCGTCGTGCAACAAATGTTAGTGGAAGGCCTGGTCCTCAGCGGCATCGCCGCCACGCTCGGCGCGGCGCTGGCCTTCACTTCCGTCAATTTGCTCGCCCACGAGCTCACTCAGCAGCTCCCTGTGCGGATTCCCGCCGCGCCCAACGCGTGGATCCTCACTGCGCTCCTCGCCCTCACCGTCATCTCCGCCCTCATGTCCACCTCCTGGCCCGCATTCATGTCCGTCCGCGCGCCTATCGAACCGGCGCTCCGCCAGGGAGGATTGCAAGCCGGCACCGGCCGCCGCCATCACCGCATGCGCGGAGCCCTCGTCTCCATTGAGATCGCCATGTCGCTCACTCTTCTCGTCGCCTGCGGCCTGCTGCTGCGCACCATCAATTCCCTGCGCCACGTCCCCCTCGGCTATCGCACTGACCACATCGTGGTCGCCCACCTCAACATCCCCCGCTTCCGTTTCACCGGCAAGGATATGCTGCAGGTCCTCTATCAGCCTCTTCTCGAACGCGCGCAGCATCTTCCCGGCGTTCAGACCGCAGGCCTCATCAGCGAAGTTCCCCTCGCAAAAACCTTCAACATCCAGCTCACCCTGCGCATGAACGGCAACGACATCGCTGCCGGACTCAAAACCGTCAGTCCCACCCTGCAGCAGATCTTCGGCTTCCGCATGCTCGCCGGCCGTTTCTTCTCCACTGACGATTCCCCCACCTCGCAGCCGGTCGTCGTCGTCAATCCCGCCTTCGCCCACCTCTACGCCCCCAACAAGCACGATCCCAATTCCATCCTCGGCACCAGCGTCTGGTCCCTCCAGAAAGACCAGCCTCTTCACGTTGTCGGCGTCATCGATAACGTGCACCAAAAGTCAGTGGCCGAGCCTGCCGAGCCCGAGGTCGAAGTCTGCCTCTGCCAGATCACGCCGAAAGAAAGCATCTATCAGGTCTCCACCATGGCCATGGATCTCGCCGTGCGTACCGAGCGTCCCACTTCCCAGGTCATCCCGGAAATCCGCGACATCCTCCGCCAGGGCAGCCCCGAACTCGCCGGAGCCACCATCACCACCATGGATCAAATCGTCGAGGATTCCTACGGCAGCCAGCGCCTCGCTGCCCATCTGCTCGAAATCTTTGGCTTCTCCGCTCTGCTGCTCTGCGTCGCCGGTCTCTATGGATTACTCGCCTACGTAGTCACCCAGCGCACCCGCGAAATGGGCGTGCGCATCGCGCTCGGCGCGGGCCGCGCCAATCTCCTGTGGCTGGTCCTGCGTCAGGCCGGCGTCATGCTGCTTATCGGCGTCGCCGCCGGCTCCGCGCTCGCCTTCGCCTCAGCTCGCCTGATCAACGGCTTCCTCTATGGAGTGAAAGCCCACGATGGCTGGACTCTCGCCCTCGCTGCCGTCCTGCTCTTTTCGAGCGGGATGCTCGCCGCGTATCTGCCCGCCCGCCGCGCCTCTCGCGTCAATCCCATGGAAGCTCTCCGCTCCGAATAGCTTCACATCTTCTGTCAGGGGACGAAGTCACAGCTTGCGGAAAAATGCACCGCTTTGAAGGGGCACGACTTCAGTCGTGGCGTTAAGACCGCAAATGATAGGGGCTTTAGCCCCTGAGGAACATCATTTCGGGCCGGGCCCGGCTTTTTCCGCAAGCGGTTCAGCCTCCTGCCCATCCGCATCTTCCAGCCCTTCTGAAGCCTTCGCCACATCCGCCGTGACGACTAAATCCTCAGCCTCATCCGCCTTCGCATCCACGCTCCCCTTCAGCAGCGCATCCAGTTTGTAACCCGCCGCCTTCGCAGCCTTCGTCGCCCCATCGTTCTCCACTTCCAACTCACCCAGCGCCGTGCGCGTCGTCGCAGATCTTCCCGCAGTATCTTTACCCGCCAGCGCCACCAACCGCGGCAACGCCAGCCACCACAGCATCTGTTCGTGCGACTCTTTGTTGAAGTACCGATGCCCGTCGGACTCATGCAATCCCGTCAGCCACGCCACATCCGGATCCTTCCAGGCAATCCCCCCCGCATTTTCGGTGCCGGCATCCTTCGTCTGCGCAATCAGCACGCGAACCCGCACCGCCGCACGATGCGCCGCGTCGCCTTCCAGCCCCACCGGATGAAACACTTCCGCCAGCACCGACCGCAGATACAGCGTGTCGAAAACCTCGCCGCGATTCCGATCCGCAGGCAGTAAATCCTCGAATGCGCGCAGCAGGCACCACGTGGCCACCGGCGACCATACCGACGCAGCGCTCACCGTCGGACTGTGACTCGGCAGCACGGCGCGCGCCTCCGGTGGCCACGTGTGCGCACACACTCTCTCCAGTTCAGGAACCCGTGCCGCCGCTTCCAGCAGCGACCGATACGTCTTCTGCGCCGCCTTCAATCGATCAACCGTAACATCGACTGGAGCCGCAGCAGTCCCTGCCTTCTCTTCAACAGCCGCGCCGAGCACCACTTCCGTCGCCACAGGCTCCGTCTGCACATCCTCAATCGACGCCAGCGCCTCGCGGAAGAACCGCTCCCCCCGCTTCGTCAGCCCCGCCAGCGTCTCCTCGCGTCCGCACGGCGCATGGCTCGCGCGCGACACCAACTGCGCGTCCTCGCCGCCGGCTCCCTCTCCCGCCAGATCCGAATAGCACCGCAGCAGATCCGCGTCCAGCGCCCGCCGCAGCGCCGCATGCACCGGCCGCAGCTTGAACTTCGCCAGCGCCTCGTCCAAACTCCACACGCCGCTGCCATTCAAATCGGTGCACAGCGCGTCCCATGGAGCTTCCTCGCTCGCCCTTAACTCCCGCCAGTTCTGGAACGCGTGGTACTGATACGCGCCCAGCCGCAGAAATAGCCCGCGCTCCCGCACCTCATGCGCCCGCCGCAAATAATGCAGCCCCGACGCATTGTCCTGGAAGGCCAGCAGCGCCTCGCCGTCGCCGGGCAAATCCAGCGCCTCATGCAGCCGCACCCGCGACAATCCGCCCGTCTGCTTATCCGCCTTCGCCGCGGACCCATGCAGCGTCCCCGCCGTGCTCGCGTACTTGTTGTGATAAATCACCAGCACCCTCTGATCGCCCAGCCGGTTCGACCACGCGAACACGTTCTCATCCACCGCGCCGTCCTCGCGCCAGAAATCGAACAGTGCGAAATGCTCGCTCTCCGCAAATACTTTCCGGTTCTTCAGCAGCGGCGCAATCTCCCGCTGGTGCCGCTCCACCAAATGATGATTAGGCGTCTCCTCGTACCGCGGACGCTTGTACTCCATCCCGTACTTTTCCGTGAACGCCTCAATCTGCCCATGCCCGAACATCGGCAGCCCCGGCAGCGTCGCCATCATGGTGCACACGCCGAAATATTTATCCCCGCTCCCAAACTGATCGATCGCCGTCCGCTCGTCCGGATTGCTCATGAAGTTCACATACCGCTTCAAAATGTCCGGATCGAATTCGATCGTGTTTTTGATCACTGAGCGATACTTCGCGTTCTCCTCGTCCCGCATCATGTTCATAAACGCGCTGTTGTACACGCGATGCATGCCCAGCGTGCGGACAAAATACCCCTCCATCAGCCAGAACGCCTCGGCCAGCAGCAGCGTTCCCGGAACTTCCGCAGCCACGCGATCCACTACCTCGCGCCAGAACTCATGCGGCATCGCCGCATCGAACTGCTCCTGCGTCATCGCCGACTCGGCCCGCGACGGAATCGATCCCCCGCTCCCAGGCAGTGGAAACCAAAGCCGCTGCACATGCCGCCGCGCCAGCGTCATCGCTGCGTCGAAGCGAATAATCGGAAACAGCCGTGCCACGTGCAGGATCACCTGAATTACCTGCTCCCGCACATCCGCGCGCAGGTAGTTCAGCTGCGCCGTGTCGTTCCACGGAAAGCTCGTCCCATCGTTGCCGTGGTACACGTACTCCACGTGCCCGCTCGCGTTATCCCTCCGCCGGAACACCACCGCCGCATCCGTCTGGTCGTAGTAGTGATCCTCAATCTTGATCTCCACCCGCCCGTCATGCGACAAATCTGGTCCCTCAAATCGATATGCGGGATACGGCGAATCCTGTCGCGACAAAAACCATTCCGGATGCTCCACCACCCACGGCGAATCGATGCCCATATGATTCGGCACCATGTCGCTCGCCAGCCTGATCCCATACCGCGCCGCCCGCTCCCGCAAATTCCGGTACGCGTAATCTCCGCCCAAATCGTCCGCAAGTCGATAGCTGTCCAGCGAGTACGCCGACGCCACCGCATCCGCCTGCCCGCGCATCCGCTTGATCGTTTGCGAAGCCTGGCTGCGCTCCCAAACCCCAATCAGCCACAACGCGTTCATCCCGCGCCGCGCCAGCGCCTCCAGTTCCTCGTCCGGAATCTGATCGAGCCGCTCAATCGCCCGCCCATACTGCCTCGACAATTGCGCCAGCCACACATAGGTGCTCTTCGCAATCATCACTACATTCGGCATCCAGTCCAGATCGGGACTGAACCGCTCGTACTCCACATCGCCCGCATGCTGTGCGCCATCGCGCGAATACTCCGGCACCGGGTAATAGGCTTTGCCGAATTCGATTGGGTCGTGGTGCCGATGCTCCGACGGCGGATGAAACCGCATCCACACCGCGATCTCTTCTTCCTTCAGCACATCCGTCGCCAGCAGAACTTTGCTCAGGCTCTCGCCGATGTAGTGCGTCCAGTTTTCCCGGATCCACGCCAGCTGTCCGCTTAGCGAATCCGGCGACGCCTCAATCGGCGCGCGCAGCAAGTCCAGCAAGTTGCCGCGGCCCATCCCCGTGTCCGGTCGCGTCGCAAAATAGCTCTTCAGCTCCGACGTCACCTCCTTATAAGGAGTGCTCGCCGCCAGCTTCCTGTCGTCATACAGCTCTTTGAACGGTTTGAACGCCGGATTCTGATTCGCCAGCCATAACAGAATCAGCTCTTCCAGCACTACCTCGCGATGCGTCAATCCGTCCATCGACCCGTTCAGCCATTCGTCCAGCTTCGCCTCGCCTCGGTAAATCGCAACGTTCGGAAACTCCGCAACAAATCCCTTCAGCAGCCGCTCGACATTCTCCTCGCCCATCCGCGCCGAAAACCATTTCAGTGCCGCTCCTGAAACCTCAGGGTCGCGGCTCTTGCGATACTGCGCCACCAGCGCGTGGCTCACCTCGTCGATCAGCCCCATCGCAAACAGCGCGCCCGGCGGCACCGGCTCGTTCTTGTCCCGCGCCTCGCTCATCCGGTAGGCCAACTCGCGGCACTCCGCCAAATTGCCAAAAATTACATTGCCGACAAAATTAAAAAGGACGTCGCTGACCTGGTACCGGTCGCGGGCCTCGCGCGAAATGTGGAATTCCATCATCATTGACTTTCTTAGACGCGGAATTTTCCCCGCTTACTGGCAGCCGTCTCTGCCTTTCGGCGAGATGCCCAAACATTTCGGGACTTTTTACGCAGCAGTATTCCCTTTAGGATGCACCCGCCGCCCCTACACGCTATACGCTACACGCTACACGCTGTCGCCTTCACCCTACACCCTATCCGCTGAAGCCTCGCCCTTCACCCACTCCGGCAGCCGGTCTTCGCGCACCGCATCGTAACAATAGAGCGCCGTAAACCGTGTAATGGATGCCGGCATCCCCACCGCAGTAAATCCCGGGTGCCCCGTCGCCGGATACGGCCCGCCATGGTTCATCGCTGGGCTCACCGCCACTCCAGTAGGCATCTTGTCGTTCAACAACCGGCCCGCTTTGCGCCGCAGC
>Ga0207036_10085_pt1 | contig 17838 bp, 17 predicted proteins | sample Alteio_BWMinCont_78_FD_153284 | JGI IMG/M metagenome (GOLD analysis project Ga0207036, IMG submission 153284) | Enriched cells from forest soil in Barre Woods Harvard Forest LTER site, Petersham, Massachusetts, United States -... | ecosystem: Environmental > Terrestrial > Soil > Temperate forest >... | reverse complement strand
ACCATCTCGATATGCAATCGAAGGAAGTAGTGAAAGAGGCCCTGCTGCAGTTCGATGGAACTGTTATAGTTATTTCCCACGATCGCGATTTCCTCGAAGACCTGACCGACAGAGTTTTCACTTATGAGGACGGCGTGGTGAAGGAGTTTATGCGACCGCTCGAAGATTACCTAACCGAACTCCGCCAGCGCGAGCTTGCCGGAATTAAATCGAAGCGCGCTGCCGCCGCGCAGATCAAGCTCGCGCCGCAGCCGCAGCAGGACTCGGTTGCCACCGCCAAGGCTATATCAAAATCTGCTCCGCAAACAAAAAATGTTCCCGCGCCAATGGACGCGGAGCGAAAACGAATTGAAGCCGAAGAACGCAACGCCCGCCACAAACGCGAAAAACCGTTCCGCACAAAAATTGCAGAGATAGAGAAAAAAATAGAATCGCTCGAAAAAGAAAAGACTGCCATCGAGGACGCGATGTACGCCCCGGAATACTACTCCGACCCCGCACGCGCCAAAACCGACGCCGAACGCCTCGGCGCAATCAAATCCTCTCTCGACAAATTAGTTTACGATTGGGCGCAGAAGAATGAGGAGATGGAGAAGATGGAGAAGATGGCTGCTGCATAATTATCTTTATGGACTTCTTTTATTTAAATAATGGTTTTTGAACTGTGGTTAGTGGCTCAATTTCGAGTTCGGACGATTAATTATCATGTCATTCCCGCGAACGCGGGAATCCACCCCTCGTCGTACTGCAAATTATGGATTCCCGCGTTCGCGGGAATGACAAGTAGGATATTCAGCATGACTGCGTGAAAGAGAGAACCATTCGTCTGGAGAATGGGATTACTATTTCATGAGCACAGCAGTCGCATACCCCCATATCTCCTCTGACCCCGATATCTGCGGCGGTGTTCCGTGTATCTCCGGTTCCCGAATTCCTGTGCGAACCATCGGTGCATACTCCCAGGCGGGTGTTACTCCGCAAGAAATCGTTGCAGTGCATTACCCGTGGCTCACTCTGGGAGAAGTCTTTGGCGCTCTGAGTTACTTTTACGATCACTTCGCGGAGGTCGTGAAAGTGGATTTCGCCGAGGCTGCATAACCTGAAACGTTATGCGCCGTCCCGCTCTGCTCCTCGATGAGAATGTCTCATATCATCTTGCCCATGCACTTCGTGAGCGCGACTGGGATGTCCTTCACATCAAGGACATCGGAATGCGGAGCGCAAAAGACCCTGCTGTTCTGGATTTAGCGGTTCGCTCCAAAAGAATCGTACTAACGAGTGATTTTGCAGATTACTCGCGATTAGACCAAATTTATCGCGAAGAATCCAGACCGCATCCGGGTATCCTGTTATTGCCAGAGCGAATAATATCTGAGGTGGTCACTCGCCTTGAAGAGTTTGATTGGAGTCAGATTGAGTCCACTGTGCGCTTCCTATAATAAATCAACCTCTCAATTCTTCATTCTTACCTTCTATCTCTCCTGTCCGCGCTCCAAAATAATTTTGAGCGGAGGAGATCGAAGTAAGAACGTTCTTTCCGGCGAAGAAGATGAATGCGGTTAAAAGATGCTGAGACGGTCACTTCGGCTGGGCGGTTAACGACTATCTGCTCCTGTCCATCGGCAACAACGAGGGCTTGATGTTCGGATGAGCGGTCGTCTCCATCGGTTCTTGCTCGAACGCGGATGATCGCGCTTTCCGGCACGATGATCGGGCGGACATTCAGGGAATGCGGAGCAATTGGTGTGATGAGCATCACCGGGCTTGACGGCTCGATTATCGGTCCGCCAGCACTGACGGCATAGCCAGTCGAGCCAGTAGGCGTCGCGACCATGATTCCATCAGCGCGGATAACTCCGAGCAGAGCCGAATCGACGAATATTTCGAGCGTGAGCATTCGCGTCGAGCCATAATTATCTATTACTACTTCGTTAAGCGCATCGAGCGTAACTTCTTTTGAAGATGAGCCTTCGCGCTCGACATCGAGATTGTCACGCTTGACGATGACATTTTCTTTGCTGTCACTTTTGACTTTCGCTTTGAGCATGAGACGCTCTTCTGCAACGAGCTTGTGATCTGCAAGCTCATCGATGAGCGAGTCTATTTCATCCGGCGGATGCTCTGAAAGAAACCCGAGCTTGCCGACGTTGATTCCGATGAGCTTCGCGGATGGATTAGCGCGAGCAATAGCTCGCGCGGCCAGGAGCATAGTGCCATCGCCGCCGATTGAAATGATCAGATCGCTCTGCTTTGCAATTTCAGTAAGAGATAGTCCGAGTGGAGCAGTGCTTCCAGCCTGCTCAGAATGGATGATCTTAGTGTCAGGAAATTTCGAGGCAAGTTTATCCAGGACGAGAGCCAGTGTCTCTCGCATAACGGAGGGATCGACATGACCGATAATACCTATGCATTTCATATGGAGTTGATCTGCCTTCCAGCGGCAGTCATGGTGTTTTTAAGAACCATAGCGATCGTCATTGGCCCTACGCCGCCAGGAACGGGTGTGATGGCGCTTGCTTTCAACTTCACATTTTCGAAATCTACATCTCCAACAAGCCGTGAGCCGGATGCTCTTGTTAAATCTTCGATACGATTTATGCCAACATCTATGACGACTGCCCCATCGCGCACCATGTCGGCAGTTATTGCAAGCGGAACTCCCATCGCTGCGATGAGGATGTCGGCTGAACGAGCGATCTCGCGCAGTTTATCCCCTGCTCCCGTATGAGCGATTGTCGCGACAGCATTTGCCTTCGAATTTTTCTGTGCGAGCAAAAGCGCAAGCGGCTTGCCAACAAGATTCGATCGGCCAACGATCACCGCGTGTTTGCCTGATACCTCTATTGAAGAGCGGGCCAGCATTTCTATCACTCCTGATGGCGTGCAAGGCGCAAAATATTCACCCATGCCAATTGATAGGCGACCGGCATTGATCGGATTGAATCCATCGACATCCTTTTCTGGAGCGATAAGTTCGATAACACGCTCCTGCCCGATTTGCTTCGGAAGTGGAAATTGCACGAGCAGGCCGTGCGTTGATCGGTCTTCATTGATCTTTCGGATGAGATCGAGCAGTTCGGATTCGCTAACGTCGGATGGAAGTTTGCAAGTCTCGTGAGAAAAACCGGCTTCTTCAGCAGAAATTCCTTTGTTGCGGACATACACTTCGCTCGCCGGATTTTCGCCGACGAGAATGAACATTATCCTCGGACGTATTCCGTGCTTCACGAAAAAACGTTCCGCATCTACGCGGACTTCATCGCGTATCTCGGAAGCGATCCGTTTACCGTCTATGATCTGTGCGGACAATGTTGAAAAATATTTACCTTATACTAAACAACAAGCTCCAATGGCTCAGTCTCTTCTTCTATTGGAGCAGAAATGCGTGACTTTTCGAACTCCGGCAGCATGAACGGCTCGATGTCGAGCGCAGCGCCCGTCGCAGTATCTATCGTGAGGCTGACTCCTGCAATTCTGATCGCCTCTGTCGCAATTTCGTATTTGTACGGCGTTTGATTCACGAATCGTTTGATAGCAACATCGATCTTCATTCCGATCACGCTTTCGTAAGGGCCGCTCATGCCAACGTCAGAGATGTAAGCCGTTCCTCCCGGAAGAATTTGTGCGTCGGCTGTCTGCACATGCGTATGTGTACCGAGTACTGCGCTGACTTTCCCATCCAAGTAACGCCCCATAGATTGCTTTTCGGCAGTTGCCTCGGCGTGCATATCTACGATAATGATCTGCGCCTGCTCCCCTACTTTATCGAGCGCCCATTTCGATACTCGGAATGGGCAGTCGATGGTCTGCATGTAAGTTCGTCCCTGAAGATTAATGACACCGATCTTGAGGCCTTCTTTCGTTTCGCCGATAGCGTAACCGGCGCCGGCATTCTCGCGCGGATAATTCGCTGGGCGAATGATCCTGCGTTCCTCAGCAAGGAGCGCGCGAACTTCCCACCGATCCCAGATGTGATTGCCCGTGGTAATGACCTTCGTGCCGACATTAAAAAGCTCGTTAGCCTGCTTTTTCGTGATCGACTTCCCTTCCGCGACGTTCTCGCCATTAACAATAACGAAATCAGACGAGTATTTCGCTATGAGAGCAGGCAACATCTTCACCGTCATCGCCAGCGCGCCAGTGCCGACGACATCGCCAATAAACAATACTTTGACCGAGGATGCTGAAGAGCTTTCTGACATTAGGATTTTCCTTGGTTGAATGGAGAAACAGGAAACATCGCTGGGGGAAGGTTCGTCCCGCAAATTCAGGTTAACACGCCACTCTCTAAATGCAGCACCCGGTCGGATTGCCTGGCGAGGTCGAGGTTATGCGTGGCGATAAGGAAAGATTGCCGATGCTTGCGGGAGAGATTTGTGATAATGCCAAAGAGGATTTCGCTATTTCGGGCATCGAGATTTCCGGTCGGTTCGTCGGCAAGAATTATGGCGGGAGACATTAGGAATGCACGGGCGACGGCAACGCGCTGTGCTTCACCGCCGGAGAGCATTCCGGGACGGTGTTCGAGCCGCTCGGCAAGTCCGACATCTGTGAGAAGTTCTATCGCTCGCTGGCGAACCTCGGAAAAAGATTTTCCCGCTATCATTCCAGGCATCGCGACATTTTCGAGCGCGGTGAACTCCGGCAGCAAATGATGGAATTGAAAAATGAATCCGATACGATGATTGCGAAAGGCGCTAAGTTCTTTGTCGCCCATCTCTGCGACGTTTTCACCCTCGATTACGACCTCACCGCTGCTGGGTTTATCAAGTGTTCCGAGCAGATGCAACAGAGTGCTCTTGCCAGAGCCGGAGGGTCCGATGAGTGTGGCAAGTTCGCCCTCTTCGAGAGCGAAAGTCAGATCGCGAAATACTTCGACATCAACTCTGCCCCGGACGGCGAATCGCTTGGTAAGATTATGAGCTTCGAGAATTGGCATTTTATGATTTACTCCCATCGTAACGCAACGGCCGGATCGACTTTAGCTGCGCGGCGCGATGGGAAGAGAGCACATAGTATAGTTAGCAGCATCGAACCCAAACCGACCGATAGAAAATCCTGCCATCGCAATTCGACTGGCAAGGCTGGAATAATATAGACGGTCGAATCGAGCTTGAAAAATCCAAACTTCTGCTGTAGCAACACGACGATAAGTCCGATTGCACAGCCGGAAAGCGTACCGATAAGGCCAACAAGTATTCCCTGAAATAAATAAATTTTTCGAATGCCAATAATTGGTGCACCGAGCGCTCGCAAAAGGCCGATGTCGCGCTGCTTTTCGAAGACGGTAAGTGTTAGCGAACTGAAAATGCTGAAAGCTGCAACTCCTACTATCAGAAAAAGTATGATGTAAGCAACCCATCGCTCTATTTCCATCACAGAGTATAGATCAGTATGCAGATCGTACCAGGATTGCACATTGTACGAAGACCCAAGCAGATTCTTAAGCTTGTCCCTTTCGTCGTTAGCGTCCCTTATGTCCTTTATGCGCACATCCAGTGTAGTTGCAGCATTTTGTGGTAGATTGAACAGGTCGCGGGCAGCTGATGGCCCTGTATAAGCGTTCATCGCATCATAATCTCGATTGTTAGCCGCAAAAATGCCCTGAACAATGAGCTTTCTCATCCGAGGAACGACTGGCTCAGTGAGAATTCGTTCAAGTCCGGCAGGACTATAAATTTCGATGCTGTCACCAAGCTGCAAGGCAAGTTCATCGGCAAGAAGCTGCCCGACTACGATGCTATTCGAATCGAGCTTGAGCGTGCCTGACTGAATGCTCTTCGAAATCCCTGAAACAACGCGGGCATCTGTGTCCGAAATACCGGTAAGCTCGATAATTTTCGAAAGGGTGTAATGAACTGCGACGGCTTTGCCGTGGACTGTCATAGCCGCAGCCGTTACTTCCGACTGATTTTTAACGACACGAATGAGGCTGTCCGCATTTGTTATGATCGGCTGTGGAGCGGTGTTATTAGATGTGTCGGCAATCGCAGAGATTCGGATATGCGGATCGAAGCTGACGTAGATATTAGTAACGACTGACGAAAATCCATTGAAAACCGCAAGCACGATAATCAGCGCGGCAGTGCCAACGGCAAGGCCGACGCTCGACAATACGCTGATGATCGTGATGAAGTTTTCCCGCCGTTTCGAGAAGGCATACCGGCGGGCCAGAAAGATCTCGTAATTCATTTTAATGCAAAATTACCAGTTTTTGGCGAATCATTTCTGGAATTACTGAATTTGAATATCTCCGTTGATCAAATTAATGCTTATGATTAAATCGAATACCCTTTTTCTTGCGCTATGTTTCCTTATCGTCTCAATGGCACAGGTTCATGCGCAAACACCCGCTCCGGTAACTGTTGCCGATCTCATTCCGCACACTGTCGGGTGTTATGTCGCTTCCAATGAGTATGATACCGCTAATACTGGCTCGCCAGCAGTAAAGAGCCATGCTTCCTATACCATAACCGCTGTTGATGCTGCAACTGCCGTCATATCCGTACTTGATTCAATTGGCGGAGGAGACCCATCGGGGATACACCTCTTGCATTATTTTTTCACACAAGGCACCGGCGATCTTCAAGCTTATGCGGATACAGCTCTCATTAATTTCATGATTCCCGCTGCAATCGCAAAAGGAGTGACAAATGTGCCGAACAGATGGGTCGATTATTTTAAGTTATCGGAAGGTGCGGGAAAGCCATATCCAATTGATACGCTAAATTCCAAGGTTACGGCCAGCGGCCAAAATGTAACTGTAACATTGACAATTTCAGGTGAGTACAAAGGTATTGAAAAAATAACGGTACCATTCTCGGCAACACCTTATGATAGTGCATACCGTTTCGATATTTCAGCACTTATTAAATTAAGCGCATTTGGCGGACTCGTACAAGGCAGCTTCACATCGACTCAATCGAACTGGCTTGTTCGAGGTGTTGGAGTTATTAAGACGAACGCGCCAATTGACAGCACATCGCTTGACGGTAATCCTGTTTCTACTGTCGGAAGAGAGACCGAAATGACCAGCTACGGAATAGCCCCCCTTGCAGGCGTAGCAACCCCTTCAATGAGCACGCCTGGTATTAGCATCTATCCAAATCCTGCTTCCGACGCTGTAACTATCTCTCTGACAAAACCTGCAAAACAGATTCTGCTATATGCAAGCGATGGTCAGATGGTTCGATCTTTCATCCTGTTAGGCTCCGGGCCGGACGCATTGCTATGGGTAAACGATCTTCCGAATGGATTTTATATGGCACACATTGGATATGCGGATGGCTCGACCGGTGCAGCAAGTATGATCGTGAAGCATTAGAATATTTAATGTCATTCCCGCGAAAGCGGGAATCCAGACCCAAACTTCAGACTAATCTCAAGATCTGGATTCCCGCTTTCGCGGGAATGACAATTCAAGGAATCAATTCTATCCCGGCATCTTCGTGCCCATCAATTGCCGGACAGAATTCGAGACTTTCCCGCGCGACATTTTCTTGATCATTTTCTGCATGTCGGTGAATTGCTTTATGAGGCGGTTCACCTCCTGGATGCTCGTCCCTGAACCAAGAGCAATACGCGCTCTGCGAGGCCCATTCAGAATACTTGGGAAACTTCGTTCATCTTTAGTCATCGAGTGAACGATCGCCTCGACACGCGCCATTGATTTATCGTCAATGGCGCTTTCATTCAGCATTGCGCTGTTCACACCCGGAAGCATACCAAGCAGATCTTTCAGCGAACCCATCTTTTTCAGATGACCAAGCTGGACAAGGAAATCGTCAAAAGTAAATTCCGCTTTGCGAAGTTTCTCCTCTACCTGCTTCGCTTCCTCGTCCGAAATTTGTGCTTCGACTCTTTCGACAAGAGAGACAACATCGCCCATTCCGAGAATTCGGGATGCCATGCGGTCAGGATGGAAAAGCTCGATCGCGTCCAGCTTCTCACCCGTAGATACGAACTTGATCGGCTCACCAACTATAGAACGAATTGACAAAGCCGCTCCGCCTCGAGCATCGCCATCGAGCTTCGTCAGAACAACACCATCGAATTTCAGCCTGTCGTGAAAAGCTTTCGCCGTCGTGACCGCGTCCTGACCGATCATCGCATCGCAGACGAAAAGAATCTCGTGCGGCTTCACGCGAGCTTTTATGTCGGCAACTTCTTGCATCATTACCTCATCGACAGTGAGCCGGCCGGCAGTGTCGATAATTACAACTTCATTTCCATGCTCCCGCGCAAATTTAACACCTGCCTCTGCGATCTTCGTCGCATTCATCTCTCCGTCGATGGAAAAGACCGGTGCGTCGATCTGCTGGCCCAGCAACTTCAATTGCTCAATAGCGGCCGGGCGGTAAATATCCGCAGCAACAAGGAGTGGCTTACGATTTTTGCCTTTGAGAAGATTGGCAAGTTTGGCTGAGAAAGTCGTTTTGCCGGAGCCTTGCAGGCCGCAAACCATTACAATTGTCGGAGGCTCGGATGCAAACTTAATGTCCTTCGATGTCTCCCCCATCATCAGGAGAAGTTCGTCATAGAGGATCTTAACGAACTGCTGTTCCGGATTTACCGAGCGCAGTACATCTGCGCCAAGAGCCTTTGCCTGGACATCATCGACAAATTGCTTAGCGACCTTGTAATTAACGTCGGCATCGAGCAAAGTGCGGCGAATATCGCGAGCAATGTCAGCAACATTGCTTTCGGTCAGCCTTGCCTGACCTCTAATTTTCTTATAGACCTCTTCAAAACGTGAACTAAGACTCTCGAACATTATGATGCTGTTTAGTGATTACCCATTTATAGAGCGCCGAAAAACAAGAACAAGTGGTGTATTCGTGCCGCCAGGCCAATTCTTATGATTTATGAATGACTGTTACGAGCAAAGAACCTGTACTGATCTTAATAGAGACCGGCGAACCAGTAGCGAGGTTACTTAATCCTTCGCGCACGCCAAGCCGCATCGCCTCATCAGAGAGTGGGTATTGCAAATTCTCAGTAGTTATGCCATTGGCTTCTCCGAAAGGTGTAAGCGAGATCGTCGTCCCGATCTCACAGTCAATGCTGCAATAATTCTTGGTCGTAGTTAAAAATTTATGCTCGGCATTCAGCTCGAATGCAATGATGCTCGCAAAACGGTCAGTGTACCTCAGCATAACACTAAAGTTTGCGAGAGTGTGGTCTGTTCTCCCGCCTGTCATTCCAAAAACAAATACCGATTTTTGACTCTTCTCCAAAAGGTATATCAATGTTTTCTCGAAATCATTACTATATTGATCGGGATTTCGGACGATCTCACAATTTCTTTCTTTGAAATAATTAATCGTCTCAGTGCTTACCGAATCGAGATCGCCAATTATTACATGAGGCATTATCGCAAGCTTTCGTGCGTGTTCAGCCCCGCTATCAGCACAAACGATAAGAGTTGCTTTTGCAGCAAGTTCTCTTGCAAGCTCTTCGTTCTGCAGCTCGCCTCCAAGGAAAACAACCGCCGATAATTGCGAGAGAGGAGATGAATTATTGATGAAAGATGATCTTTCAAGCATTTTCTTTTGCCGATTCAACAGTATTCAGGGCCCGACTAATCGCTTCAAGGACTTCCCGTCGCGTAGCAGGCTTTGAAAGGTAATCATTGCAGCCAGCATCGAGACAACGCTGTCTGTCTCCGGCCATTGCGAAAGCCGTGAGAGCAATTATCGGCACATTGGGCAAAATATTTCCAGATCGAATATCCCTTGTGATCGAAAGCCCATCGCGTCCGGGGAGATTTATGTCCATTAATATGACATCAGGTGGATCGTTTTTAAGCGCAACGTATGCTTCGTCAGCATTGGATACGAAACTGAGTCGAAAACCATCCCGAAGATATGCGCCGAGAAGATTTTGGGTCTCAGGATTGTCCTCAACAACAAGAACGTGCTCTTTTGGATTATCAACTACTGTCGCAGGCCCTGCTGATAATGCTGGCGAGTGAAAATCAGCCCTGATAACTCGGTCTTCCTGCTCTTCTTCTTTCTTAGCTACAACAGGGTCGCGACCAACCGCGACAAGAGGAAATAAAATAGTGAATGTCGAGCCTTCGCCTTCTTTGGAGTTAACTTCTATAGTCCCGCCCATCTTATCTACCAACCGTTTTGAGATCGCAAGGCCGAGGCCAGTACCACCGAACTCTTTCAAATTTCCTGTATGCTCCTGCCTGAACTCCTCGAAAAGATTCGGCAGGAAATCTTCACCGATACCAATGCCGGTATCTTCGATCTCGATAGCAACATTTTTCGTCTTTGCATTTCCCTCCGGATCTTTGATCGAAGTCCTTACAGTTATTGTACCGGCTCTCGTAAACTTAATAGCATTACTTACAATGTTTGTCAAGACCTGCCCGAAGCGATGGCGATCACCGGCAACAACCAACTGCTCTGGATAGAGTTCAATGTTCATTGAAAGCGATTTCTGCTTTGCGATCCAGATGAGCGGAGTGATGTACGACTCGACTTCTGCTCCTACATCTATCTCCGAATTTTCAACCTCGATCCTTCCTGCTTCGATCTTGGAAAGATCGAGAATATCATTGAGCAATGTGAGCAGCCTGCGTCCCGAAATATTTATCGAGCGAAGAAATGTATGGTAGTGATCGGCAATTTTCCCCTCAAGTTCGATCGTGAGAACATCTGAGAAACCAAGAATTGCAGTCATCGGCGTTCTGATCTCATGAGACATATTGGCAAGGAACTCAGACTTCAGGCGGTTCGACTGGTTTGCTCGGTCTCGCTCGCGAAGGTATTTTCTGCTCAACTCCTGAAGATCCTGACGCTGCTGAACTGCTTCCGAGACATCCGGGAAAGTTACGATAGTCCCCGATATTTTCCCTTCATCGTCAAAGATAGGGGCCGCACTCTCAAGTATCCAGACAAGGCTTCCATCCGGTCGAACAACTCCAATCTCCATATTTGAAACTGCCTCGCCGGTGCGAAGAGTCTTGGTGGCCGGAAGTTCGGAGATCGGGATGGGCGTACCATCCTCTCGAACTGCTTGCCATATAGGATCGTCGTGAGTAAGGTGTGTGAGTTGGTCAACAGACATCCGCAAAATCTTTTCCGCAGCTTTATTTGCGCCAACTATCAGGCCATTGCGGTCAGAAATGAGTACAGCCTCACCAAGCTCATCGAAAAGAAGGGAAAAATTAAACCCCGAAAGCAGCGAGCCGTTTTTGCTTGCCGCTTTAGAATTCAGTTTATTCTTCTCAGTGGTTGCCATTACCGATTTCAATCGCTTTTTATAGGAACAATGGTTCTTGCATTTGCGGTCTAAAGAATAAATGTTCTTTTGCGTAGCGTGTTAAGACAAAATATCACTCATCTTTAACAACGATCCTTTCGATCTCAACCCCCAGTCCTTGCAGCTTCCTCTGAATGTGCTCATATCCGCGCTCAACATGATGAATTCCCGTGATAATGCTTTCTCCTTCTGCAAGGGTGGCTGCAATAAGATAGACGAACCCAGCGCGAAGATCAGGAATTGTTATATGGCTCCCCTTTAATTTCGTCGGACCGAGCACAACTGCCGAATGAGGATGAACAAGGGATTTGAAACGGCAAGGTGTAGAGCCGAGACAAGACTTGTAAAGCTGGATTTGCGCTCCCATTTTTTGCAGCTCACGTGTATAGCCGAAGCGGTTTTCATATACCGTCTCATGTACCACCGACATTCCGTGCGCCTGCGTCATTAGCAGCACCCATGGCTGCTGCCAGTCCGTCATGAAGCCGGGGTGAACATCCGTCTCTATCGCAAGAGGCCTGAGTTTATCTTGATAAAAAAATCGAATCCCATCTACCGTTACCTCAAAATCAGCGCCAGCCCGGCGAATATTATTTAGAAATGTCATCATTGTAGATTGCTGAGCACTCTCGATGAAAACATCGCCCTTCGTTGCAATTGCAGCACATGCAAATGAAACAGCTTCTATCCTGTCTGGCATGATCGGCTGCTCAGCACCTTTTAGTCTATCGACGCCTTCGATAATGATGCGCCGATTCGTTTCGAGATTAATAATTGCGCCCATCTTTTGTAAGTAGCGCATTAACTCGACTATCTCCGGCTCGACAGCTGCATTATCAATTATGGTCGTGCCGCGAGCAAGCACTGCGCTCATAATAATATTCTCTGTTGCGCCGACCGATGGAAACGGAAGCACGATAGATGTACCTGTCAGTTTATCTGCAGTACAATGAAAATAATTATCGACAAATTCTATCTTCGCGCCCATTTGTTCGAGGGCGTCGATGTGGTAATTTACAGGGCGTACTCCAATTTTATCTCCTCCTGGCATAGGTACCGATGCAGTTCCGGTCCGATGAAGCAGGGGGCCGATCATCAATATCGGAATGCGATTCAGCCCTGCAAATCGCTGTGGCACGACAGTTGTAGAGAACGAAGAAGTTTGGATTGTGAGTGTCCCATTATCATCAGAAGACGTCGAAATCTTGGAGCCAAGCGAGCGAGCTATGTCTCCCGTGATATCTACTTCGCCTAACTGAATAGGAGCATTTGTAAACGTGCTCGGCGCGTCCGAAAGCATCGATGCGACCATCACCTTCGAGATCAAATTCTTTGTCCCACCCACACGGACAGAACCTGTGAGCGGTTTACCACCTGTTACTCGAAATGCATCCATTTACTGATAGTATTAATTGTGTTGGTTCAATGGGCAGTGGCTAATTCCGTACTCGAATTCTTCGCAATATCATAGAGAAATATTTTCGAGGCATTTCCTGTCGAAGGAAGCGAGTATACCATCATAGTTTCCTTCGGCGCGATTGCAAGAGGACGATAGTCTTCTTTCAGATCAAGGTTGGTATTGGTTGCCGCATCTTTGACGACAAGCTTTTCAGATTCACGATCAATCATGTATTTGCAATTTGGTGAAAAATCTATAGGAAATGCTTGGTTATTGTGCAAGAGATCAAAAACCTGAACATTAAGAGTGGCTGGATCGAGCATTACGGCGCTAATCTTCTCTCCTGTCTTTACTGACACCGGCGTGCGTTCAGTAGTTTCAATGTCGTATAACATGAGAGAATTAGTTGACGAATCCTCTATCAGCAATTTATTCTGATCCCGAGTCCACGCAAGCACCTTATAATCTTTATCGTTTGGGAAAACCATATCGCTTGAGAATTGCTGCGTATCATAACGATAGACATCCACCTTGTCGCGGTTGACTTTATTGTTCGTGTAATAAACAAATCGTCCATTGTACGAAGCACCAATTATCTCATTAGTAATTCCTTCCGTGCCGGGGGTCAGATCCTGCATCTCAGTGCCATCATCTTTGATCCGGTAAATATGATAATCCTTGCCGTCATCTGCAAGCCTCATGAATAGAATTTCCGGGCGGTTTAGAAGATGGAAAAAGCGAACGATGCCACGATCGGTGAATTTCGTGATCTGAACCGGAGGGTTTGCAGGGCCAGCAATTATCCTGCCGTATTTATCGGCAACGGTCATGCCCCAGATATTCGCAACGCCACCCTCCTTTGTAAGATAAAAAACTTTTTTCTCGTCGTTCGAGAAACAGGCGCTCAGCGTGTGGCTCGAATCAACGGGAGGCAGAGCATGCCAGAATTGCGCCTGCAAAACAGCAGGGGCCGCGATAATAAATGCAATAAGAAAGAGACACTTCTGCATGATCATGTGGCTGAATGATCCTCTAAGCCATTATGAACAAAAAAACTAATGCGGAAGTACGCATGCTTCAAGCGCCGTTTGATCTTCGAATTCGAGGAGGCGCATTGTTCCGGAGCCAAATCCCAAAAGATAATGGATCTCCTCATTATCCCAAATCCAGTAGATCCATTGGTCGTTACGTGCACGGTCGCATGGGCCAAGAGTAGTATCGAGCAATTTTGCAACCTCTTCGACTTTATCACGGGTAACCGGCATGTACGAAGACCAATCGAGCTTCGTCAATTTGTGCTCAACAGAATCAATATGAAACAGTAAATGACCCTCAAGATCCCAGAATGTTGCGCCAAGGCACACAGAGTCCCCAGGATCGGAAGAACTCGGTAATATGGTCCACTTTGCAAGGCTGGAATCGACAACGGTTGTCTTTGCGCCAATTGCAGGCGGTTGAGCAAAGGCTGAAAAAGCTGAAAAGCACAAAAACGCCGCCAAAAAGGCAACGAAAAGAGGCAAACGGTTTAAGGTTGTATTTTGCACCAAATTTAGTAACACCAAAAGAATCCGATTCATTATTTACGAGATATTAATAAAAAGGGTTCCTTTTTTCAGAGCTGACCTGACTGAATAAATCCTCATCCATGAATTTGAACCAAATTCATAGTCTCCCGAAGTGCTTCTTCGATTGGCGTTGCACGATAATTTAGGTCGTTCACAGCCTTCATAATATCACATGAGCTATTCTCTAACACCATTTCGAGCCACTCTGGTGTCACAAATGGCTTCGAGTTAAATAATTTTGCACGGAATTCCTCGATTCGAGCGATTTTCATTGCCATATCCCGTGAGATATTTATTGGACGAAAACCCACTTTTTCAATTCCTCGCAGAATTTTAAGTAAATCAGCCAAAGTACGGTTCTCACCTCCGAGAATGTATCTATTATTAGGTTTTCCAGAAAATGCAGCCATGATAACACCATCGGCAACGTCACGAACAAAAGCCCAATTTGACATCTGACGCCCACCATCGATCAATGGCAATCGACCTCTGCGATAACGGAGCAACGCGACAGCGGCAGCATTTGCATCCGTAAGCGGGCCGGGACCGAATACGCGAGTCGGATAAACAATTACAACATCAAGCCCTCGCAGCCGGGCGGAGTCAAGTAACATTTCAGCTTTCCATTTCGATATTGAATATGGCGTGATCTGATGATCTCTATATTTAAGATTCGATTCAGTTTGAATTTCTGATGCAGGCTCAAAAATACTCATCGAAGACGCAAAAACAACTCTTCCTACACCATACTCTTGAGCGGCTTCGATCACATTTCGAGTGCCATCCACATTTATCTGCTCAAACTCTATCGGATCGCGAGACCACATGCGAGCAAACGCAGCAAGGTGAATAACTACATCGGCTCCCTGAACTGCCTTTCGCACACTTCCGCGATCTCGAATATCTCCGATGAATTCTGAGAACTGAGTATTCCGCTCGATCTCTGCTCGAACCAAGATGCGAACATTCACATCGGAATCTTTAACCAATGCTTTAAGCACATTACTGCCGATGAACCCAGAGGCGCCCGTTAATAGCACTGTTTTCATTTTGTGGGATTTTGTGCAATTGGCAGCATCATCGCCGGATTCTTTCTTCCGTATCTTTTCGCTAACCCGTAACCTATGCGTTCAGCGTTCGCGAGAATTGTCAGACTTGTGTTTACTGAGAGCGAAGTTGGAATTGCAGCGCCGTCAGAAACGAACAGGCCTGGATAATCGAATACTTCTCCGTTTGCATCCACGACACCGTGTTTTTTAGAATCGGCCATTCTTGCAGAGCCTACCATGTGAGCAGTGCCAAAGTGAAGATCTGCAAAATCAGTCCCTTCTCCATCTATCATGTGGACTTTTACAAGTTCACAGCCATTCCTCGTAAGTATCGAATCTAAGATGGACTGAACTTCCTGATTATACGAACGCAACTCAGGAGTAAGATCGAGCTCCAGTTGCATACTTCCATCTCCAGACCTTGTCAGACAAGCGACAGGTGGCGTCAGGCCAAAAGCCACAAGAATTATCATTCGATGACGATATAACTTCATTAGCTTGTCCCCCGCTTCGCCCCAGTCGCCTACCGTTTGCGGATCGCCGTCAAGCACAAGCCGAGCAGTCGTCACAACCTGAAGCGGAAGCGGTTTAGCCGCTGCTATCGTAAAGCCATGCGATTCAAGAAATTGATAGCTTATCATCCCAGGATGCGAGCGGCCACTTAGCATGTCACCCTCGATAAATCCTTCGGGCAGCAAACCGACTGTCTTGACTCCGCCATTGAAGGCGATGTTTTTTCCGACGTGATCGCTTAAGAAAGGCAAGTTTTCTTTCGAGCGCAATAGCAACTGCGCCGTCCCCACCGTTCCGCCACCAAGTACGACAATTTTTGCATGGATTGTAAAAAACTCGCCCGTTTCACTTTTCTTGCATTTCACTTCATAGCGGTAAGGAATTTCTGCAAGAGGAGTGCGGTCGTCAACAGCTTCATGCGGGATCGTTTGGATGTCCCAAGCTTCGACATCGGTCATAACCTGCAATCCTAATCCCTTAGCTTGCGGAAGATAATTTTCATGCAGCGATTGCTTTGCTCCGAAGATACAACCTGAAACGCAAAATCCGCTCCCGAAACACCCTTGCACAGCATACCTGCACCGTTCGCAAGAATAGCCGAGACGTTTCATCATATAGGAGAAGACCACGCCCGATTTTGGTACTTCATCTTCAGCGATCTGCTCGACATTCAGCATTTTTTCTGCGATGTTGTAATAAGGATCGAGCGCAGTTCGAGTTATGCTATCGGGCCAATAGCGGTATCCAATAGGGTCGCGTTGTTCGAACGCGATAGTCGGGGTTCGAAGCGATACCATTTCGTAAAATCCAGAACCCCCACCCAGACCTTCGGCATAAGTGAACCCAATGTTTTTCGAATCCACACTTTTCAAATATCGCAAAAGGTATCTTGGGTCCGAAGTCTGACGAAAATCGCGGGATGGAACTATATCCGGCCCTTTTTCTATCATTAGCACTTGTACACCCCGCTCCATAAGACGCAATGCGGGAGCCACAGCGCCAAATCCGCTGCCAACGATTAAAGCTTCTGTTCTGATAATATTCATAAAGCCTCCGGTTTATTTTATGGTTGATTGAAAATTAGCTTGGATTGCCATCTTTAGTGATACCCTTTGCGAAATATTTCGGAGCATCAGGGTAAAACATTTCATCGTCCGACCAGCCATTGTTTCTACCATGATAGTCGATATGCGGACATCCAACATTATCGTCGTAGATCCCGGCGTATATCGATGCCTTTGCCATGAAGACTGCTCCCCGATAAAGCCGTGAAATAGTTGCGTCAGCCTCAAGCCCCGAGCAAACCACTTTTTCCCTATCGGATTGTGAAAGTGATTCGAATTGCTCTGTCCCAAATAGACGATTGGAGCGAGCCGCAATATCGGATGTAAAAAAATCCGAGATATTTCGAAAGCATCGCAGCCTGGAACGACAGTCTGGACAAATGCCTGAAGCAAGCGGTCATCCAGGTTTGTGTCATAGTCGAATTTCCCCGGATAAGCCTTGAAAACGGCTTTCAGCGGCGAGCAGCTCGCAATTCCGAGAGCGGCTCCTGCCAGAAGCATTTTAGAGAACTCGCGCCGATTGAACTGTCGTTTTGCAAGCTGTGTACCTAAGTTGGTTGTGGTGTCTTTCATAATGCCCTCCATTATTATTTACACCACAAATATCCATTTTTGGCAGTCTCAATGTGTCATGGATTTGTAAGACGAAGTCACGAAATTGTCATATCTCTAATTATTCCAACGAAACCCATGCCTTATGCTTGCGGTTAAGCGGTGAGATGAAAAAAGTCTATATCGAAACATACGGTTGCCAGATGAATGTGGCGGACACAGAGGTCGTCCTTTCCGTGCTGAATAAGGCCGGTTATCAGCCGACGACCGAGCTTGAGGGCGCGGATATAGCCTTTATGAATACCTGCGCTATTCGAGAGAATGCAGAAGAAAAGATATGGAACCGGCTCGATCATTGGAAATCGCTGAAAAAACGAAATCCAGATGTTGTGATCGGCATTCTTGGCTGCATGGCGGAGCAT
>Ga0207036_10076_pt1 | contig 17927 bp, 21 predicted proteins | sample Alteio_BWMinCont_78_FD_153284 | JGI IMG/M metagenome (GOLD analysis project Ga0207036, IMG submission 153284) | Enriched cells from forest soil in Barre Woods Harvard Forest LTER site, Petersham, Massachusetts, United States -... | ecosystem: Environmental > Terrestrial > Soil > Temperate forest >... | reverse complement strand
TCATAGACATAGGTCGTTACCTGGCCTTGCGGGTCGGTTTCGGTGAGCAGGTGGCTGTCGGCGTCGTAGCTGTAGTTGGTGACATGGCTTTTTGCATCCGTCGCCGTCAGCATATTGCCGTTGGCGTCGTAGGTATATTGTTCGTTGCCGTCCGCGCCGCTCATGCTCTTGAGCAGACCGTTGCTGTAGTAGGTGTAATTGCTCACCAGTGGCGGCGTGGTGGTCTGTTTGTTGGGGGCGGTGTAGACCGTCTTGCTCAGGACGTTCCCATGTTGATCGTAGCTGTAGTGCGTGTCGCCACCGAGCCCGTCGACGACGTCGGTGAGGTTGTCGTGCGCGTCATAGCTGTAGGTCGTGGTATAGAGTGCGAGCAGCTTGGACTGGGCCGTCGGATTGGCCGCCACTTCGGCGGCTGTCATGCCGACGCTGGGGTTGCTGGGGTCGACATAGCCGAGCGCGAAGCGCATTTGAACGTAAATCGGGTTGTTCGAGCTCACCAGGGCGTTGCCGATGGCGCTGATTTCCGTTTGTAGCTTGTTGAATGCGGTGTAGCTGTATTGCGTGAGGTTGCCGTTGGCGTCCAGTTCACTGAGCAGGTTGCCGTTTTTTGGATCATAGGTGTAGGTGGTGGTGCCGGCGGCGTCCTTGATGGTGCCGAGGCGGCCATTTTGGTAGCTATATTGGATGTTTTTACCATCGGCGTCGTTAATGCCGGTGATCTGGCCGTTCTGGTTGTAAGTATAGGTAGTGGTGTTGGCGGCCAGAATTTGATTGACCTGCGCTTGAGGACTGACCCCCGAAGTATAGTTGACGTAGTACCCGTGGGCTTGACGCCAGGCGACATACGCGGCAGCATTCGATTCGGCTCGGGCAGTGCCTAAAGCACTGATCACTTGCGTGGTCCCGGCCTGGTAGTTAAATTGGATACTGTTGCCATCCGGGTCAGTCATGCTGGTGAGCATGGGCGCGCCCTTGATCGTGGTGTAGCCGAAACTATATACACTGGGCTGCGTTACGATCGAGGCCAGTATCTTGGTTTGATCGGCCGCTGTGAGCGAACCGCCAGCATCCGTGACGCCAATGCTTTGCCGGTAATCAATGAAGTATTGGGTGTTGCTGTTGAACAGGTCGGTCGTGTCCGGCTGCGTGGGCAAGCTGATGCTGGTGAGCTGGCCGTTCTGGTATTGGTAGCTCGTGACGTGCCCGTCGGCGTCAGTGCTGGAACTCAGCTGACCGTTGGTGTAGACGTAGCTGGCCAGTACCCGGTTGCTCTGGTCGGTCAGAGTACTCAAGTATCCGTTGCTGTAGCTGTAGTTGATGCTGTCGCCTGCGCTGTCTTGCTGCGCGCTCAACAAGCCCTTGGCGTAGGCGTAGGTGATGGTGTTGCCATTGGGATCGACACGGCTGGTCAATTGACCGCTGGCGCTAAAGATGAGCTGCGTCTGGTCCGATTGCGTGACGGTGTACTTGTTGTTGCCGCTGCCAACCACGAGTGTTTCATAAGCGCCACTGCCGTTTTCTGAAACGTAGACGCCCGTGCTGGTATTGCGAGTGAAAGTAAATTCGCTGCCATCGGCGTTGAGCAGCGTGATGGTGCCGGTGCCGTGCTGCGTCAAGTCCAGCCTCGCGCTGAGCGTCCACGGATTGCCGTTCAACGATAATTGGCCGTTGCTGTTGTACGTACGCACGACCGACAAGTCGCTGCCGTCTGAGGGAAGTACCGTGTCTTGCGATTGGAATACCAGGTCGCCGTTCGATACATTGACGTAGAGCTGATCGCTATCATCGATCGTTTGCGGATCAACCTGCGTGGCAGGATTATTGAGTTGATACAGCGAACTGTCTAGCAAACCCGTATTACCGCCACCGATGATCGTCGTCATGCCTGCCTCTCCCATTTAGCCAGCTCAAGTTCGTGCCATCCGCACGTCTTGCTCTGCATCTCAAAAATAAACCATTCGAAAATCAGGAATTTACTCTCCCGACCCTGCGTTTGATGCTGAAATAGCGTTGCAAAAAAATGTATGATTTCCACGTGATAAGCGTCCATGGCGGCGCCATCATTGCTCTGCCCAGACCGGACCTGCCATGGTGACTTCCACGAATTGTCAAGTAGGGAAAAATATGATATTGGTACGCAGCATAGGACACGTAGGCCTACAAATCACTTACGAATCTGGTAAGCGGTGCTTTTTTTTGATTGCCATCGACTGATTGCGTAACCATATTATTGAAATATGCAAGCGTTCAATCTCGCAGCTCGTGATCCAATCGAACTTGGTTTCATTCCCGACATGCTGGAGTGATATTGCCACTACCAACTACGACCTCGACGTGCCGCCAGTGCTGTTACCAGCATCGCCATATCGGATAATTTTCAACGGCTTAATGGAATGTGCCGACCAGGGCTTTGATGACAAGATTCCATCCATCGATTAACACAAACATGAGCACTTTAACTGGTAGTGAAACGGTGACCGGGGGCACCATCATCATGCCGAGTGACATCAAGATTGTGGAAATCAGCAGATCGATCAACAAGAAAGGTAGAAATATCACGAAGCCAATTTGAAATGCCGACCGAAGCTCCGACAACATAAATGCTGGAATAAGCTCCAAGGTTGGAATGTCATCAGCAGTTTTTGGCGCCGACTGTTTCGCCAGCTCGACCATCAAGGATAAATCCTGTTCTCGGGTTTGGCGAATCATGAACTCGCGTAGAGGCTTTACGCCACGCTCTAAAGCTAAAGCAGTCTGAATTTTCCCTTCCATATATGGCTGGAAAGCATCGGCATTGATGCTGTTGATCACGGGCATCATGGTAAACAGCGTTAGGAAGAGCGAAAGGCTAATCAGTACGGTATTTGGCGGCGTTTCCTGCATGCCAAATGCATGGCGCAGCATAGATAGGACAATGCTAATGCGTATGAATGAAGTCATCGATACCAAAATGGCTGGAGCCAAACTCAGTATCGTCATCCCAAGCAAAATTTTAAGGGCCGAGGAAATATCGTCAGCCTTCCCACTACCGGTTGCCAGCCTTACATCCAAGCCAGGTAATGCAATTGCGTCGGTTGGAGCGGCAAAACATGGATGGATCATGCAGCCATATCCTAGCATCGCCACTGCGATCGTTGAAATCAAGATTACGCGCCTACTCATTTAGAGATTCCTCATTTGTTGCATGACGCAGGGCTTGCCTAGAAAGTAGAGCAACACAGTGTTCACTCTCTCCGATTAGCAACTCCTCATCTCCAAAGCGCACCCTGAAGAGGACCGAACGTGTGCTCAATCGCATGGTCTCCAGCCGCTCCAGCTTGCTGCCGTTGCAAACTGAACGTTGCAAAAAACCTGGAGCAAAACGCTTGATGCACCAGGCAAGCCCATAGGCTGCAGCGCCGGCGACGATGAAGGTGAAAACAGCACGATAGATGAGTAAGTCATCGGCCGAATCAACAGCTTTGAACGGAATATGCGCAGATTCTGGCAAATCCATTGCATAGACAGTCGCAATACTGGAGGACAAGCCAGCAAGGAAAATGACTATCCTGAACCATTGAATGCGCGAAACGGGAAGATATATCACAGCTTGGCCTTAGGCAATTCCGTAATGCGCACACCAAAATTGTCCTCTACCGCGACTAATTGACCGCGCGCAACCACCTGCCCTTCCAATAAGATATCGACGGGCGCGTCCGCCAGGCTATCGAGTCTGATCACATGCTCTTCCTTCATGTTGAGCAGATCGCCTACGCTAACGTCTGCCTCACCTACGCGTACCGAAAGTTTGATCTTGACGCGCTGAATCGCCTCTAGGCTACCCGAGAGAATCGGTTGTCCGTTGCCGATATGCGCGTCCAGACCGGTCAACTCAATGACCTGCGCGGATGGAAAAAATGGTTCAGTTGGGTTATTCATCATGCAAATTCCAATCATCAATGTGTATTTACTTTGATCACCTCGATGGCACGATGGCCTTCGAGGCTGCCGAGATTGGCCGCACAGATTGGGCGGCCTCCTTCAGTTAACACGGTGAGTGTGTCATCGGTGCCGAACGGGAGCTGGATGACATCGCCCAACGCCAGCGATGCCCAGTTCGCGATGGTCATCTCGACGCTACCGAGTTCAACAATCAACCGTACAGGTGTGTTTTTCATCGCGATCGCGAGCGGTGTAACGCCACTGGGCGAGGCAATCTTTACCGATCGCTGACGGGATGGCGTCGAAGCAGGAATCAAAACGACGGCCGCCTCACCACCGAGGTGAACGCTGAGTAACGCAGCACCGCTGGACCTAGCGTACATCCAGGACGGCGGTGCTTCTGCCGGCTCTGACTTCGCGGAACACCTAAACTGGCAAGTACTCATCAATATACTGACGAGGTCCTCAATGGCTTCAGAGGCAATACCACCTGCGATTTGAGATTCCCGGCAGTGGTCCGTGCCATGCGCTCTGCCATCAGACCGGAACATTAATGCCTCCAATTTGCCTTCAAACCCTGCTGTCAGGTAGTGCCGAATAAGATTGCCGTCGGCCAGCGAGCGTGCGAACCATCGCCCATCAAGGTACTTTGCGACGGGGTCGGTTGCTGCCTCGCAATGCAAAGTTGGTTTTACATCCGCACACCACGCGTTCGCCCAATCGCGAATGGGGATCTGTGCGCGCTCCAGACAGGCGTCGATATCGCGCTGCTTCAGGAACGAAATCAAACGAGTGGCCATGATTATCCGCCCTGCCCTTTCATCTGCAGAACATCTTGCATCATTTGGTTAGCTGTGCTGATCAATTCGGATGCAGCTTGATAGCCCCGCTGCGTCACGATGATGTCGCTGAACTCAGTGGATAGATCCACGTTTGACCCTTCTATTGCACCGGCCGTTACGGTGCCCCACGCGCTGGTAGCGCCCGCCGTCCCAAGTTGGGCGCTGTTATTGTTTGATGCGACAAAACCATTGGCACCGTTTTGCTTTAATGCTGTTGTCGATTGAAAATTAGCTAAGGCGATTGTCGGGCCCGTCGCAGTTTGCCCGTTTGAATAAGTTAATTGGAGTTGACCGCTTGCATTAAATGTTTCGCTGGTCATAGTTCCGGCGCCGTAACCGTCTACCGACTCGACCGACACCGAAGACTGGGAATTTGTACTGGTGGAGTTTGGATCCATCGTCAGAGTAAGCTGAATGGCAGTGCCGCCGCTGGGTGTATAAGTGAACTGGAACGAATTTTTTCCAGTTACAGCCGTTCCCGCAGGACTTGCGAAATAGACTAGGCCGGATCCGGCCGGGGTAGCCCCATCCGATAGTGTGACCGTCCATGGTGTTTGCCCGCCAGCGGTTGTACCCGGTGCGAGTGTCGCCGAAAGTGCATGGGATGCACCCGTCGCATCAAATACAACAATAGAGGATATTGTCGCTGGGTTGGCTGGCGTCGCTGTCGTCGATAGATTTCCATTGAGTGTAATGTTTGTCGATACTTTTGGCGCACTGTTTTCAAGGCCGCTTAGGCTGATGTCCTGCAAACCTCCACTGCTCGTAAGACCTTGAACTCGCGTATCGCCTGTACTGTTTGTCAAATAGCCTTTAGTGAACGCAAATTGGCCATCTTGCGTATAAGCGATCTGTCCCGTCTTCGGATCCCGCGTAACAAAAAAGCTGTTGCCGTTAATAAATAGATTAGTCGTAACACCGGTCTGTGTCTCTTGTCCCCCAGAAAAATTGATCACACTGGGCAGCACCTGTAGTCCACCACCGCTTTCTTCATTTGCGCCTTGCCCACCTAAGCCGTTGTTTGCAGAAAATAAATCCGCAAATTGCGCCCCTGATCCTTTGAAGCCAGGCGTATTGAGATTGGCAACATTGTTGCTGATGATCTGCAGTTCTTGAGAAAAGCCAATCAGGCCGCTTTGACCGATATCGATTGATGAACTTAATGACATGATGTATTTCCTTGAGTTATTGAACGCCGCGGATCTGACTGAGAGGAACGCCGGTCATTGCTTGGCCTACTGTTGGCGTCACGGTTAATAGCGGCGCGCCGCCGCTGAAATCGATTGCCGTCACCATGCCTGACGTAGTTGCACCACCACCTGATGTCACCGTGACGGTCTTATTAAGCAAATCTACTGACTGCATCGAGGTCTGGATAGCGATCGCATTGGTCACGCCGTCGCTGATCTGCTGTGTTTGCTCAAGCTGTGAAAACTGCGCCAGCTGTGCCACAAATGCAGTGTTGTCCATTGGCTTCAACGGATCTTGCTGCGTTAATTGTGTCAACAATATCTTCAGGAAATCCTGTTCGCTGATACCTGAAGCCTGCAGATTTGCGGCGCCCGCGGTGCTGGTTACGGGATCAAGTGCCATGTTGTTTCTCCTGTTTAGTGTAAGTTTGATTATTGGAATCGACGGCACCTTGCGATGAGATGCCTTGCCGCGACGGCGCGCTCGATGTCCCTAACCTGCCGAGCCGCATTACTTGTCGACCATTGACGGTGGCGTTGCGCAGCCTTAGTCCTGTGTTCGCAACATCAGCAATGAGGCGATAAACTACATGACTGGATTGAGATTGGCTAAGTGTTTGGTCGCGAATCGATACACTCACATCGCGACCATCCTGAGTAAGGTGAAGCATGCGCTTCTGCCACTCTGCACCTTGTGTGTCAGCGGCTTCGCCAGCTCCCTTTGACGCAGGTTGTTCAGCTACTTCATTCAACTCTTCACCCGCCTCGGTACCCGATCCCATGCTGAATGACAAAGTTGGCTGTGCACTTGCAGCGTTCGATACGCTCCGTGCGAATACGCTGGCACTTGGCTGTGCGCTTGAAACATCCGACACATTCCGTGCTGCCACGCTAACACTTGGCTGCGCGATCAAACTATTCGCCAGATCGACCGGCGACGCAAAAAATGGAGAAATTTGTGTCAGCATATCCAACTGACCGGATCCTTTGGGGGGCAATTGCGTCACCGGAACGACAGCTCCAACTGATTGCCCAACCGAGTTCAATTCACCAGTTGGTCGAGTAGACCGCGTCGCAGCAGATAAATCTTGCACCGAAGGTGTTCCATCACTCGATAGAGGAGCCTGTACCGTGGAACACAACCCTTGCACCGGGGTTGTTCCTACCACAGTCTGTAGAGTGTGGTTGCCAACTGCGGCGGCAATATCGGGAGAGACGCCAACACCGACCTGATCCCGCACACCGGTCGAAGTCAAGGCATGCGCAGAAAATCCGTAAGTGTTCCCGTCGGCGTTCCAAGCTGCGGCGCGTGTCATATCGCGATTTGCATTCCCTGGATTCTGCGATTGCTGATCTTGTGGCCCGTGAGCACCTCCCCCCTGCACCTGCTCGCCTGCCTTGTCCAGCATGGAAATCTGCGCGGACTCCATTTGGCGCAACCAGGCCTCTCGCTGACTGTCTGCGTTTACTTGGCGCGCAGCAGGTGCTTCATACTGAATATCTGGTCCGAAAGCGGCGATCTTAGTCATATTGCTATCCTCCTTTGGCTGCTGCGTAACCATGAATCGTCGGCCTCGACAATGGCCGCTTTGTCCAGTTCCTTCGAATACTCGTTCATTGCATCGTCGCGATGCTCGTCGAGGCCGTCTGTGTACTTTTTCAAGCGATATGTTTCCTTCATAGTATTGTCACGTTCGCGCTCGATTTGAGCAAGGTGTGTCTCAGCTGAGTTTAGCCGTTGGTGCAAATGCATCTGATACCCGGATGCAATACAAAGTCTGCCGATATCGATCACCATGTTTCTACCAAGGGCTTTCAGCATCTCAGCATTCATGCATGTCAACTCGCCATCAATGGCGTCGACTTGCTCCCGCTGGGTAGCAAAATTCTCGTTTATATGTGCGAGCCGCAAAGTTAGTTCCCGCAGATCCCAATCGCATTTTTTCTGCAGGGACTCGAGGGAATATTTGAAACCGCGAAGGTCACGCATTTGTTTGTCCTCGTTCTGTACTGTTTACTATGGTCTGTAGTTTGGCCATCGATTCGGCTCGATTCGTAGAAACGCCTTCTTTTTGCTGCAAGAATTGCGTAAGTTGCGGTGCCAAGGCGATTGCTCGATCTATCTCTGGGCTACTGCCTTCGCGGTAGGCGCCCATAGCAATCATTTGACGGTTTTCTTCGTAGGAAGACAGGTGACCAAACACACCATGCACAAGTGCCTGCTCTGCGTCATTGGTCAGATCGGTAAATAGGCGGCTAGCGCTTTGAAGAACGTCAATTGCCGGATAATGACCTTGCTGTGCGAGGCGTCTGGAAAGCACGATATGCCCATCCAACGTAGCGCGAAGCATGTCGGAGATCGGTTCGTTGAAATCGTCTCCCTCGACGAGTACGGTATAAAGCGCGGTGATGGCCCCGCCCGAGGCATGGGTTCCGCAACGCTCGCACAGCTCCGGCAACTCAGCGAATACTGATGGCGTATATCCGCGTGCAGTGGGTGGTTCGCCAATCGCCAGACCGATTTCACGTCGGGCCATGGCAAAGCGAGTTACAGAATCCATCGTCAACACGACTTGCAAACCCGCGTCGCGGAAGTATTCTGCGATGGCAGTTGCCGTGTAGGCTGCGCGAACTCTTGCCAAGGCAGGTTGATCGGACGTAGCAACCACAACGACAGAACGTTTGAGTCCTTCTTGTCCTAGACGCTTTTCGATGAAATCGCGCACTTCTCGGCCACGCTCGCCAATCAGCGCGATAACGTTGACGTGCGCCTGCACACGGCACGCGATCATGCCAAGCAATGTGCTCTTGCCGACGCCGCTGCCGGCAAAGATACCGATCCGCTGACCGCGTCCAAGGGTCAACATCGAATCAACGCTGCGTACACCAGTCTCGAGAACTTTATCAATACGAGGGCGAGACAAGGGATTGAGTGGGCTGGCTTTGAGCGGACGGAAGGCCTCTGTCTGAGGGCGCGGACGGTGATCCAACGGCTCACCAAAAGCGTCGATCACACGACCAAGCAAACCGACCCCGACGGATACTTGTGGCATTTGGCCAGTCGCGATGACCTCGGTGCCGGAACCAATACCCTGCATGCTGCCATAAGGCATTAAGATAACGCGTTCTTCCTTCAAGCCGACGACTTCCGCGCGCAACACACGTCCACCCTCCTGTGGTGCGATCTCGCAAATCTCGCCGATCAACACGTCTGGTCCCGCCGATTCAATACTCAACCCCGCCAATCGACGTACATGGCCGATGCGGCTGGTAAGTTCGGCATTGCGAATCGCGTCGACATAGTGTTGCATTGATTGCTCCATTAACCTTTTGGTGCCGTGCGGCGCGCGGCCATTAGAATCTGCTTGAGTCGCAAAATCTGGCTATCTAACTGCGCGTCTAGCGTACCCTGCTTCGATTCAATCAGGCAGCCACCTATATTGAGCGTTTCATCGGACTGCCAAGTGGATTCCGTCGCGACTCCCAATTCTCCAGTCACTTCAATCAGTTTCAGGTCATCTGGATTCACCTTGATTGTTAGCGGTGACTTCCCGCGGATTCGACTGGTTGCCTCTTTCACCAACGCGCGGATTCCCTCGGGCGTTGAAAATCCATCGCCGAGTATCTTGCAAATTGCTTCGAACGCTGTTGCCACAATGAGGTCTTGCGCTATTTCCACGCTCCGCACCGATGCATCGTCGATCGATCGGGCCACGGCATCGAGCCTGGTTTGCGCAGATTGGTAGCCCGCCAGACCGTCCTGCTCTCCTTTGCGAAAACCCGCCGCGTAGCCGTCTTCAAACGCGCTTTGCATGGCCGCTTCGACCTGCTTGGATTGCTCGACCAACATTTGTTCGCGGACCAATAGCTCGGCCGAATCCGGCGCCGGTGGATTGAATTCCTGCTGATTGTCGACAGCGACATCCGCGACAGTCGGCTCGGCAGTTGCCAACTCAACGGGCTTGCGCCGCGATCCTTGCAGTGTGCGCTTTTGCTCGACCAGGACGGGCGTGCGAAGTATCAAAACCATTTTCTTGCAAACCGGTGAATTTGTTGACTAAAGCTTGTAAGTGGCGGACTGACAATTGGTAGCCTCTCAGCTTCATCCACCGCATTTGGAAGGCGAGCTTCCAAACGCGAAACCAGTGCCAGACCCAGCTTTATAGGCACGGACTCTCGCATTTCAATACGAATTTGTTCTCGTCGAGACGTGTCCAATTTGTTGATAAAAGCATCATGCCACGGCCAAGTGCGGATGCTAAGAACGGCCGCAATCAACCACATCGGCTCGCCTTCAAACAGAAGATGTATCGCTTCCACAGATGCATCAGGAAAAGTTTTACATTCGGCAGACTTCACCTCCCTCACGTCTTTCTGGGTGAGCGGCTGTGTTAGAAATCGCGCCGCTAGTGAGCCATCGACCGGCATGCCAAGACCCTTGAGCTCGATGAGGTGCTGGGTAAGTGGTTCCCTCTCCTCGGCCGCAAGCTGCGCAAGGATCCAGTTGCGATCGGCCTCGCCAACGCCGTGGAGCAGAAGCGCCGATTGACGATATGCATCACTCATACTCGGCTTCCTTGCTTAACTGGTTTCTCATCGAGCCAATGCCGCACCCGCAAAAGTAGTTCCTCTCGCTCCTGCTGCGAAAGTTGGCTTCGCCCGGTCATCTTCTGTCTAACGCGCCAAAACAGCAACATAGCGATCCCCAGAACCGCCGTGCAGGAGATTGCGAGAATGGGCGTTGACACGGACTGTCTGAAAAACATGCCGTCATGACTGACGGGGTTGATTGTCATGGTTGACCGGAGCGGCGCCAACGATGTATTTTGAATTGGAGCTGGTGTGCTCGGCGTGCCGTCGGACATCGGCATAGCCAATGCAGCGACTTGCGACGGCGTATTTGCGAGTTGACTGATTGAATATACAGCAATGCCGTCGCCGCGCGCCTTGTCAATGCCTGCCGCCATAGTTACAATGTCTCTAATCCGTTCAATTTCGGCTGCATCCAGCATCTGGTGCACGACGACTGCGACGTTAATGCGGCTAACTGCACCCGGTGTCGATACAGTCTGCTCTACACGGCGCCCCACTTGATAGTCCACCTCCCGGTTGATATTTGCCGCTACGGCTGGATGAGCCTGGTTAGCCGACGCGTCCGAGTTCGTGTCGTGCGATACCTCGCGCTCATGAACGACGACTCCGCTAGCGGAATCCGTCGGCGATCCAAGCACGTTTTCCGTGGTCACTTTCGTGCTATCGCGATTGAAAATGACATCAACCGTGGCATAGCTTTGGCCTGCACCGAAAGTACGATCGAGGACATCGGTCACCTTCCGGCTAAGGTAGCTTTCGAGCGCCTGTTTGCCGTCCAGATTTGCCGAACCAGACAGCACGTCGTCTTGGCCGGCGGAACGTGTCAATGCTACGCCGTGTTGGTCAATGACCGTCACATCTTCCAAATGTATTTCCGGCACTGAGGCCGAGATTAGGCGCTGTATGCCCTGCACTTGCGACGGTTGCAACGTTTTGCCAGGTTTGAGTGTCAATGACACGGACGCCTTGGCCTGATCGCTTGATTTCTTGAACAGGGTTTGCTCCGGCAATGCCAGATGAATACGCGCTGCCTGTATCTCTTCGATCGCCAGGACAGTGCGAGTCAATTCACCTTGCAGTGCGCGCTGGTAGTTCACCTTCTGCGCGAAATCGGTCATGCCGATATCGTTGTTGTTAAACAGCTCAAAACCGACCGTGCCATGCAGTGGAAGGTCCCGACCTACGAGCTTGAGTCGCGTCTTGTAGACCTGCTCTCCTGGAACAAGAATGGTATTGCCACCACCATCAAGCTTATAGGGGATTTTCATCTTGTCGAGTTCGGCGGTCATCGCTGCGGCATCTGACTGGGTCAGGTCGCCAAACAACACTTGATAATCAGGCCGCAGCAGCCAGACAGCCAAGGCCATGGTCGCACCTAACAATACGACCGCGCATGCTACCAGCCCGATGCGAGCTGCACCCGAGAGGCGCTCCCAGAGTTGAGAAAAGATGATCATTCTAGACTTTCATTACAGTTGCATTTGTTCGATTTCGTGAAACGCGTCGAGCAAGTGATTGCGAACCTGCATCATCATCTGTAGCGAGAGTTTCGACTCTTCGAGATTGATCATGACTTGGTGCAAGTTGCTTGCATCGCCCGCGGCTAGCTGCTGCACACCTTTGTCTGCGGCGGCCATCTTTGTGTTGACCTCGGCCAGGCGTTCGTGAAACCAGGCACCAAATCCGCTTGCGACCGGACCATTCGCCGCCTCGTTCAGCGGCATGGCCGATGGGATGCTCTCGGCCGGAAGAAAGGAAATAGCCTCGATGTTCATCATGCACCTCCTAATTCGAGCGCCTTGAGCGCCATGACCTTCGCGGCATTCATCGCGACCACATTGGCCTCATATGCTCGCAGGGCACTAGTCAAATTGACCATTTCAGTCACTTGGTTGATGCCCGGTTGTTCAACGAAACCCTTGTCATCCGCATCCGGATTGCCAGGTTCGTACACCATATGCGGGGCTACCGGCATAGGCTCAATACCTGTCACCTGCGCTCCACGTAATCGTTCGCCCGCCATCTGCTCAAAATTGGTCGAAAAGGAAATCCCCGACTCACCGGAAATGACCTGCATAGGCTGGAACAAGGTGCCATCGGCTCGCTTGCCGCTATGGATGTTAGCGAGGTTGGCAGCGGTGATGTCCAATCTCAATTTTTCCACATCCATGCCCGAGGCACTGATTGCAAATGCGTTGCGGTAATCCATTAGCGTTTCCCTTCATTAATTGCGGATCCGACCATCGACATGCGTATACCCAAAACCTTGAGTAGCGCCTCGTAATGAACGGTGTTCTCGGCGAGCTTGGCTGTCTCCATATCCAGACTGGCGGTCCGGTCACCGTCACTCAAGGGGCCACCCCGTTCGAAGAAAGCGTGAATGCCACTTAACATGTCAGGCTCGACCCGGCCATCTGCTGTCAAGGTCTGCCGGATGCCCTCCATCTGCTCTTCAAAATTCACCCGAACAGGCGCATAGCCGACCGTATTGACATTCGCGATATTGTTGGCAATGGCCTGATGATTCAGGCTTGCTGCGTCCAAGGCGAGCTTGAGCATATTAGTCGTCACTTGCTCGGTTCTGTCGATCATCGCAATACTCCTTCTTATTGAACTATCAGATCTGCATGCAGGGCGCCGGCCGCCTTGATCGCTCGCAGGATGGAAATAATGTCACGCGTATTTGTTTTGATGCGCGTCAACGACTGAATGAGATCTGCCACTGTATTATTCGACGCGCTGACATAGCCGCTTTCGTCCTTCTCAATGACATCCACACGCGAATTTGCGATCGTCTCGGCATGCATCCCAGAGCCGGTGTGAGAAACAAGGATCGGCCGTAATACCGAGTTGTCGGTGACAATAGAAATCTTCAGGTCACCATGCGAAATGACCACTTTCGCAATTCGCACATCACCGCCCGACACAACGGTTCCAGTGCGCTCATTGACAACGACACGGGCGTGACCATCCGGTTCGATATTGAGCTTCTCGATACGGGCAATAAAATCGACCAGGTGATCGCGGTCCGGCACTTGGATATCGATGGACTCGGCATCCCGCGGGTGCGCTGTCGACTCACCGAGTGCCGCATTGACTGCTGCCGCGACTCGCGAAGCCGTAGTGAAATCTGCGTCCGAGAGCGTAAATGTCAGCTTGCCGTCCACCCCAAGGACATCTGCCTTGACGCCAATTTCAACACTTGCGCCTGATGGAATTTCGCCGACCGTGGGGTGGTTCTTCTGCGAGGTATTTCCGTTCAACTCATACTTGTAGCCGCCTACTGAAATGGCGCCTTCAGCTAACGCATAGACCTTATTATTCGCCCCCTTCAGTGGCGTGACCAAGAGGCTACCGCCAGCCAGACTGCGCGCATCGCCCATTGATGTCACAGTGACGTCGATGGTATCGCCTTGGGTGGAAACCGGTGGCAGCGTTGCCGTAACCATGACCACGGCGGCATTTCGGCTCACAATATCGTCCGGTGAAACGGCGACGTCAAACTGGGCTAGGACATTGGCGATTGCCTGTCTGGTCGCCTTGTTGCCGGTCGAATCACCCGTGCCAGCCAAGCCGGTGACGAGACCGTAGCCCACTAAAGCGTTGTCGCGCCAACCGGCAAATTTGCCAAGATCTTTCAGCCGAACCGACTCCGAATCAGCAACAGGGACTGAGCTGGCGACTGCACCGGCAACATGCAAGACAAACACCGTGAAGATACATAACTTTCGAATAAGGATACGCATCACAGACCTGCCCAGGAGAAAAAGCGCGACAGCCAACCCGGCTTTTGATGCGAAGCCAGGTCGCCGTCACCAAGGTAGCTGATGTTGGCGTCTGCAATTCTGTTTGAAGGCACAGTATTGGTATCCGAGATATCCAAGAGTCTTACCCGTCCCTCAACCTTGATCTCTTGCTTGTCCGAATTAATGGCAACGATCTGCTGCCCGCGGATCCATAGGTCGCCGTTGGGAGCCACTTTGGTCACCGTCGCGGTGATCTGCGCCAGCAGGTTTCCGCTGCGTTGAATGGTGCCACCGCCATCGAAATTGGCGTTGGTACCCAATGTCGCTTGATTGTTTTTGGCGTTGACAGTTGCCTGCAATCCGACGCTGGTTGTACGCTGAACCGTCGTATCCGCCGTTGTCGAGGCACTTGAGTTCTCGTAGATCATGATAGTGACGGCGTCACCAGGCAGGTGCGCACGCTTATCGGACGCAAGTGGACGATACGTGTGCTCGTCGTAAAGGTTTTCGGCTTGCGGCCGTCCGCTCATTGTCACGCCCAACAGCAGGGCGCAAAGAACTGAATTTTTCATACTGGTCATCTCTCCGTAACCTTCACTACGCCGGGGCCCACAACCATCGCATCAACGGGTTCTGTCGCAATGGTGGCACGCACAGGAATACGTTGCCCAACTTGGCCGTCAGTTAGTGCGACCGCATGTGATTCAAGGGCGACCGAACCATCGACCACAGCCAAGATCACCACGTCGCCTTCATTCACTGCAGGAACGGGCTCCAGTTCGCTTGCCAACAGGGCATCGCCAGCAGTCTTGTTGCGTACCAAACGGCCCTTGATCAGCTTACAGTCAACAGGCAAAACCGATCCGTCGAGCGCAGCAATGTCTCGATCCTCGACCGTCAGATTCGCACAGGTGGGAATCTGACCTTTTGTCATGTTAGCTTGTGCCACCAATACAGTGCGCATTGCAAGAACCTTGAAACGCACCGGTACGGCTTGGTAGAATTCACCGTCCAGCGAAACGTCCACCCATACCGTCATTTGACTGGTCGGCCGCGCCTCTAAGAACGCCCGATTTTGGAGACCGACCTGACCATGCGGCAATCTGATTTGTGGCACATCCCCCGCGAGGGCAACCTGAAATGTTGCTGCCTCTTGGGATATCTTGGTCGACAAAAATTCCTTCGCGCCTGAAACAATACGATCCATATCAAACGGCGTTGATCCAGCTTCGATCGACACCGCTAGTGCACCGTCGAATGTCACATCCTGCAAGCCGCTCTGACGCACAAGTCGTGCAATTTCGCGACGCGATAGACGCTCGGTGAAACCCGGCCCCGGCACGGTAGTAAGCTTGAGTCGACCCACCGCATCCAGCGTCGCGGCATCCGCACCGCTCAATTTGGCAACATCTTTTAACATGACATAGTGACCGTCAATCAGCACTTGCGATACGAGCTCCGCGTGCACGCCGTCGCGTGCCCACACGCCGCAATCGACGAGAAAGCACATTGCTACGAACAAGAAAATGTGGCCGACGGGATTCATCAGCGGCGCAAATTATTAGTTAGCGACATCAACTCGTCGGCCGTCTGAATGACCTTAGAACTCAATTCGTAGGCACGTTGGGCAACCATCAATGCGACCATCTGATTGACCATATTGACATTGGATCCCTCTAGAGACCCTTGGGTGACCGTACCAAGATTTGTTTCACCCGGCTTGCCGTAACTGGCTCTTCCGGAGGCATCAGTCGGCAAGTAACTACCATTGCCCTGTGGGTTCAGCGCACCAGGATTGTTGAAAGTGGCCAGTTCAAGCTGGCCTACCTGCGTCGCCCGTGTGGATGTGGCAGTCGTCACCATGACCTGACCAGTGCTCGTGATCGAAATGCTGGTTGGATTGGCCGGCAATCGAACGGTTGGCTTGAGTTCATAACCTTGCGGACTAAGCAGATCGTTATCACTGCCAATTTGCAGTGTGCCACCCCTTGTATAGGCATGGCTTCCGTCTGCCAATGTCATTTCAAGGAAGCCATTGCCTTGAATGGCAATATCCATGGGATTGCCAGTCGAAGTAATGGTTCCTGCCGTCATGAAATCCTTGGTCACGCTACCAACGGCTACACCAACACCATATGGTCTTTGCGTTGCCGCAGCTTCATCTTCACCTTTGACATCACCATGCTTCAGTGAGCGCTTGCCGGTCGGATCAACGTACATCAATTCCTGAAAATTGACGCCGCTTGTCTTATAGCCAGGCGTACTCAAATTAGTCAGGTTGTTGGCGATCGTATCGAGCCCGAGTTGCTGGGCCTGCATACCTGTCGCAGCAATATAGAGTGAATTGTTCATGGAGTGATAGTTCCCTTAGTAAGCGCAATGTCGAGCGTCAGAACTGGCCCAGCTTCTGGATGGCTCCTGATATTTGTTCGTCGTAACCCTGAAATAGTTTCTGTTGACTTTCGAAATGCCTGGATGTTTCCAGCATGCTGATCATTTCACGCAGCGGGACGACATTCGAATTTTCAAGAAACCCGGTGCGAATCGCCGTACTTGTATCGACCGGTTGTGACACGGAACCCATCGGTCGCAATAAACCGTCGCCAGTGTTCTCAAGCGCATGATCGTCTTCAAAGGTAACGACGCGGAGATGTCCAATGACCCGGCCATCCTCGCTGACATCACCGTTGCTGGCAATGGCCGGGGTGCCGCCTCCGGTAACCGTGATGCCGCCGCCGGCCCCGCTTACTGCGTAACCATTCTGATTCACCAGTTCGCCTCGTTCGTCGATGTGAAAATTTCCGGCTCGCGTGTAGGCCAAGCCGTGTGGCGTAGTCAATTCAAAGTAACCATTCCCAGTCAACGCCAAATCCAGGGGTTTTCCGGTGGAAATAAGTTGCCCTGCAGAATCGTCGAGTACCGATGTCACGACAGGCAGCGTAACGCCGACACCTCTGACTTCGCCGTCTAGGCTCGTGTGTTGCAACACATCGGCAAAAGTCAGTGACGTATTGATCGTGCGACGATAACCAGGCGTATTGACGTTGGCAACGTTTTGGCTAATGGCATCCATGCGCAGCATATCGTTTTGCATACTTTGCACGGCAATGGTGAGGGCGTCGGCCATATCAAGAGTTCCAATTGGGAGTGTGCATGGTTAAATGAATCACAAGGTGACTGCGCCGAATGCGCGCAAGTCGAGATTACTAGGAATTTCGGCGAGCGAAATCACACGCAGTTGCGGCGCCATTCTTTCGGACAACGTTCGAATGTGTCGACGCAGATCTGGCGCGCACAACAGGATCGGGAGGGTATTATTTTTCATCATCTTCTCCGACTGTTGCACCAGTTTCGAAACAAGTTGTTCGGCAAACTTTGGCTCAACGGCAATTGAACCGCTGGATTCTGCATTGCGAATGCCTTGCATCAGGCGTTGCTCGATTGCCGGGTCGAGCGTCATGACATGCAAATAATTGTTGGCGCCCTGCAAAGATTGACATATGGATGGCCCCCAGGCGCTGGCGGACCATTTCTGTCAAATAGATAGGTTCCTTGCTCGTTCGAACTCGATCAGCCAGCGTTTCCACAATGGCCTCGACATTTCGAATTGATATCTTTTCCCGCAGCAAATTCTG
>Ga0207036_10083_pt1 | contig 17990 bp, 4 predicted proteins | sample Alteio_BWMinCont_78_FD_153284 | JGI IMG/M metagenome (GOLD analysis project Ga0207036, IMG submission 153284) | Enriched cells from forest soil in Barre Woods Harvard Forest LTER site, Petersham, Massachusetts, United States -... | ecosystem: Environmental > Terrestrial > Soil > Temperate forest >... | reverse complement strand
TCTAATAGTAATTTTAGAGTAAATGGAATATTAGATCTTAATGACTATAGCCCCACGATCAATGGACTAACGGGTTCGGGTACAGTGCTATCTAGTCTGGGGCCAAGTGTATTAACAATAGGTAATAGTTATAATATTTTTCCCTATCCGATTTTTTCTGGTGTCATTGAAAATGGTTCAGGATACGTCGGTATCATCGTTGGCTCTAAAACCACAGATAACGGAACATTAATATTAACGGGAAATAACACCTATTCTGGAAGCACAACAATCAATGATGGAACACTGCAGATAGGTAATGGTGGAACTTCGGGTTCATTGGGAGCAGGAGCAGGTATCACTATTGCGAGTAATGGAACTTTGGAATTTGACTTAGCCAATGCCTTCACAGAATCAAACACCATCAGTGGCACAGGTACTTTATTTCAAGCGGGTAGCGGAACACTTACTTTGCTTGCCAATAATGCTACTTACTCTGGAAATGTCATTATCAATTTGGCAACACTGCAAGTGGGTAATGGTGGAACAACAGGTTCTTTGGGAACAGGTTCCGTTCACTTTAATGATGGAATCTTAACGTTTAACCGAAACGATCCGACGATTACTATATCAAACACTCTGTCGGGGCTCGGCGAACTAATACAAAATGGTACAGGTACAGTGATACTAGCAGGCAATAATAGCAATTTTGAGAGCGAAGCCACCCGGATCAACTCTGGCACGCTGCAGATAGGTAATGGTGGAACCACAGGTTCATTTAGTTCATTCTCTGGAGATGCCATCGATGATAATGCAAGTTTAGCATTTGATCTATCAAGTCAAACGAATTTATCAAGTCAAATTAACGGTTCAGGTAGTCTCACACAAATGGGAACAGGAAAGCTGACCTTATCCACCCCTTATGGTAATGGTTATTTTGGAGCAACCACTATTCGCCAAGGCACTTTGCAGTATGGCAGTGTTGGTGCTATCCCCAGCGGTGGCGGTGTTGTAGATAATAATGGAACATTAGATCTTAATGGCTTTAGTCCCACGATCGCTGGACTATCAGGTAGTGGTATAGTAATGAATAGTTCTAATGGAAGTCATCCTACATTAACAATAGGCAATAACAATTTAAGCAGCACTTTTGGGGGCATTATTGAGGATCATCCAGCCTTAGGAACAGGAACTGTTAGCATCACTAAGACAGGAACGGGAACAGTAACACTGAGCGGAAACAACTCGTATAGTGGAATTACCACAATCAATGGCGGAACACTAATACTTAGCGGAAATAACACAACGAGCGGAGACACCACAATCAATAGTGGAACAACACTGCAGATAGGTAATGGCGGAACAACCGGTTCTTTGGGAACGGGATCTGTCACAGATAAAGGGAATTTAAAATTTGACCGTTCAAATTCAATTAATGTATCGAATAATATTAGCGGTAACGGCAATCTACTAGTCAATAATCCGACAGGCACAGTGATATTAACGGGTGCGAATAGTTATTCAGGTGCAACGACGATTGTTTCTGGAACACTGCAGGTGGGCAATGGAGGTACAGCAGGTTCGTTGGGAACAGGACTTATAGATATGGAAAATAATAATTCATCATTGGTATTTAACATTCGTAATACAATACAGGTTTCAAATAGTATATTTGGTATCGGAACTATTATACAAGAAGGTTTAGGAACAACTCAGTTGAAAGGAAATAACGGTGGTTACTCAGGTAATATTGCAATCAATGCTGGAACATTAAGTTTTGATAATTCCTCTGAATTAGGTTCTTTGTCAACGATATCTCTGGGCAATGCAACATTACTCTATACGGGCCCTGGCAATGACGACTCTACAGCAAGTAATATTTCGTTAACAGGTGCTGGAACAATTAATGCATCAGGGACGGGATTGTTTACATTTAGTGGCTCGGTGGATGGAACTAGTCCATCCAGTTCATTGTATATTACTGGAAGTAGTCCTCTTGCTTTCACTGGAGATATTGGAGCAAATACACCGCTAGCATCACTCACTGCCAATACTTCAAGCAGTTTAAGTTTGCATAATGTTTACACCACAGGTGATCAAAACTATACTGCTAGCGGTGGAATAACGAGCAATAGTACTTATTATACTAGTAATGGAGACCTTAGTTTTAATTCACCTTTGACTTTGGGTGACAATACAGTCATGCAGGCTCAAAACGGTACTGTTTCTTTAAACAATGTTGATGGATCTTCTTACACTCTGAATATCACTTCGGGTAATGACATCAATTTTAATGGTGCTATCAGCAGCGTACAAAGCATCTTTGCACAGGCAATGAGTAACACGAACGGTGTGATTACACTCTCCCCAGGCGCTTTGATTACAGCCAATGGCGGTGGTACTGACATTCAATTAGTCGCTGGTACTAGTTTTCAGAATAATGCAGGCTCATCAGCACTGAATCCTGGGTCGTTGCCGGGAGCGCAATTCCTTGTTTGGTCCGTAAGTCCTTTGACAGATAATCGTGGAAATATTCCTTATAATTTTAAAATCTATGGTGCAACCTACGGGACCCCACCATCGCTGCCAGCAGGAGTAACCATTCCATCCTCCGGTAATGGTTTCCTGTATTCCACAGTTCCATCTGTTGATCCAGTAGTCAACAGTGTTGTCTCTAAAGTCTATGATGGCACCACGACTGCAATCAATGTACCTGTTACCGCGATCGGTGCAATTGACGGTGATACTGTTAATTTGATGGCGGGCCCTAGCAACTATTCAACAAAAAATGTAGGTACGGGGATTCAAGTCAATGTTACTGGTATTACAATTGTTAATGCAATAAATGGATCAGCCGCCGTTTATGGGTATAGTGTGGTTCCAACCTCTGCAACTGGATTGGGGACGATAACCCCCGCTGTTGTTCTGGTTCCTGATCCTAGCAATGCTAATACTATTCCCAGTAATGCTAATACTATTCCCAGTAATGCTAATACTATTCCCAGTAATGCTAATACTATTCCCAGTAATGTTCCAAATATTATGCAGCAACCGCAAATTACCGCTAATAATTTGAAAATAGTTAATAATTATAATCTTATCAACTTGGATGATGATATTGTTTTGAGTGTACCTGCAGAAACCTATCATTTTGTTTCTTGCAATTCGATAGATGCTAGTTCATCAATACAGGTTGACGAGGTATGCATAATAGCCATCATTGCTTTCAACCCGCGATATTGATACGAAATGGTATTACACAGGGTTCATTGGGAACTGGAGACATATCCCACAACGGAGCGGTCAAGGCCCAAACTGACTAAGTTATTTCGTATACCTTCCATCGTGTCGCAGAAACGACTATACTTTTCTATAATACAGAATAACTCGCCATTGATTTTGCAAGGATTAGTACATGAGAGTATGGATGCTACGTTATGTATTTGTTTCGACTTTATTTATATGTAGCTACGTTCATGCTGTAGGTTCTTTGCCGGGAAGCGTTGAACCAGGACGAGTTCAACAAAACTACCTCCCTAAAACGTTGACGCCACCACGCGCCACGGCTCCACATGGAGCTCAACCAGCAACACCCACACCCGAAAAACTGGGAGAAAAAGCAAAAAAAGTTAAATTTAAATTGAAAGAAGTTATTTTAAAAGGAAATAAGGTTATTTCCACTAAAGAGTTGTCATCACTTTATCAAAATAAAATCAACAAATTAATTTCTGTTCAAGATTTGCTTGTCATCGTGCAAAGTATTACCAATTATTACCGCAACAAGGGTTATATTCTTTCGCAAGCTATTTTGCCGCCCCAAACTGTCAATCAAGGTATTGTTAAAATACAGATCGTAGAAGGGTATTTTAATAAAATCAAAATATTAGGTAATCCACGAGGCGCAAAGCGACAAATTATGAAATACGGGCAAAAAATATTAGAGGATCGCCCAATACAACTGAAAACATTAGAACATTACATGTATTTAACCAATACCATTCCAGGCGCCAGTATCAAAGCAGTCACAGAACCATCGAAGACAATACCGGGGGCGGCTGATCTCAATCTTGTTGTTGAGGAAAAGTTAGTTAATTTATATTTATCCTATGATAATTATGGGACCCTCTACCTAGGGCCCCATCAAATAACCGGTGTAATTAGTTTAAACTCCATTTTTTTATCGGGTGACGTAACACGGTTGACTTATCTGACCGCCACCCATGATGGAAAAGAACTCCGATATGGCGATATTTCATATTCTATCCCCTTAGCAAGTAATGGTCTGCAATTAACATTGGATGGAAATAAATCACTGACCATGCCAGGCTTTAAATTAAAACCGCTTAATACGAGAGGGAGTGCCGCTACCTATACTGTGACATTACAATATCCTATTATTGCAAAACCTGACCAAAATCTGACATTATCTGCCGCAATGATTTATCTTAATAGCGTATCAACTCAATTACAGAAACTTTTATATGATGATCGTATAAGGCCCTTACAACTCGGCGCGGCTTACACATTCGCTGATAGTTACAAAGGTTCTAATATCATGTCTGTGCAATTAATGCACGGATTTGATATTTGGGATGCTGCTAATGATCCCCATTCATTATTGACATCACACTTTGGAGCGGATGCTATCTACACAAAATGGAATGCACAAGCAACGCGAGTACAAGGATTATTCGATCGCTTTTCTGCAAATATTACCGCGCAAGGTCAATATTCATATAACCCATTGCTTGTGGAAGAACAATATGGATTTGGTGGAAGCGTCATAGGTCGAGGATACGATCCCGCTGAAATTCTGGGCGATGATGGTGTGGGCGGAAGTTTTGAGCTGCGCATGGATACCAATCCAGCAACAATGTTAGTGAATACTGCACAATATTATATGTTCTATGATGCAGGCAAGGTATGGGACAAACAAAAACATGCCGGTGTTCCTCAAAATATGAGTGCCACATCCGCAGGGTTTGGGGTAAGATTTAGTATGAAAAAATTCATTACAGGAAATGTGATGATTACTCAAGTGTTAACTAAACCCGTTGCTGCTGAAGCATTAATTGGACGCGGTAAATGCCCAAGATTATTTTTTAGTGTGGTTGCGTCGGATTAACAAAAGGAATTTTATATGAAACATTACTTTATTTATATTTTGATTATCCTAAGTATAACGAGCTGCGCTTATGTTGAAGGCGTAAAAAATACAAAAAATGCAGCCCCTATTCCCGCAGGTCAGGCTCAGCCTCAGCCTAGTAATACTGCCGGCCATATTAATGCTATATCGAATACTGCTACAACCAATGCGGCAAAATCAATTAGCCCTGCAAGATGATGAAAGGAGATGGGGTCAAGTGACAACATTACACAGATACAGATATGAGATGTTGTCTCTTGACCCTATTCAGATTTTACATGAAGCAAGGATTGATTTTGTTTTTTATCGCTTTAGCATAGAGCAGGACATAACCAGGGCGCGCTATGATAAAGCGAAATCTATATTAGCTTACCTTCAATACTGACGACTTTACTTGCTCTATCTTTTGCGTTAAATCTGCCTGAATTTTATTCATAGTCTTTCCGCAAGAATATAAAGTTAAATACTCATTATTTGTGCTAGACCAGTGATACGTATAACTTCTATGACATGCCATAAAACTATTCTCTTGATAAAGTTTGCTCACTACCAAAGCTGCCTCATTTGGTTTATCCATACTCACAGTAGCATTCTTCACCAATTGAGCCGTCAATGCCTCTTCAAGTTTTGCATAGTATTGATTAGTTTGGGTTCTTTGGCCTTTAATCGTTGCAAAATAAGCAGGCTTAAAAATACTTAATGGTTGCTGTTCTACTTTACGAAGATAATCAAATGTATCTTGATTAAGCAGGGCCCTTAATTTAAATAAATTATTATTATCATTTTCAGAAAATATATAGCTTATTATTTTTCTTAAATCATTATTTTTATTTTTCCCATTTAAAAAATCAGTGTACTGTTGAATGATATTACTTTTCATCAATAAAACATTAATCTCTAATAATGCTCGGCTAGGAAAATTTCCAATATTATCCGTCATAATAGTAACAGGAGTAAATTTTGCATCCTCTAATTCTTTAAGTATAGTATCTTTTAAGGTAGTCAATGAACTCTCAGACATAAACTCAAAAAACTCAAAAGGAACCTTAAGCTGCATCGCTTCTAATTTTCGTCGCACAGTAGCATCATGTAAAATACGATCTATGATGTTTGCTTTTAAATGTATACAGTAATTGGCGTCCAGAGCCCTAGCATTCGAATGCAAATTATTTTGATCAAAAAGAATATCTAAAGCACTGCCTATTGTTTCATAGTATGATCCACGATCATGGCCTAAATTTTTTATTGTTTGAGCTAGTCTCGGGCTAGTTTTTACTATCTTGTTCCACCATTCTGAAAAACTTGCAATAGCTGCATAGGCAGCCGCGCCTGCGTTTTGATGATCATTTGTCACCCTATAATCACCTGCATACAAACCATTTACAAGAAGTTCAAAACGCTTAAAAACATTGAAATCACTGGTCAGTTTCGTATACTCATCTAAACGCTTTGTATACTCAACCAAATAACCTAATGAAGGTGTGCGTTGCTTGAGTATAGTTAAAGATTCCATAAACAATGGTGGAACTGGTCTCACAACTTTATCATCCGTTCCAAACCAAATATGCGACAATAAGGCCTTACCATCATTAAGGCGAGCACACGCCGATTCAACAACTGGTCCGTACAAATGAATTTCATTATCCTGGGTGCGAAAGAATTGATCCTTAGCTGGCAGTGCATGTTTAGTTTTTTCTTCAAACTCCATAGGATTATACCAAGGGGTTTGTCGGCCTTCAGTGACTGCTTTATGAAGCAATTGATTGCAAGGTAAAGATGGATGAATAGTCTTTGCAATGAATTCACAAAGTCTGTTTGCAAAAGATGTTTGATTGTAGCAATAATCCATGTTTGCAGCAAGTATGGCATCCTCATGTTCAACAAGAATTAATTTTAATGATTGTATCAATTCGTTAATAGTATCTGTGTTATCGATGGCAGCAAGAATACTATTGGTCAAAATAAGTAAGTCCATTTTTGTATATGGATTTTCATCCCTATTAAATTCACTGTGCTGTTTTTCAAAAAAGCATAATATACTATTCGAAAAATCCAACTTTTCTAGCTGACTTTTTTTCAACTCTTCCTTTTTAATTTTAACTAATGAGTCTTTCTTAGATTGAATACGTTTATCTAATTTTAAAAATAACTCACTTAAACCCACAGAAACATTATTATATTCTGTTATGATTTTTGCAGAACCTGGTTTATATTTCATATCTGCTATTGTACCAAGCTTAGCACCTGAATGAATCAAATGATTGGCAATGTGTTGACGATCATATTTCAAGGCTACAGCTAGCGCCGTTAAACTATCGCCATAGACAGCTTGACTCAACAAAAGAGGATTTTTTATTAAAGATTTATATTTTTCAAAATCATTGTCTTTAATTGCTTGCTCTAGCAACTCAGCATCACATAACAATGTGGGATTATCAACGCCGAGAAATTGAGCGATTTTGTAATGCAAAAACAAAGCTGCCCTTTCATGATTCCCTGATTTAATTGCAGCCATAAGACTACTTAACAAAATGGATTTGGCATTTTTATTGCCTTTAAGTGTTGTCGTAAATGTAATTGTTTTATATTTTAATAAACTACTAATTTTTTCAAATTCACTTATAATTGCTAAATTAATTGCTGCAAGATCAAAATTTTGCGCATAATCATGACCATCACAATCTTTCACACTGACATCTGCTTTACATTCATCAATCAACCAATCGACAACTTCAACATTAGCAGAATATGCAGCCCATGTTAGCATGGTACTATGTGAATCTGTTTTATTCATTAATTTATCAAAATGCACTGGAAGAACATTTCGAACCTGCTTTAACAGGATTAAATCCCCCTTTTTTGCAGCTTCAATCATCATATAACGCAAAGCATCTTCTGCTGTTTCACCTTTGTCATTTTTTGTTGTTAACGTGACACCAGGGCAAGCAATAATCTCTTTTATCTTATCAAATTGTTTATCGTTCGCTAATCTTATGGCTGTAAGATCTAAGATTTGTAAATAACTCAAATCAAAAGAATCTTTAACACTGACATCAACTTTGCATTCATGAATCAACCAATTAATTATTTCCAATTGCCCATGATAAGCAGCGGTTGTTAAAAATGTATCAGGTTTACCCAGGCATTGATTTTGTAATTCATTAAAGACATTAGGTATAGCATCTCTCATTAATTTTAATTGTGTCAAATTACCTGATTTTATATACTCAAAAATTAGAGACTCCATGCTTGATTCTACGGTTTTATTTAAATTTTTGACCATGGCCCACGTGACACCATATTGAAAAATACGCTTCATTCTTTCAATATCAGGATCATCTATCGCCTTTTCCAAAGGACCTAAAAAAACAACTAAGTTTTCTATGTAAGTTGCATTGTTATAACCTTTTGCATATTTATCAACTTGATCATCCGCAAGCAACCAATCCAACAATTCTAAATGGCCATCATATGCTGCCAAAATCAAAGGCGTATCGCCTCCCAAACCATTTTTATAAATTGCTTTATTAATAATTGTTTTCCAGAGTGTAGGAAAACGTGCTTTAAGCTCTTTCAACTGATCAAGCTGATTAGACCTCACAAGACGATATATGATGTCCACTAACATGAATTCTAATGACAGACCTAATGATGTAGCTTGAATAATAGGCTTTGGCTTATAATCTAAAATTTTAGCTAATTTAGTAAACTCCTCTTTTTTGCTTAAGTCTTCAGCAGCAGAATAAAGATCTTTTAAATAATCATATTTTTCTGTGTTTATTTTATGAGCCAATGCACTCATTATGCCGTCAATCACAGCCATATCACCAGACATCAAAGCATAATACAAAGGTCGATAATGTGCTTCATCTTTTTGAGTGATGAGTTCATGGAATTGATCTATATGTTCACTTTGGAATAAAGCGAATTTGTCAAGATCATCGGACTTTATGATTTCTATAAACGAATTAAAAGTTGCTCTGATTTGCATGATAATTTCTTTCCTTTTTTATAATTATTAGTATTGTAAAATACTGTGGCAGTTATAAAATATTAAGCAGTAAATGTCAATGCAGCGAAATAAACTTTCTTCGGTGACTGTTGCTAGATTTTTAGACTATCATCATAACGGTGGAAGTCAGGATGAGATGTTGTCTCTTGACCCCATTACCCATTACTTGGATGTAGTGGATAAACGCAAAATAGACGATGGTTCCTCTGCTTCTTTTGCTCCATATCTTTTAAGCAACCGAGAAAAATTAGATTCGACATCACTGCCAGTCTTATCAAAATAACTAAGTAATGGTTTACCTTTAATTAATATATTTGGATCCAAGCCTGATTTCAATAACAAGCGCAGATAAGAGAAATTATTAGCATTATCAAGATTATTTATAACAAGAATATAAACAAAACATTCTATATGCTCTGGTTTTGAATACTTCAGTAAAATAGCCATGGCTGCTTGATCTTTTTTATTTAACATATACCGCAATACTAGTGAAATATTGCTTTCTACTTCATTTTCACACTCTTCATCACTTTCATCACTTTCATCAGAACCATCTGTTTTGACATTATAATATATACTGAAATCTGTATTCTTTAATAAAACTTCAAACACATCATATTTCTTATGTTCAAGTGCACTCTCTAAGAATGGTTGCATCAAATCTGCATCCATTCTTTTATCAGCAATAGAAGTCGTTTCTTTAATGTAAGGTAATAAATGATTTAATACATCAACCATTCCATTTTCTACAACATAAAGTAATAAATAATCTTTATTAATTACACTTTTAATTTGATCTCGTAGAAGCATAGATTTTAGTTTATTGATTATGTCAACTTTTCCTTTGTGCACTGCTTCCACAAATGACGCTTGGAGTGATGATATAAATATTTTATTTTCACTGGCCATCGGATATCGATCAGGATATAATGTACATATCTGTGTAAATAATTCTATATTTCCATATCTTGCTGCAAACAATAACAAATTAGATTTACGAACTAAATTAGATTTATCACTATATGAAAAAATAGGCTTCTCCAAAAAATATTTTACTATAGACGGTTGATTTTCTCTAATCGCTGTATGAAACGCCATTACTATTGTATTCATATCCTTTGTATCTGAACTCAAAGATTGTAAGTAATTTTCATAAATTTTTTCGACTAAAGATAAATCTCCACTACATACCGCAGCAGGCAAGTGTGTAACATGCATTGTTGCATTAATGTTGTTTAATTTTTGTAACCAAAAAGCATAATAATCTAATCCAAGATTAGCCGCAGAAGCCAAAATACAATTAGAATAAACATAAGAAGGTATTTTACCTTGTATCAAATCAACAAAATATTGCACAAAGTCAATTTTTTTATTAAATACAGCAAATTCTAAGAATTCTAGACAGGATTTTACTGGATCACTTGCCGGTAATGATGCTTTTTTTGATGTTTTTGCTCCTGTTCCATCATTACAAATTAGTTCAGAAAATATTTTTTTTACGTAACTTGAAAATTCCGAACCTGGTGAAGCTGTTGAGAGCTCTTCACCAAAAATCGCAGGTTTACTCGCTTGTATGGCCTGTCTTAATAACTCAGTATAACCATAGGTTGCTGCATTCAACAATCGCGACCTAGAGTCGAACCTTGCACAAATATAAACATCACTCATGATAATTTCACGTAGCAATAAGTCCCCTTTTTCTATTGCAAGGCATACGGGTTCTATATCAACACCTTCAATTAAAAGAATTTTCATAAGTTCATAATCTTTTTTATAAGCAGCCAGCATCAATGGTGTCAATTTCGCTGTTTCTTGTTTGCTTTCTTTAAATTTATCTGGAATAGCATTGAAATCCACTTTAATTTTATGTTTTTTTGCTATTGATACTAAATACCCTAACAATTGTGAATCTGTCCATGTCGGCCAGATTATTCCTGGCTCTTCTTGTTTCTCCAGTCCACAAAGTACATATACTGTATGCTCTAAATACATTTTTATTAACGCAGGATTATATCGCATATCCTTATTCCAATATCTCATTGCATCTTCATTTGAAGAGTAATCATTTTTTAAAGATTCTACGCCTTTTGAGTCTGGTTGATTTTCTTGAAATAATTCCAGAAAAGCGGTCAGTGTTTCTTTTGTATGAGCAGGATCTAATGATCGCATTAATTTATCTTGGCTATAAGTACATTCTCTAGTGCTTCTAAAACATTTTCTTTCAACATCAAAGTTCTTATACGTATAATCATGCAGTAAATAGCACATTTCGACGATAGTATTTAATGTATTAAATTTATAATTCAGTGTCGATCTGTTTGTAAATTCAGCAAACTTACCTTTTTTAAATCTAATAGCAAGCCCAGCTTGTAGTAGATTGGCTGGGTTGTCATCCACATCCAATAAAATCAATTGACCACTTCGCGCAAGATATTTATAAGGGATATCATAAGTATTTTTTTCATTCCGCAGTAAACTCAACCATTCTTTTAAAGTTTCTGGATGAACTATGCCGGACAATCCTAATTCGGAATATACAGAGTCTTCGCCAAATGTTTCCAATGCTTCTTGTTGTGTTTTTCTAGCAGCATCAATGTTACAAGTATTGATGTTTTTTAACATTTCCGAATATAGACCACGACACACTGTTTCCATATCTTTTTCATTATAAAAATCAATCCGATCTGCCTTTATCGAATACATTTCTAAAAGCTGCTGCTCCGTCAATGTTAATCTCAATAATTCCCAATTTTTTACTTCTTTTGCATCCTCATTTGATAACCTTTTTGCAGGACCATATATATAACAGCTTTGTATTTCTTTTGGATCGGTTCTAACAATAATCGGATGCTGATGTTCTTCAGCTAATCTACGTAATTCATCAAGAGATGATTTACCTTTAAAGTAAGATGAGAACTTGAAAATGGCGCCTATTCTAGAAGATAAAGGTAATGATTGTTTTGCTATTATATATCGCTCTTGGGCAGCTCTTTCATAAGGCTGAATTTCCAAAACAGCAAATCGTCTATCTTTTTCTGAGAATACTCTGGCCCTTTCAAAAAGACTTAAAGTACGATGATTGATGTAATATGTGACCGTATATTCTCCTTTTTTTGGCGGAAGGGTCTTTTTTGTATAAAATTCACCGGCATCAAACAAATGTAATGAATCATCTTGTCCTGTTTTTTCTTTTTCCTCTTTGTTTTCTTTTTCATCATTAACAAACTTGACTGTTATCTTTGTTTTTCTTTTTTTAATTCGAGTACATTCAGTTTGAAGACGTTCAATAACATTAATGTTTATACCCTGTTTCTGAGCTATGCTAGACAATTTACTACCAAGTTCTATCTTCTCATCAAATACTATGCGTAATATCAATTCTCCCAACAGATATCCCAGTTGTATTGAATCAGTTTGTTCTGTGTCTAACATCGCCAATAGTGCGCCATCAGTCAATTTTTCAGATGGCGAAGGTTTTAACAGAGTAATAATGCTATATATTGGTTCTAATTGTTGTAATTCAGCAATTTCACGGGAGGTAGGTAATGATAAACTTTTAAAAATATTTGATGAGCTGGCCATCTCAAAACCCTCGTTTTAAGTTTTTTGATATTTTTTGTTCTTAATTTACTTATATAGTTAATTATAGCACAATATGGCGCGGTAAATAGTAACTCTTTGATTTTAATGGATTTTTGATTTGCCCTTGTCCCATAAAGGAAAGCAAGATGACAACCCACAGATAGGATGCTAAAAATCGCAAAATATGACGTGCAAGTTACAAAATGATAAAAATCAAAGAGTTATAATTTTGTAACTTCTCCTTTCCCCCTTGATTAATCACTTTATTAAACAATGGCATACGGCAAACAAGACAAAAAATGGGGTTGTAAGACAGCAACTAGGTTCAATCGACCGTAACTGCATGTTTTTTATTGCTATTTTATTTATGAAGAAATTGGCACTAAACCCTGCGAAATCTCAAATACGTACTATACTTTAATATACAAATAAAAAAAGATCAAATAGTGATCAGATAATCTTTCATAGAATAATAAAAATACACAACGTTCTAACGTTCTATGGAGTATGCGGATGAAAAGTAAGAAGAAGAATAGTTTCTTCTCCTCGTCGTATTCGATTAATTTAATTCGAATAATATTATGTTGTCTGTTTCAATTTAAGAAGATATTTAGTAAATTTAATAAACTGTTCGTTAGTCTTATTTGTGCTCTTCTATTTTGTCTCAACTCATTCACATCCTATTCTAATCCAACAGGCCCGCATGTAATCACAGGCGGCGCTACAGTTCAACAATCAGGAAATGTAGTGACCATTGATCAAACGAGCAAGAAAGCAATTATTAATTGGAAATCGTTTAACATCTCTTCAGGTGAAAAAACCAGTTTCATACAACCCTCTGGTGGTATCACATTAAATCGCATTAACTCCAACCAAGGGCCCTCACAAATCTTCGGCATACTGACTGCCACCGGAAAAATTATTTTAATTAATCAAGCCGGCATTTTCTTTGGCCCCGGCTCTTTTGTTAATGTGGGTGGAATTATTGCATCGACTTCAGATATTTCTAACAAGAATTTTTTAAATGGAATTTATAAATTTGATCGACCTTCATCATTGCATGGATCGATTGTCAATCAAGGGACCATTACCACAGCAGATTATGGATTGGCTGCGTTAGTCGGTACGGGCGTTTCAAATGAAGGGACCATTCGCGCCAATTTAGGAAGTGTTGTTCTGGCATCAGGAAATAAATTTACAGTGGATTTAATTGGCGATCAATTAATTAATTTTTCTGTTGATGAAGAAGCCACTAGTGCAGGTATTGATCCTAGGACAAATAAATCTTTAAAAAATGGTGTCAACAATAGCGGCGCTATTTTTGCGAATGACGGACAGATACTTATGACTGCCAGAGCGGCGCAAGGTGTGTTGGATAATTCAATCAATATGAGCGGTATTGCTGTTGCAAAATCGGTTTCAGAAGTAAATGGTTCGATCATTTTATCCGGTGGCACGAATGGCACAGTGAATGTGTCTGGAAATTTGAATGTGTCTGGCAAGAGTCCCGGGAGTACTGGCGGAAAAATTGAAGTACTCGGAGACAATATTAATATTACTGGTAGCGCCAATTTGAATGCATCTGGTTATGCAGGTGGCGGAGAAATATTAATTGGCGGCAACGAACAGGGTCAAGGGCCGGAACCCAATGCGACTACCACCGTTGTTGATCAAGGCGCGCAAATTAACGCAAACGCTATCACCAATGGAAACGGTGGCAAAGTCGTTGTATGGTCGAATGATGATACAGAATTTCATAGCAGCATTAGCGCGCAAGGTGGAGCCTTAGGTGGGAATGGTGGGTTTGTTGAAACATCAGGACATTATTTGGATATCAGTGGTGGGCAAGTTAATACATTAGCACCGCATGGAGTGACAGGGACGTGGTTGTTAGATCCATCGAATGTTACCATTGTAAGTAATGGCGGTGTAAATTCGAATGAGACATTAAGTAGTGGGACTTACTCACCAACGGGATCAGGAACAACGGCTTCTATTATTGATAATGGTCTATTAGATACAGCGTTGGGGTCATCGAATGTTATTGTGACCACTACTAATGCGAGTGGAACAAGCGCAGGGACAATTACTGTTTCAAGTGGATTAACTTGGACAGCTGCGACAACGCTTACATTGACTGCAGCTAGTACTATTACGATTAATGCTGCAATAGTTGCTATAAATGGTGGTCTAACTTTAAATGCGGGATCAGCGGGGTCACCTGCAGCAATTACTACTGGTGCATCCACGGGAATTATCAATGTAGGTACATTTAACTTAAATATAGGTGCGTGGAACCAAGCAGGCCAAGCAACGACTAATGCATTTAGTGCAAATAATTTTATTATTAATTCTGGAACACTTCCTAATACAAATGCAACATTTTTACGTACGGCAGGTGGTAGTGGAACTGCGGCTTCACCTTATCTAATAACAGATATTTATGGATTACAGGGAATAGGTTCAAGTACAACAACTTTAGGTAATGCTTATCAATTAAATAATAATATTGATGCAACTGTTACTGCTAATTGGAATAGCGGTGCTGGATTTATACCTATTGGCAATACATCAAATAAATTTACTGGCAGTTTAAATTTAAATACGACGACTCCGGCAACTTCTCTTTACACTGTTAATAATTTATATATCAATCGTCCAACGACGCAAGCTGTTGGATTATTTGGTTGGACGAGTGGAGCCACAATAAAGTTAGTGGGAGTTAGCAATGCCAATATATTTGGTGAAGATATTGTGGGTGCATTAGCAGGTGAAACAGATAGCACCACAGCTATTTCTCTAGTTTACAGTTCTGGTTCAGTGATGGGTGATCGAGTAGGTGGCTCTTTTGGGTTGGGTGGTTTGATAGGGCAAATGTCATCATCAACATTAACTAATGCTTATAGTACTGCATCAGTGACTGCTGTTGGAAATACTGACTCAGTAGGAGGATTAGTAGGTGCTAGCGGTAATATTACTACTTCATGGAGTTCTGGATTAGTGACGGCTCCTTCGGGAAGTAGTGTGGGTGGTTTAAATGGTTTTTCAGGTACGGTTACCAATAGTTTTTGGGATGCGCAAACATCAGGTCAAGCAACTTCGAGTGGTGGTGGTACCGAAGAAGCGACAACGAGTGCTTTTTTATCAAATGCTTTTTCTACATTTAGTATTACATCGGGCCCAACGGCTGTTTCAACACCTACAGCAAATACATGGTTCTATATAAGTGGTAGCACACGTCCTATGTTGGTCGCTGAGTGGAGTACCAATGTTTCTAATACACATCAATTACAATTAATGAGTGCAGCACTGGGTGCATCGTATACGCAAATAGCAAATATTGATTTTACCACAGCAATGAATAATCCAGCAGATATCTGGGCTTCAAAAGCTGCTGTGAGTAGTGGTACTGGATTTGTACCGGTTGGTTCTTCGCTTTCTTCAAATGGTTTTTTTGGGAGTTATAACGGTAGTTCTAATGGAAAAGGCTATACGATTAACGGTCTTTACGAAAACCTTAATACAAGTAGTTTACCTAACGCAGGTTTATTTGGTGCACTTGTTAATGCGGGTACTTTTCAAAACATTGGAATCACCAATGCGAATATAACGAGTAATGGCAGTGCTGCTTCAAACGCTGGAGCAGGCATTTTAGCGGGTCTAGCATTTGGTGGTACTGTGGTTGAGAATTCATATAGTTCCGGTGTGATTACTTCTAGTGGTGATCCAGTGGGTGGACTGATTGGATATGCGAATTTTCCAACCGTTACTAATGTATACAGTATAGCTACTGTATCAAGTGCAACGAGTGGTGTCTCTGTAGGTGGTTTAATTGGACTGAATCAGAGTCTTACTGCGGGTCAAATATATAGTTCAGGTGTTGTGAGTGGAATTGGGACGACTGCAGTGGGTGGACTAGTTGGATCAAACAATGGTGGTACTTATACAAATGCCTACTGGGATATTGATACAAGTGGTCAAGGAGCAGGCGCAGGAACAGGTTTTAGTGGTGCTGTTGGTATGACTGGCCTTAGCTTAAATTCTTCGCTAGGTAATAGTCCATTAGTAACAACTTCCTACTCAGGTTTTAGTTTTGGTACATCAGTTGGATCAGCACCATGGTATCAAATCAATGGCAGCACGCGTCCTATTCTACAAATGGAATACAACACGAATATCAGCAATGCGCATCAATTAGAATTAATGGCCTTAGCTCCGACTGCAATCTACACACTGACAAATAACATTGATGCAAGTGCAACCCAACATAATGCAGCAGATGTTTGGGATATAGGATTATCAACGAGTGGCGCGATATCATCAGGTACTGGATTTGTGCCAATTGGTAATACGTCGACTAATTTTACAGGAACATTAAATGGAGCAAACTACTCTATAAATAATCTTTATATGAATGTGCCATCATCATATACTTCAGGTGATGCGGGTTTATTCGGTGATCTTAATGGCGCAGTCAATAATGTTAACATTAATAATGCAAATATTAATGGTAATATTACCTCAGCAAATAATAGCATTGGTATCTTAGCGGGAACTGATAATGCAAGCTCATCGATTTTTAATGTATCTACAAGTGGCTTAGTGACTTCATTGTCATCGTCAACTGTAAATATTGGAGGATTAGTTGGTGAGAGCTTAGGAACTATTAGTAATTCATATTCAACAGCGCAAGTGGAGGCGGTATTAGGTTCTAACAATGGCAGTATAGGTGGGTTGATAGGGATTGATAGCTCGGGTTCTGCATTAACGACTTCGTATTCTGCTGGTTCTGTTATTGCAAATATGAGTGCTGGATCAGGAAAGACGATCAATATAGGTGGATTAGTTGGTTCTAATAATTCAGGTGCTAGCATAAGTAATGATTATAGCTTGACGTCAGTGACTCAAACAATATCTTCAGGAACCAATACCAACGCGATAAATATTGGCGGTTTTGCAGGAAATAATGGGGGTTCAATTTCAACGAGCTATAGTTCGGGGAGTATAATAGCAAGTAATTCCAATGGAAGTAATGGTGTTGTTTTAGGCGGTTTTGTTGGGAAAAATAGTGGAACATTGGGTGCATCTTTGTCGGGTGGCACTGTGGGTGGAGGTGATTTATGGGATGCATACTCATCAGGGCAAACACCAGGATATGGTTCTAATTCGGGAACATTGAATGGTTTAATTGGAGGATGTTTCTTTGGTACATGTCCTACTGGTTATACAACAGTAACGAATGCGTCAAACACGAGTGGTACTTCGCTTAAC
>Ga0207036_10082_pt1 | contig 18019 bp, 14 predicted proteins | sample Alteio_BWMinCont_78_FD_153284 | JGI IMG/M metagenome (GOLD analysis project Ga0207036, IMG submission 153284) | Enriched cells from forest soil in Barre Woods Harvard Forest LTER site, Petersham, Massachusetts, United States -... | ecosystem: Environmental > Terrestrial > Soil > Temperate forest >... | reverse complement strand
AGATTCGAACTGCCCCAATTCGTTCGAAGCTCCGATGAACATCATCTCCACGGCATTCACGCGCCCGCGCATTTCGTCCGGCGTGTTCAGCTGCACCAGCGTTCCTCGCGTGACCACGCTGACCATGTCCGTTGCGCCAACGAACAAAAGCGATGCCAGCGAAAGCGCAAAACTTCGCGAGAGCCCAAACACCACCGTGAAGACTCCAAAGCCCGCCACGCACCACAACATGGTCGCGCCCGCCTTGCGCAGCGGTTTATGCGCCAGCAGAACAGCCATCGTCACCGCGCCCACTCCGGGTGCGCTGCGCAGCAGTCCCAGCCCCCAGGGTCCTGTTTGCAGGATGTCGCCCGCGTAGACCGGGAGGAGAGCGACCGCTCCACCCAAAAGCACCGCAAACAGGTCCAGCGAAACTACGCCTAAGATAACTTTCTGCCGCCAGATGTAGCGCAATCCCGCGAGAACGCTTTCCACCGTCAAGAACTGCGGGGGACGCAACGGCCCTCGCGCCTTGATTCCCACTGCGAAAAAAATAGCCGCGGCTTCGATGACCATCGCGATTGCGTACACCGCACCGGGGCCGCGGAAGAGTGCGTAGAGGAATCCTCCAGCCGCGGGCCCAAGTACCGTGGCCGTTTGCGTCATGGAACCTTCCCACGCGACGCCGCTCGGGAAGTGCTCCGCCGGGACCAGTAACGGCACGAGCGCCCGCATCGCCGGGCCGCTGAAGGCACGCGTGATGCCGAGAGCTACCAGGATGAAGTAGATCGGCCCGGCGGAATGAACTCCGCCTTTCTGAATCCACAGAAGCGCAGCGGAACAAACCGTGAATCCCGCAAAACAAGCCACCATCAGTTTTCGCCGCGGAATCCGGTCTGCCACATGGCCGGAGATGAGAAAAAGGAGAATGCCGGGAAGAAATTGTGCGAGGCCGGTTAATCCCAGGGCCAGCGGGCTATGGGTGATTTCGTAGATCTGCCAACCAACCGCAACGGATTGCATCTGGAGCGCCAGTACGGTGAGCAGCCGCGCGCCGAGGTACCGTACGAAGCTTGGGTACCGGAAAACGGCACGTCCGCCGGGAGCGTGCTCGCCACCCCGGGCACGCTGTCGCATTTGAGTTTCGGTATTGTGAGCGGAGTGGCTTGTGGTCACGGCTGCCTACTGTTGCACAGAATCTTGCTCCACACGCCGAAAATTTGGTGTGTGCGCAAATGTCCGCCGTCAAAAAAACAACTGTAGAATACATTCGACTCGCTAACTCAAGGACGCTATGATCCGCTGCTATCACCGCACAACACGGAGAATGAATGTTCGACGCATTTAATGCACAGCCGAAGAACATCGGGGAACTGCTCAGCGATACCTTGCCAGCGAAGATTGTCGTCCCCAGATTTCAACGGGGATACAGTTGGGAAAAGAAACACGTTGAGGCCTTCTGGAACGACATTACTGCGTTCCAGAGGGAAAATCTGAAAAAAGGCGGACCCGATAAGTATTTTCTTGGCCCAATTGTTGTAATGGCTGACTCAAAGGACATTATTTCTCTCCTGGATGGACAGCAAAGGTTAGCGACTGCAACGATCTTATTCAGCGTCCTCCGGGATCTAGCACATGAGCTCAAAACCACCAACGCAGAGAGCTTCGCCGAAGACATTCAAAATCACCTCATAAACAAAGAAGATATCGGTAGTAGTCTCGAGCTAGGTGAACTGGATAAAGCGTACTTCGCCGATACGGTTCAAGCATATCCGCCTGTTGTTAAAAAACCAGCGCTACGGTCACACCGAAATATACAGAAGGCACGCGATGTCCTCATGGCCGCTGTTAAGACGAAGTTGGCAACCTTGAATCCCGCTGATGCGTTGAACGAACTGAAGATCATTCGAAAGACCCTGAAAAACGACCTGATAATGGCGAGCATTCCAGTCTCATCAGAGCGGGATGCGTTCCGGATTTTCGAAACACTAAATGATCGGGGCCTAAGGCTCTCAGTTCCTGATCTCCTGCTCAATTTCTTGATGGGAAAAGCCGATTCGGACACATCGCGCGGGGCCGTCCGGGAACACTGGAATGAGATGGTACAAGGAATGGGTAGGAAAGATATCAACCGCTTTCTTAGGCATATGTGGGTATCCAAATATGGAGACCTTAAGAATATAGATCTTTTCACGGCTTTAAAGGCGCACATCGAAGAGAAGGGAATAAGTGCTACTGATTTTGCGCAATCCTGCGCTGATGAGTGCGGACGCTATATAGAGTTACTGAATGCAGACGCCACAATCCTGGGACAGGCTGCCCCATACATCAATACGCTAGTACGGGAATTAGAAATTGAGTCCTCTCTTCCGTTGTTACTAGCTGCCTATCGCTCCTTCCCCCTAAAAGAGTTGGCTACGATTTCTCGGTGGCTGCTGGTATTTGTCACGCGCTACGCGATTATGGTGAGACTTGATTCCAGCGGGATGGAGACTGTCTTTTTTAAATTAGCGCGTGACGTTCGTGCGAAGATGGCGGATAAGAAAACGGCGAAATCGACTTTCGCAGAGATCAAGAAAACATTAAACGACAACGCGCCAAGCGACGGGCAAGTTAAGGAAGCCGTAGTGAGGTTAGCTCTAGATCCAGAAGAGGCCGTGTACGTCATTGCGAGGATAGCAAGACACATGCAAACAGGGACGAAGGAACTGACGTTAGGCGAGACTAATCTAGAGCATATTTTCCCAAAGAAACCGTCAGATGAGTGGAAGGATACTGCTGAATTAGAGCCTTACCTGTGGCACCTCGGAAATCTCACGATGTTAGGTAAACGCCTCAATACCAGCGCGGCTAGCAAGGGTTACAAGACAAAACAAACGGATTATGAAAAGTCAGAGTTAACCATGACTCAACAGTTAGCAAAGAAGTTCGCTGATTGGGATTCGCAGGCCATCGAAAAAAAGGGCGCAATTGCTCGCACCGTACATTGCCGAAATATGGAATTTCGACAATCCCTCTCGTGTTTAGGGATTTGCTGTATTCAAAGCCGGGCCCAGTTTAGCAGGTCACCCCTCAATTCATAGGTCGAAAGGATCACATCAGAGCTGACTTTGTACGCGCGCGCTTACCACAGGAACCATCCACACCGCATAGCCGCGCGGATCGCGAATATTGGCGATCATCTGATCAAAGTACGCCACTGCGTCCTTGCGGCTGATCGGCGTGAGTTCGCCGATCGCCTCGGAATATCCATCGCGCCATGCCTCGATAATGGCCGCGAACGTCTCGCGCGGCACACGCAATGTATCCACCACAACGTAATCCACCGTGATCTGATCGAGTTTCATTGCCGAGAGAATGCTGAACGTGTTCCGTCCAATGAAGAGATCTGTCCCGGTGGCCGCCCCGAATCTCCCCGCCGTCTGATACCAGAAGTCGCGTGGGTCGAGCGAGCCTCGCTGAAAGTGCAGCATGCCGTAATCTTCCGGAATGAGGTGCAGATAACCACCAACGCGCGTCACGCGCACTAGCTCAGCAAGCACGCGCTCAGGATGCGGGATGGAGTGAATTACGTGCCGGTTCACGGTCAGGTCAAAGGTGTGATCGGCCTCATTGAGCTGAAAAATGCTCTGGTGTTCGAATCGCAGCCGCGGCGCGAAGCGGGCATAGCGTGTTCGAGCCAATTCCAGGTGAGCGTCAACAATGTCGACTCCCAGTACGCTGGCTTTTGGAAAAAGTTCTGCGAGTCGAGAAGCCCCTTCGCCAGGACCGCATCCTGCATCGAGGATGCGAAGTTCGGCGGGGAGCGCATAGCGGCGAATGAGGGGCACTTCTTGCGGCCAGATCGCGCGCGCTTGTGCATCCAGGTTTCGCACCATGGATTCGTCGGCCATCTGTTTCGCCTGTGGATTCAGGTCGGTCATCGTGGGTCTCCCGAGCTTTGCGCGGCAGAACCTTGCTAGACGTCGCAATTCGGTTCCGACGCATCGCGTACATTGTAGCCTTGAGTGTGCGTGTAGTTTTTGTGCGGCGGTTGATCCATCCCTCCCATACCGGCTATCGTGTTCGCGGGAGCATTCTCGGTGAAGCTGCGCAAACTCGGTAATTCCGGCCCGCAAGTCTCCGTGGTTGGACTTGGCTGCAACAACTTCGGCATGCGAATCGACTTGGAGGCCACCCGCAGGGTCGTTGATAAAGCGCTCGACGTGGGGATCACGCTTTTCGATACCGCGGATATCTACGGAAATCGCGGCGGCTCGGAAGAGATGCTCGGGCAAATTCTGGGTGAGAACCGCAAACGCATCGTGCTGGCCACGAAATTCGGCGGCGCGATGGACGACGCAGGAAAAATAAAGGGCGCTTCACGGCGCTTCATTATGTCCGCCGCGGAGGCAAGCCTGAAGCGCCTGCGCACCGACTGGATCGATCTGTACCAGATTCATTTTCCCGATCCCGCTACACCCATCGAGGAGACCCTCAGGGCTCTTGACGATCTGATCCGCGCCGGCAAGGTGCGGTATATCGGCTGTTCGAATTTTGCCGCCTGGCAGATGGTGGACGCACAGTGGACGGCCAAGCACTTTGATCTGCACGCCTTCGTTTCCTGCCAAAATGAGTACAGCTTGCTGGTCCGCAGCGTGGAACGGGAACTGATTCCCGCGATGCAGAAATTCGGGCTCGGCATGCTGCCGTACTTTCCGCTCGCCAGCGGTCTGCTCACGGGGAAATACGCACGCAACAAGCCAGTCCCAGAAGGCACGCGCTTTCATTCGCTGAGAGGACTCGCGGACCGCTATCTCACCGAATCGAATTGGAAAATTGAGGAGCGGCTCGAAAAGTTCTGCGCAAAGCGCGGCCATACAATGGTTGAACTGGCGTTCACGTGGCTGCTGGCGCGGCCGACTGTCGCCAGCGTGATTGCCGGCGCGACCAAACCGGAACAGGTAGAACAGAACGCCAAAGCCGCCGAAGGCGAGCTCACTCCAGAAGAGATTGCCGAGATCGATGAGATCACACCGAAGCCTTAGGGATAAAGAACGGAGTTACGCGCGCTACCAGCTTCCAATCAGGATGCCCGCGCCGAAGACGATCGCCCCACCGAAGGCCACCTGCACAGCCGCAGAGAGTGCCGGCGTTTCCATAAAACGATGCCGCACCCATGTAATCACTCCGAGTTCCACAACGACAACCGCGACGGCAATGCCGATGGCCAGTGAGAATCGGCTGGTGAGAAAGGGCAGAGTGTGTCCGATTCCGCCCAAGGCCGTCATGCAGCCGCAAATAATGCCCCGCAATAACGGATGTCCCCGGCCGGTTAGGCTGCCATCGTCCGAAAGGGCTTCCGCGAACCCCATGCTGATTCCAGCGCCGATCGAAGCCGCCAATCCCACGAGGAAAGCCGCATGCGTAGTGTGCGTCGCAAAAGCGGCGGCAAAAACGGGAGCGAGTGTGGAGACTGATCCATCCATTAAGCCGGCCAATCCGGGCTGCACAACCTGAAGGAGAAACAGTTTTTTTTGAGCCTCTTTTTCGTACCGGCTCGCGTTTTTAGCGCGCTCGGTCTCGTTCAAGTCTTCAGCCCTATTTTGGTGTGAGCGCTCCTCCTGCGCGAGATCGTCAAGAAGCCGGCGGATGCTGGCATCGCTTGTCCTGGCCGCCGCGCGTTCATAAAACCGGCGTGTCTCTTGCTCTATGGAACTGGCCTCGTTCCGGGCTGCTTTCAGGCGCAACGGACGTGCGAGCCACACAGGGCGGCGCGTGACGAACCCCCTCACGTCCTGGCGCCGGATCAGAGGAATGTGTTCGCCAAATTTTTGTTGGTAGAGATCCTGCAGCCTTTGACGGTGGCCGGATTCCTCCTTGCGCATCTCTTCAAATGCCGCGGCGGAATCGGGAAAATTACCCCGCAGTTCCTGAGCGAAGTCCGCGTAGATGCGTTCGTCCTCTTCCTCCAGCGAAATGGCCAGGGCGAGGAGCTCCTTCTCAGACAGCTCATCGAAGTTTCTCATCATGTCCAATTCCTCATTGGGTCAGGATCGGTAGGCAAAGCGGCCGCTCAACGTGAAAGTTGAGCCGCCCGATTTCTTCGAGCGCTCGATCGAGCAACGAACTGCTGCACGATTCGAGCGTCATAATGAAGGGCAAGGCGGAGTGAGGATAACCCGGTTTTTGCAGCAGTGCATCGATGCTGATTCCAAACTTGGCGAAGACCGCGGCGACTTCGGCCACGATGCCCGGCCTGTCTCTGACGACAAACCGCACGTAGTGCGGAACCACGAAATCGCCACTCACCGACTGCGGATCTTCCGCAAGTTCTCCCGTATCCACTGGAGCAGCATTGGATTGCCGCGCAATCGCGTACAGGTCAGACACAACCGCCACGGCCGTCGGATCGCCGCCGGCGCCGAATCCCGAAAGGACAATGGGGCCCGCGAATTTGCCGCTGGCGATCACCAGATTTTGATTTCTCTGCACGTGCGCGATGAGCGAGGAAAGGGGAACGAGCGTCGGCCGCACTGCGGCGAGCAGGCGCAGGCCATTCGTCGTCTCTTTTTGCGCGATGGAAATCTGCCGGATCGTGCAGTTCAGCTCGCGAGCATAACCAAAATCAACGGCTTCAACCGGCGAAATCGGCGCGCAGGGAATCTGCTCGCTGCGCACGTTCACGCGCAGTCCGGCCTGCGTCAGGATCACCAGCTTGGCGCGAGCGTCGTATCCTTCGACGTCGCTTGTGGGATCGGCTTCGGCAAAGCCAAGCTCCTGCGCCTCCTTCAACGCGGAATCGAAGCCGGCGCCGATTGCCTCCATTTTTGTGAGGATGTAGTTGCAGGTGCCGTTCAGGATTCCGGCGATGCGATAAAGCCGGTCGCCCGCCAGCCCCTCCTGAATCGCGATAATGGCGGGAATTCCTCCAGCCACTGACGCGCCGAACTGCAGTTGCCGGCCCGTCTGCCGGGCGAGTCGCAAAAGCTCCGGGCCGCGCTCAGCGATCAAAAGCTTGTTCGCCGTTACCACGGATTTTCCCGCACGCAGAGCCTTGCTCACCCATTCGCCTGCGGGTTCGAGGCCGCCAACCACTTCCACGAAAATATCCGCATCGGAAGCCAACACATCCTGGATTTTTTCCGTCCAACGAACTTGCGCCGGAATCCAGTCGACTTTTTTGCGCGCCACATTGCGGTTGTAAATGTGGGTGAGTACGAAGGGGCTGTGCGGATTTTCCGAAAGCAACTTCGCCACGGAACGTCCCACAGTGCCAAATCCCGCCAACGCAATTTTGAGTTTCCTGCCGGCGGATGCGGGCTGCTCCGGAGCAATTTGAACGGCGATTTTTGATTCCGAGCGTCGCGCCACTGGCTGCTCACCTCAGTCGAATCGCTCTTTAAGCCACGCTAAAAAGCGCAGCGTGACGTTAGCAAGGAATTTCCGCGGGCGCAAACACGTGCGCCATTCCTCATCGCGTGCGATCGTACGGCGGGCTAAATCTCTGTAACGGCCGGAGTTGGCTCCGGATTCGCGGCTTGTGCGCGCGAGACGCGGCATCTTCACTTGTGATATCCGTCTTCCCTAGATATCCTCGCGCGGAATAGTGATGAGTCCGAAGCCAACCAACCCGAGCGTGCGATTGAGTTTGGCGCTCCTTGCGCTCCTCTTATCTGCACTAGCTACAGCCCCTTTGCTGGGTCAGAAGCCTCCCGGCGAAACCAAACCTGCCATCTTGGAGCGAGGCAAGTTCCAACTGCACAAATTCGAGCAGCCTATCGGCGAGGAGAGTTACGAGATTGCGCGTGACGGCGATTCTCTGAGCGTAAAAATGGACTTCAAATTCACGGATCGCGGCACAGAAGTTCCACTTTCGGCCGCTTTTCGGGGCGCTCAGGATCTCACGCCGCAGGCTTTCGAAATCAACGGCAAAACTTCGCGAGATAGCGATATCGACGATGCGGTGGAAATCGAGCAGGGGAAAGTCCGCGTGCGTATCCGCGATAGATGGACGGAAGCTGTTGCTCCGACCAAGTTCTTCACCATTGCCGGGTATTCTCCGGCGACGATGCAAATGCTCATGGTGCGTTATTGGGCTTCGCATGGCTCGCCCAGTGAACTGCCGACGTTTCCTCGCGGCGAGATAAAAATCGAGCCTCGCGGCCAGGACGCCATCGTGGTGAACGGCAAAAATCAGACATTTAGCCGCTATACGATTGAAGGATTGATTTGGGGGCGCGAGACGCTTTGGTTTGATAACCAGCAAAACCTGATTGCGGAAGTCAGCGTTGACGCTGAATTCGATCATTTCGAAGCCATTCGTGATGATGACGAGGGCGCACTCGCGGCTTTTGTTGCACGAGCGGGGGCGGACAATATGGCCGCTCTTGCCGATCTTGCAAAAGGAATTTCCGGAAGCCGTGCGGAGACGCTTGCTCTCATCGGCGGAACATTGGTCGATGGGACAGATAATCCAGCAATTCCGGATGCGGCTGTACTGATAAAACAGGGGCGCATCGTCAAAGCTGGAGCGCGTTCAGCAGTAAGGCTTCCCAAGAACGCAACCGTGATCGATGTGCATGGCAAGACGATTCTTCCCGGGCTCTGGGATATGCATGCTCATTTCGAACAAGTCGAATGGGGACCGGTGTATCTAGCCGCCGGCGTGACGACGGTACGCGATTGCGGCAACGAGTTCGAGTTCATTACCGCCGTGCGCGACGCGATCGCTCAACGCCGAGGTCTGGGCCCCCGAATCCTGACGGCGGGAATGGTGGACGGCTCGGGGGATCTGGCTTTAGGTGTGCAGCGCGTAGATACCACCGAACAGGCGAGCATGTGGACTGACCGATACCATGCCGCAGGATTTCAGCAGATGAAGATTTACAGCTCGGTCAAGCTGGACGAGCTCAAAACCGTGGCTGCTGAGGCGCATCGTTTGGGGATGACAGTTACCGGGCATGTGCCGGACGGCCTAAATGCCTACCAGGTGATTGAGGCTGGCCAGGATCAAATCAATCACATCTCATACATCGCCGATATCATGCACGCTCCGCTCCCTGCCGACGCAAGTCGGCTGGATGAATTCAAAGCTGCCGCGCAGGTCGATCTGAATTCGCCAGAGGCGCAGAAGGCGATCTCGTTTCTAAAAGCTCACGGTACCGTTATCGATCCCACTCTCTCCATTTTTGAGTTCCTGAGCGCTACGACGGCGAAACCTCCCACGACGTTTGAACCTGGAGTCGCGAGGGTCGCACCAGAATTGACTCCGCAACTCACCGACGTCGATCCGCCTTCGGAACGTTCGGGGCTCATGGAGGAATTTTTCGAAAAAGGCCTGGCCATTGTCGGGGCCTTGCATCGCGCCGGAATTCCTATCGTGGCGGGTACCGATCAAACGGTCCCGGGGTTTAGCGTGTACCGTGAGATTGAGCTGTACGCGCAAGCCGGCTTCACGCCCAGGGAAGCGATTCAAGCCGCAACAATCGTGCCGGCGCGCGTGATGAAACTTGATAAGGAAGCCGGTACCGTGGAAGCGGGAAAGCGCGCCGATCTCATCGTCCTGAATGGCAATCCACTCGAGAACATCCACAACATCCGCACCGTGGAGTATGTGATCGCCAATGGCGTGATGTACGAGGCCGCTGACCTTTGGCGCAGTGTCGGATTTCGACCCCAGTAGGGAATCACTCTTTATCGACGGTGTCGAAAACCTCTTTCGCGGCGCGGAAGGCGTCCACGGCCGCGGGCACGCCTGCATAGACGCCGGCCTGCAAAAAGACTTCCGTCATCTCCTCGCGTGTAACGCCATTATTCAGCGCTCCGCGCACGTGCAGCTTGATCTCATGCGGGCGATTCAATGCGGTGAGCATCGCCAAGTTGATCAGGCTTCTTGTTTTGCGCGAAAGGCCCGGCCGGGTCCAAATCGCTCCCCAGCACCACTCGGTGACAAATTCATAGAGCACGCGGGTAAATTGGTCGGCGGAAGCCATGGCGCGATCGACGTAATCGGCGCCCAAAACTTCGCGGCGCACAGCCATTCCTTCATCGTAAGTTTTCTTGTTCAACGGATTCTCTCCTGAGGAACGCGTGAAGATCTCGGTTCAGTCAAATTCGATGTGAATAATATAAGTCGCGGGGTTGAATTCAAAGCGCGGCGCGGCAACTTTCGCCATCTGAATGCTCAGTTTTTGGGGGAAAAGAACGAATGGACGGGGGTTCGTTACTCCCGAAGCGGGCCGGAGAACCGTGGAGAAAATCTAAGCCGCGCGAACGGCGCTAACTGCGATAACTACAGCGGCCGCCTTGCCGGATGCCTCGTCTGTTTGCATTTTCGAACGCACGAAATTCAGAACAGCCAGCGTGACGATTGTCAGAATCATGGCGGCGGCGATTAACAGGGCCTTCTTTCCCTTGCGCATTCTTTCTCCTGACGTTTCCCTGGGCTCCGTCAACGAATTTGACGCTGCGGATTAAAAAGGGCCAGCCCGCTCAGCCCGAAAGTGTCCATTTCACTACGAGGTCATAAATACAAGGTCTGCACAGAGTTGAGCACCTGTACAGAAGGACAGAAAAAGGGCAGGACCACTGTTTTTATGCCGTAAAGTGAATGGCTCCGCGATGCGAGCCAACTCGTTGCGCCAGATGCGGCTGGAGTTTGTTGCATGCGAGGGACTTTCGCCCGTCCGTCCCTGCCTGCGTATCGATGTGAGTCCCGTGGACTACTGGTGGTAAGGGGCGATCAGCGCGGCGTGCGCCAGGATATGGCCGTCCATGGCCTTCAAGACGTCCGCGCGTGTTGCTGGGCCGGGTACATCAAGCTTTTGGTCGAGCGCAAAAAGCTCAAAAGCGTAATGGTGTGAAGGCCCTGCCGGAGGGCAGGGAGGACGATAGCCCATATTGCCCCCTTGTCCCGGATTCCCATTGGTTTGCATGCTGCCGTCGGGCAGTTGCTGCGTGTCGCTGGGAATAGCTTCGGGGATCTGCGTAGCGCTGGGCGCGATATTCCACACCATCCAGTGCAGGATGTCGTCCAAGCCTTTGCGCGGCCGAGGCTCCATATCATGCACGATCAGGACGTAGCTCGCGGTGTCTCGCGGCGCATTCGTCCAATGAAGATCGGGAGAAACTGCAGCCGGGCCCGCTGTGCAGGTGTATCTCACGGCCAGGAAGCTGCCGTCAGCCATCGACGTACTCATCATGGCGAAGGGTGGCGGCTGTTGACCCCGGCCACCACCTTGTCCACCGGGGCCTTGAGCGCCTCCGGCCGGCTGGGCTGGGCGACCAGCGGCATTGCCGCCGCCGGCCGGGTTTTGTTGCGCAATTCCCGTAGCAACGCTAGCCAGCAGAAACGCAAAAGCTGTCAACAGCAGGCCCGCCTTAGTTCGCATCGCGATTCATCCTCTCTGCCTTAGAAGCTGCTCGAATCTCGAATTCGGCGTATTGGGATACCCCGCGCGCCTGACACGTTACGTCGAAGTTGATATGCTACGCCGCGCCGCCGATAATTTCACTCTCGTTGCGTGCCGGAAGGGAGGCCCCATGATCACGCGCCGCAAAGTCCTGTTTGGTTCCATGGCCGCGGGAGCAGCCGCGATTTTGCCGTCGAAATTGCTAATGTCCAAAGCGTCGCAGCCTTCCACTTCCGTCAAGTTTGCGGTGCCTCCCGGCGCATGTGATTGTCACACGCATATATTCGGCGACGCTAGCCAATTCCCGTGGTTTTCGGGCCGCACCTATACGCCTGAATCCGCGTCCGTAGCGGAGATGCGCGCATTGCATCGGGCCCTGCATATGGACCGCGTGGTGATCGTGAATCCCAGCGTGTACGGCGCGGATAACTCCTGCACGCTCGACGCGATGAAGCAGCTCGGCCCGCGCGCCCGCGCCATCGCCGTTATCGACGACAAAACTTCGGCAGGGCAGCTCGATGAGATGCAACACGCCGGAGTACGCGGTATTCGCCTCAATTTCGAAAATTTTGGGCAAACGAATCCGGATCTGGCGCGAAAAGCGTTCCATTCCGCAGTCGAGCGCGTGGCCGATCGAAAATGGCATATCCAGATCTACACTCGGCTGCCGGTGATCGCGAGTTTGCATGAGGAAATCATCGCCGCGCCCGTTCAGGTCGTCTTCGATCATTTCGGGGGAGCGAAGGCCTCTCTCGGAACGGGGCAAGCCGGCTTCGACACGATGCTCGACCTCGTTCACTCCGGCAAGGCTTACGTCAAAATCTCAGGTGCGTACCGATCCTCGGACAAAGCGCCCGACTATCCCGACGTCGCCCAGCTTGCTAAGGCGCTGATCGCCGCGAATGCGGAGCGAATTGTTTGGGGCAGCGATTGGCCGCATCCGGCTGGCGGCGCCTTACCAGGGCACACCGCAGGTGACATCGCTCCGCTTTTTCAGGTTGACGATGGCCGTTTGCTGAATCAGCTTGCGGTGTGGGCGCCGGATGCCGGCGTGCGGAAGACGATTCTGGTGGATAATCCCGCGCGACTTTATGGATTCTAGCGGAGCTCCGGCGCTATTTGCCGGCAGGCACACCGCTACCGCCGGGTTCGCCAATCAATTGCAGATACTGCAACATCTCTGAGGGTACACAGAGCTGCTCCTCGTCTGGATGGCAGTCACTGGCTGCGTTTTCGTGATCATTACCTGCCCTTGCATTCCCTGCCCAGCGGCGCCGCGATCGGCAACTCCTTCCGGCCTGCGGCCTGCAGGAGCCGCCGATCCAAAACCCCAAGCACCGAGCCAGATCAAAACCAAATACATCCCGTCTGCCGATCACCCCTGGAGGAAACCTTGGAAGCGGACATTTCTATTTGGCAGAAAACCGGACATTTCTACTTTGCGTTGACAGACTTACCAAAAGCCGGAGAGGGCCTCACTTCCCAATGGAGATTAATATCTCCGGACGTGCGTGTTTCCCGGGCTCTAAATCATCGGCCACCGCTTGCTAGCGTTCAGTGTGAAAGGTAGATTTACGTCTGCCTGCACTTCAGTCGTGCAGTTTGTTGGAGGATCAAAATGAAAACCACCGCGATGCGATCGTGTTTCGTGATCTTGACGGCCGTTTTCGTTGCGGCCGTTGCGGCCTTTGCGCAAGGCGCTCCGCAAACCGATTACGCCCACATGACCATGAAGGTCGATAAGTTAGGCGACAACTTTTACACCATTACGGGCATGAATGGATCGGGACGCACCGGCGGCGCCATTGGCGTTTTGACCGGTCCCGACGGCATCTTCATGGTTGATGCCACTTTTGGACCGCTCTCCGGCAAAGTCACCGCGGCGATCAAGACCTTTTCGAACGAACCTATTCGCTACCTCGTCAACACCCACCCTCACGGCGACCATACCGGCGGCAATGCGAACTTCGCAAAAATGGGCGTGACGATTCTGGGGCGTCCCGAGATGCGCGTGGACTTGATGGCGCTGAAAGACTTCGATCGCGCAGGTCTTCCGACGATTATTTTCACTTCACCGCTGACCATTGAGATCGATGGCGAAGAAGCTGTTGTGATTCCCGTGCCCCCGGCCCACACCGACGCCGACAGCATGGTTTACTTCCGCAAGGCCGATGTGCTGATGATCGGGGATTTCTTCCGCGCCGGCTATCCCAATGTGGGCGGCACGGTCAATGGCATGATCGAAGCTCTAGGCAGGGCGATAGCGATTTGTGGCCCGAATACCAAAGTAGTTCCGGGCCACGGTCCCGTCATGAATCGGGACGACGTTATCGCTCATCGAGATATGCTCCTGACCGTGCGTGATCGCGTGTCCGAACTGATCAAGCAGGGCAAGAGCGAAGATCAGGTCGCCGCTGCGCATCCCACCGGGAGCTACGATCCCATCTTCCTCAACGACATCGCCCAGTTTTATGACGAGAATACGATCGTGCGTTATCGCAACGGCGATGCCTTCGTGAAGCAGGTCTACGAAAACCTGAAGCCCAAATCCTAATGCTGAGAATGCCGGACAAAGTGTTCCCAAGTCGCAGCCAACGCCCCGTCGACGGGCGGTCGGAAAGGTGCCAATCGCACGTTGTGTACGCTCAATCGTGAAGAAACCTGTCTCCACACTCACCCTGCTAGATCTGCAACGTGAGATCGCTCGAGCCGCCGATCCCCAGTCGGCACGCGGTCTCGCAGTGTTCTTCAAAACAGGAAAGGGTGAGTACGGGGAAGGCGATGAGTTTTGCGGAATCACGGTTCCGGTTCTGCGGAAAATTGCCAAGCGCTATTTGCATCTGCGATTAGCCGATGTCAAGGAACTGCTCCGTTCGCGCGTGCATGAGCACCGCTTCACCGCCCTGGAGATCCTTGTATTTCAATTTGAGGCTGGAGACAAAAGCGCAAAGGAGAAGTTGTTTGATTTCTACCTGAAGCACACGCGCTACGTCGATAACTGGGATCTCGTCGATACTTCCGCTCCTTACATTGTGGGAGAGCATCTGGCGACCCGGCCGCGAAAGATCCTCTATCGCCTCGCCAAGTCTTCGAATGTTTGGGAGCGTCGAATCGCGATTGTTGCGACTGCGGCATTCATCAAAAGAGGCGACCTCAAAGATACATTTGGCATCTCCGCCCTCTTGCTGAAAGACAAGCACGACTTGATCCACAAAGCCGTCGGTTGGATGCTGCGCGAAGCCGGCAAGCGGTCCGAGCCCGCAATGCTGAATTTTCTCGCGCAAAATTATGCGCGGATGCCGCGTACTGGCTTGCGATATGCGATCGAACGCCTCCCCGAACCTCAACGAAAAGCGATCCTCAAAGGAGTCTTCGATCACGCCCCAATAGAGGTCACTGTGGCTCCGTAGCTCACACGACATTGAGCACTGGCTTACGGTTTCAACTTCTGAATATCAACGGCACGTCCCCCACTTCCACCAGCTTGGTTGACAACCCCAGAAGCCTCCAGTAGCCTTTTTCGTTTCTCGCAGGCGCTGGCTGCGGCAAAGGACAGGAGGTCGGAGCTAACTCCGGCAAAATGACCGCAGTCTATCCGGGGCTTAAGCCCCTGAAGGATATCTGATATCTGAGTAGCCCCGCGCCTCTGCCGGCGCGAACTTCGCGCCAGAAAGCGATCCATGCCCGATCAGAAGCTCCCCACCCGCGCCGAAGATTTCTCCGAATGGTATAACCAGCTTGTCCTGCGCGCCGAGTTGGCCGACTACGCTCCCGTGCGCGGCTGTATGATCGTGCGGCCCTACGGCTGGGCGCTCTGGGAAAATATCCAGCAGGCGCTCGACCGCCGTTTCAAGGCCACGGGCCACGTCAACGCGGCTTTCCCCCTACTGATCCCTCGCAGCTTTATCGAAAAGGAGCAGTCACACGTCGCGGGCTTCTCGCCCGAACTGGCAGTGGTCACCATCGGTGGCGGCGAAAAGCTGGAAGAACCGCTGGTGATCCGTCCGACGTCCGAGACTATCATCGGCCACGCCTACTCGAAATGGATTCAGTCTTATCGCGATCTGCCCGTGCTGATCAATCAGTGGAATAGCGTGGTCCGCTGGGAGTTGCGCACCAAGCTTTTCCTCCGCACGCTGGAATTTTTCTGGCAGGAGGGCCACACCGCCCACGCCACGCTCGCAGAGGCCGAAGCAGAAACGCGCCAGATGCTCGAAATTTATACGGATTTCGCCATCAACGAAGCTGCTATTCCTGTGATTCCCGGCCGCAAATCGGCTTCCGAGCGCTTCGCCGGTGCCGACCAGACTTATTCGATCGAAGCCATGATGGGCGACGGTAAGGCTCTGCAGTCGGGCACTTCACACAATCTCGGTCAGAACTTCGCCAAAGCTTTCAGCATTCGGTATTTGGATCGCGAAGGTGTGCTGCAATATTGCTGGACCACTTCATGGGGCCTTTCCACGCGCTTCATCGGCGCCATTATCATGGTGCACGGTGACGATCAGGGCTTAATCCTGCCGCCGCGCCTCGCGCCCACGCAGGTTGTGATCGTGCCCATCTACAAAACGGACGAGGAGAAGGCGCAAGTCTTCGAAGCCGCCCGCAAGATACGCGACGCGCTTGTCGTGGAGGGCCTTCGCGTCCGCACCGACGAGCGCGAAGGCACGAGTCCCGGTTTCAAGTTCAATGATTGGGAGATGCGCGGCGTGCCTTTGCGCATCGAAATCGGCCCCAAGGATTTGGCCAAGGGCAGCGTGGTGCTCGCGCGCCGCGATAAACCCGGCAAGGAAGGCAAATCATTTCAGCCGCAGCAAGGTCTGCCTGCTGTCGTCTCTAAACTTCTCGACGAAATCCAGGCCGCTTTGCTCACACGCGCCCGCGATTTCCGCGATGCCAATACGAAAGAGCCGAAGAACTACGACGAATTCAAAGCCGCCGTCGAAAGTGGTTTCGCATTGGCTTTCTGGTGCGGCGACCCGGAGTGCGAGGCCAAAATCAAGGAAGAAACCAAAGCCACCATGCGTTGCATACCTCTGGCACAGCGCGAGAGCTCCGGCACTTGCATCTTTTGCGGCCGGCCCTCCAAGGAAAAGGGCATCTTCGCCCGCGCATATTAGCGGTTAGGTTCCTGCTGCCAGTCCTGGACTCGAGACTCCCATATCGCTGGAGGCTTGTGCCTTCGGTTCAGAGAGCAACGTCACCGTCACTGTGGTGCTGGTTCCTTCGCTTTGCAATTCGAGCTTTCCTCCCACGTCCCTCACACGCTCCCGACTCCAACCCTGGACGTTACTCGCAGGAACGCTTTGCCGTCCCGCTTCTCGACACTGCCGGAAAGCCGGTGCTAGCATCGAGACATCTCTTGGAGGTTTGCGCCCGTGTGCCGCTCGAAGCAAACTCGACGCCTCGCGGTCTCGCACGAAAGCGACCGCCGTGCCGTCACCCCTCGCCGGGAACAGCGTTGCTCCTGCCCCAGGCAGCGGGGCAGCAGCCGTCTCAAGTTAATCATTTTTCTTGCCGTTCTAGTCGCCATGATTTACGTCGGCGTAAAGGTTATCCCCATTCTGGTCAGTAACATGCAATTCCAGGACTCCATTGAGAGCACGGCCCGGTTTGCATCCGTCAATCATCAATCAGTAGACGACATTCGTACGTCAGTCCTTAAAGAAGCTCAAAACGAAGAAATCCCTATCGCCGCGCAAGACATCCATGTTAAGGGGGATGGTGGCCGTGTGGAGATCGCGGCCGACTACAGCGTCACGGTAAACTTAGGCGTATATCAATGGACGCTCAATTTCCATCCGTATGCCAAGAACAATCCTCTCCTGTAGCGGAGCTTGGCGGAGGAAAGTGCTTCTGATCTTTGCGGCTTCGTCGTCGGTTTTTGCTAAGCTGATGTCTGCGGTTTTAGCCAGCGTTCCCGCCCAGCCCGGGAAAATAGGGCGGCATCCCAGCGCCATCCATTTCGCTCGCGTGTAAACTGTAGGGAGCCTCGGGCAATTCAAGAAACTTAGTTCGAGGAGACGATCGGGAAACGTCATGCGCCTGCGAATCAATCGCGATTTCTTGCTCTCCCGCATGGGCCTGGCGCTCATGGGCAGTTTCTTTGGCCTGGTGCTAATCGGCGCCGGCCTCTTCACTTACTACTGGTTCTCCTACCGCCGTATGATCGATCAGCGTCTCACGGGGCACATGTATCAGACGAGCGCCCGCGTCTACAGCGCGCCCGATCGCGTTTTCGATGGCGAAGTGCTCACGCCGGCTCAGCTCGTCAGCCAATTGCAGCACGATGGCTATAACGAAACGAAAATTGATGGCGCCCCTGGCTGGTACAGCATTCAAGGCAACGTCGTCGAGATTCATCCTCTTCGCGATTCTTACTTCGAGGGCAAGAACGCCCTGCACGTCAACTTCGCCGGCGGAGGCGTCAGCAGCATCAAGTTGCTCGATAACGGCGACGTTGTCGTGAGCGCCCAAATCGAGCCGGAACTGCTCACGAATCTCTTCGACACTTCCCGCGAGAAACGCCGTAGCGTTCGCTTTGACGACATACCCAAAGTGTTGGTCCAGGCCGTGCTCTCCGCGGAAGACAAGCGCTTCTTCGAACATCCCGGCTTCGATTTCGTGCGCATCCTCGGCGCCGCAAA
>Ga0207036_10081_pt1 | contig 18276 bp, 14 predicted proteins | sample Alteio_BWMinCont_78_FD_153284 | JGI IMG/M metagenome (GOLD analysis project Ga0207036, IMG submission 153284) | Enriched cells from forest soil in Barre Woods Harvard Forest LTER site, Petersham, Massachusetts, United States -... | ecosystem: Environmental > Terrestrial > Soil > Temperate forest >... | reverse complement strand
ATCTCCTCCCCTGGTTTCGCCAATTTGTGATCACCATCAGTCATTCGGGCTGCAAAGTGCAGGTATGCTTATGAGGTTGGGCACGCGAGGAATAGCTGCTTTAACGCTGTGCCTCCTTGCGGTCGTATTGACGTCTTGTTCGCGCCCCAACGCGGCCAAAGTGTCCAATTCCTGGGACCCGAAAGCAGCAGCAGCTTACCTCGATTACAGGGCAGGCTGGTGGATGGAATGGTCAGGGTCTGCTCGCGATCACGGGACCTTCTGTATATCGTGCCATACGGCCCTGCCATATGCGCTTTCGCGGCCTGCCTTGCGTCCGGCGCTTGCTGAACAGAGTTCCACACCTGCCGAGCGCAGGCTGATCGACAATGTCACCAAGCGCGTCCGGCTTTGGAAGGACGTCGAACCGTACTATAGCGACCGAGGATATGACGGCAAGGCTGCAGAGTCGCGCGGAACCGAATCGGTGCTCAACGCGCTGATCCTCGCCAGCAGAGACGCGCAGAGCAGGCGACTGAGCGACGACACGCGCGCTGCATTCGACCACATGTGGGCGCAGCAACTGACCTCGGGAGACAGCCCGGGCGCATGGCTTTGGCTTCAGTTCGACCAAGAGCCCTGGGAAGCGAACGATTCTCCTTACTATGGCGCCGCCCTGGCCGCGATGGCTGTGGGTACAGCTCCAGAAGGTTATGGATCGATGCCAGAAATCCAGAATAACCTGCACCTGTTGCGTGATTATCTGAACCGGAAACGCGAAGCTCAGTCCACGCTCAATCGGGTTTTCCTCCTTTGGGCTTCCACCAAACTGCCCGGACTGCTACAGCCTGAGCAGCAAAAAGTCATCATCAACGAAGTCCTCAGCCGGCAACAGTCAGACGGCGGCTGGAGGCTGGCATCCCTTACATGGAGGTGGAATGGTTGGAGTCTTCGCGGGCTGGTGAACATGTGGATCCGGGAAGACGGGACCCCGATGGATGGTAAGAGTGACGGCGTCGCCACTGGCCTGATCAGTCTCGTGCTGCAAGAAGCGGGCGTCTCCCGCAATAATGCTCAACTGCAGCGCGGCGTCTTCTGGCTTCTGAGCAACCAGAATGCGGCGGAAGGTTTCTGGCCAGCCTCGTCTGTAAACAAGCGCCGACATATATCTTCCGATACTGGGCGCTTCATGAGCGACGCCGCGACTGCTTACGCCGTACTGGCGTTGACGGAGAACCAACGTGCACCGGATCGTGTAGCATCCGCATCCAATCGCCGACACTAAACCCCCTGCGTAAATTCCACGAGACAGTATGAGAGACTGCCGACAATTCTACATCGATGGGAAATGGGTCAATCCCATCCAGCCGCGCGATTTCTTCGTCATCAATCCTGCCAATGAACAAGCTGTAGCGGCGATCTCTCTCGGCGGTAGCGCCGATGTTGACGACGCGGTTGCCGCGGCCAAAAGAGCCTTCGATTCATACTCCGAAACGGCGCTCGATGACCGCGTGAAAATCCTGCGTCGCATCACGGAGATTTATCGGCAAAGAATGGAAGAGATGGCGGAGGCCATTTCGCTTGAAATGGGGTCTCCCATTGGATTGTCCCGCGCGGCGCAGGCTCCAGCTGGGCTCGCTCATCTGACTGAGATAGTGAATGTATTAGGGCGTTTCAGCTTCGAAGAGCTCAGGGGCTCGACGCTGATGCGAAAAGAAGCTATAGGCGTGTGCGGCCTCATTACTCCCTGGAACTGGCCAATGAACCAGATCGCCTGCAAGGTGGCTCCTGCCCTTGCTGCCGGGTGCACCATGGTTCTGAAGCCCAGTGAACTGGCGCCGCTTTCCGCCTACCTCTTCGCCCAAATCCTCCATGACGCCGGCCTTCCTCCGGGTGTTTTTAACCTGGTGAATGGTGATGGACCTACGGTCGGTGCAGCCATTTCTTCGCACCCCGATATAGCAATGGTCTCGTTCACCGGTTCGACGCGAGCGGGAGTCTGCGTAGCCTCAGCGGCCGCTCCAACCGTCAAGCGGGTCACGCAAGAACTTGGAGGCAAGTCAGCCAACATCATCCTTGTTGATGCCGATCTTACGAATGCAGTAAAGGAGGGGGTGCAGGCCTGCTTTCGCAACAGTGGCCAGTCCTGCAACGCGCCCACTCGCATGCTGGTTCCCCGTTCCAAGATGACCGAGGCGGTCAAGCTAGCCGCGAAGGTGGCGGATGCGACCATGGTAGGCGACCCGTTGAAAGAAGGGATTCACGTCGGGCCGCTGGTCAGCAAGACTCAGCTGGAGAAAGTGCAGCGCTTGATCAGCAAGGGTATCGGGGAGGGTGCGACATTGGCCGCGGGAGGGCTCGGCCGTCCGGACGGTATTACCAAAGGATACTTTGTGAAGCCGACGATATTCGCGGATGTTCGAAACGACATGACCATCGCACGCGAGGAGATCTTCGGCCCTGTTCTTTGCATTATTCCTTATGACACCGAGGACGACGCGGTCCGGATTGCGAACGATACTCCCTACGGGCTGTCAGGTTTCGTGACATCGGGGAGCCTCGAACGCGCACGCCGCGTGGCCAAGCGAATTCGAGCTGGCAATGTACACATCAATGGCGCACGAGTCGACTTTGGGGGTTGCTTTGGCGGCTATAAACAATCAGGCAACGGCCGGGAATGGGGCGAGGCCGGGTTGGGGGAATTTCTCGAACTGAAGGCCATCTTCGGTGACTCACCCCTGCAGAAATAAGGAGGCAGGAAGTCTCTCGTGCACAACTCATAGCCGCACGAACCAAAGGCTTGCGAAAACTGTGAGACCAACGGTTATTGACTCGCCAACTCGGGGTGGCGTAATTTAGGCAGAGCCAGAGACTGAAGCGAATCTGCCTCCTTAGAATGGGTTTCAGTGCTCATCCTCCCCCTGTTGTGCTGCTTGCATTTGCGTTCTGGCTCACAAACTCAAAGAACGTGCCAAGAAAATGCGGTCGGAGGAACTTAATTGACCATCGGAGACGGCTGGACTAAGACTTGGACCTATTTCAAGGGCGATTGGCACGAAGGCAACATCGGAATCATGGGTCCGCGGACGCATGCCGCGTGGCTCTGCTCGGTTGTCTTTGATGGAGCTCGGTCGTTCGAAGGGGTCACGCCTGACCTCGAGCTTCATTGCGCAAGGGTTAATGACTCTGCAAGAAAGCTCTTCCTCAAGCCTACGGTCTCGACTGAAACCTGGGTCAAGCTTGCACGAGAGGGAATATTACGTTTCGATAAGGAAGTGGCGCTCTACATCCGGCCGATGTATTGGGCGGAAAAAGAAGGACCATGGGTCCAGGCACACGATCCTGAGTCCACGCAGTGGTGCCTTTCGATCTACGAGGCACCCATGCGAGCACCGAAAGGATTTTCCATAACGCTGTCTCCCTATCGTCGGCCCACGCTTGAGACGATGCCGGTTGATGCCAAGGCAGGCTGTCTTTATCCCAACAATTCGAGGTCGCTTTTTGAGGCGCAGTCGCGTGGCTTCGACAATGCGATCGTCTGCGACATGCTGGGCAATGTCGCCGAACTCGCCACTGCCAACGTCTTTATGGCGAAGGACGGGGTAGTGTTTACTCCGCTCCCCAACGGAACATTCCTGGCGGGCATTACTCGCCAACGGGTCATAGGACTGCTGCGCAATCGCGGTGTAACTGTGGTTGAGAAGACACTCGGCTACCCGGAATTCGAGAAGGCCGATGAAATCTTCTCTACGGGAAATTATTCCAAGGTCGTTCCGGTGACTCGGATCGGCGACCGTTCGCTGCCCTTCGGCCCCTTGTACAGCAAGGCCCGAGAACTCTATTGGGAGTTTGCACATTCATGAGGCGCGGATCGCTCAGACGACGTGACCGGGGTGAAAAGTGAACCCGATGCCGACTTCGACCCTGGTCGAGATGCTCACTGCGATTTGGGAGCGGGTGTTGCAGCGCTCGTCTGTCAATATCGAAGATAACTTTTTCGATCTTGGAGGAGACTCCTCGTTAGCCCTTCAACTGTTCAATGAAATTGCAATTGCCTGCGGTCGAGAACTTCAGCCGGTGACAATCTACCTTGCACCCACGGTCGCCGCTCTTGCCGCCGTGTTGGAGCAGCCAACTGACTTGCGCCTTCCACCTTTGGTATTGCTGAAGGAGGGTCCTGAGGAACCCCCACTTTTTATCACCCATGGTTTAGGGGGAAGTGTCATCGACTTTTTTCAGGTTGTAAAACACATCCGGACATCGCATCCGATTCAAGGAATGCAAGCGAAGGGAATCGATGGGACGGAAGAGCCGTTTGACCGTATTGAAGATATGGCTCAGTTCTATCTCGATGCGATCCGGCAGGTACAACCCAGCGGACCCTACCTTCTGGCTGGTTATTCGCTGGGTGGCCTGGTTACTTTTGAAATGGCACAGCGGTTGACGGCCGCTGGCGAGAAGGTCGCGTTGCTGGCGATGCTCGACTCCTACCCCGACATTCGGTATTTGTCGCTCGCGCAGCGGGCCTTCCTCCTAACGCGTTTAGCAACGCGGCGCGCAACTACCACTATGAAATTGCCTATGTCCGAGGCTCTTTCTCTCATCATTCAGCCTTCCCGTCGCCGTGCGGGTACGCCGAGACTATCCTACAAACCGCCGATCAATGTACCGCTCTCTCCAGCCATGCAACGGGCTCGGGAGTGTGCCTATTCCGCCTTGACCTCTTATCAGCCCCGATATTATCCGGGCAAGATCAAATTCGTAAGAGCTGACACCCCCACCGACTTCCCTGCTGATCCGAGTGCAGTTTGGGCTCACTTGGCGGCTGAGTTTGAGGTGGAAACTGTACCCGGTGATCACCTGGGAATCATGACCACCCACTTCGAGAGTCTGGCCTCCGTGATTTCCCGTTACGTGGGAGAAGCTCTCCGTTAGATCAATCGATTCTTACCGTGACTCAGCAGCTCGAACGAGGGTTTTCACATAATTACTGGAAGACTTTTCAGGCCCCTGAATCCAAATGTAGAGGCCCACTCCGGTCGGGGGCCAGCGAGCTTCATCTCCGGAAAGCGCTGCACCAGATTAAGGATCGCAACCTGTCCCTCTAACCGCGCGAGTTGGGCTCCAATGCAAAAGTGCAGACCCGCACTGAACGCCAAATGCTGGTTGTTCAGCCTATTCAGATCTAGCTGATTGGGCTCTTTAAATTGCTTTGGATCCCGGTTCGCCGCACCGAGCATGCATAGGACCGTCCATCCCTTGCGTATCTGCTGTCCGCAAACCTCGATATCTTCCTTGAGCACGCGAGCCGTAAATTGTACGGGACTCTCGTAACGCAGAAGTTCCTCCACAGCGGAGCGGATTATTTCGGGTCTTTCTCGCAGCTCCGCTGCTTCCCGGGGGTGCTGCAGGAGCGTGTACATTCCGTTGCCGATCAGATTCCGCGTCGTTTCGTGCCCTGCGAAAAGCAGCGCGATGCATTGCGCGTAAAGCTCTTCTTCGGTCAGCACTTCTCCTTCTTCTTCGATGTCGATCAGGAGGCTAATCAGGTCGCTTCCTTTATTGCGTCTCCGTTCCGCCACAGTCTTTCGGAAGAATTCGGTTAACTCAATCAGCGCATCTTGCGCCGCGCGTGCCTCTTCCACCGTGCGATTGGGATTGCCTCGAAACACGGCGATCGCCCGCGACCAATCGACGAATGTGTCACGCAGCTCCTGCGGTATTCCAAGCATTTCCAAAATGATGCGCACGGGCATTGGATTTGCGAAATCGCGCATCAGTTCGACTTCCGAGCCACGCGGTAGCGGCTTTAGCATTTGGTCGACAATGGCCTCCACTTGTGGACGTAAGCCCTCAACCGCTGCGGCCGAAAATCCTTTGTTAAGAAGTTTGCGCAGCCGGGTGTGCTCCGGCGGGTCCATGAAAATCAGCCACAAGCCCAACATGCGCGCGAGTTCGCTGAACTCCGACTGGCGGCTGAGCGGGAGAGATAATAGCATCTGCTGGGCGCGTTTCGCGGATAACCTGGGGTCCTTAGCAATCGACGAGCATTCGGCGTGGTTGACAATTGACCATACTGGCCATTTGCTGCCGACATCCAAGTAATGCAACGGACCTTCCTCGTGCAAACGAGCGTATGTGGGATACGGGTCCTGCAGAATCTCGTCGCTGAAGACAATTTTTTGTCGCGGAGCGATGGCCAACCTTACCTCCTTCCAATTACGAGCCCACCGGCAGACGCTGCCAAATCAATTCAAGAGTTTGGATTTCTCCGTTGATCCGCGTCGGTGGTGTAACCAATATGATTTGATCATCCCGGAACTTGACGGTGCGAACAAGATCCTTACCTACGTAGTTCTGAATCGATGAGACTTCGACGTGATGGGTTACTTTCTCATCGTTGAAGGTGTATCTTCCAGCATAAGCAAGAAATGTCTTAAACGCCTCAGCCCGTTCCTCCCGGTTCCCACCTCCGGCAGAAAGTGACTTTCGGCCATCGTAGCTAATCATAGCGAATACCCTGCCGTGTCGATACGTGAGAAGACCCGTGGGACTGGGACCGTATGGTGTCTCATTTCGCTTCCCGCTCAGTGTTGTACTAGAGGCGGAAACCAATTTCCACGTACCCACAAGCTGATCGTCAGTGTGCTCGGTCATCGTGATTTCTCTTTCGATTTTATGCCCGCGAATCGTATCCTTTTCCCAAGATAGACCTCGCGATTCCGAGTTCCGTGCTGGCGCTCCGTTTCGTAGTAAGCGTTTGACGGGAGCTCTACGTAAAGCCTACACTCTGCGATTCAATCTTGAGAGGCCTTATTGGAGGCGTGTTATTCGTGAAGGAAACTATGACGATGGAGTTGGAAGGCAAAGTTGGGCTCGTGACTGGTGGGACGTCGGGTATCGGCCGCGAGACCGCCATACTTTTCGCAAAGGCAGGAGCCAAAGTGGTAGTCGCGGGACGGCGCGCCCCGGATGGCGAAGAAACCATCGAATTGGTGCGTGCCGCCGGCAGCGATGGTCTGTTTGTGAAAACCGACGTTTCGAAAGCCTCCGAAGTTGAAGCTCTCGTTCAGAAAGTCGTGGAGAGATTTGGACGCTTGGACGTCGCCTTCAATAACGCCGGAATCGAGGGTGCTTGGGTACCGATCGTCAGACAATCCGAAGAAGACTGGGATCGAACCATCGATGTCAATCTCAAGGGCATCTGGCTATGTCTGAAGTATGAAATTCGGCAGATGCTCAAGCAAGGTAAGGGCGGCGCGATTGTAAACATGGCATCGATCATGGGCCTGATCGGTTCTGCTGGAGCAGCAGCTTATAGTGCCAGTAAACATGGAGTGATTGGGCTGACGAAGACCGCCGCGCTGGAAAACGCTCGACGTGGGATTCGTATCAATGCAGTGTGTCCCGCAGCGGTCGAAGCGCCTATGGCTGACCGAGTCTTTGGCGCTCCGAAGGTCCATAAATTCGTTCTTAGTTGCCATCCCATTGGCCGTTTTGGAAGGCCAGAAGAAATCGCTGAAGCCGTCCTATGGATGTGCTCGGACCGCGCATCTTTCATGACGGGCCAGTCCTTAGTTCTCGACGGTGGCTTCCTGGCTGGGCCCAATTCTCCAAGCTAGCCAGACACTTTGACACCTGCCACTGGCTATGAATGCAGACGTGGCTTTGCCCGGATCGTCGAGTTTCATGCCTCAATGCGGAATGGCAGAGGCTGAAGCGGGAGTTTCTTATCTGAGGTATTAGAAGCCCGGGGATCCGGGCTCTAGTCCGGACGCATTTGACAAACGGCACGGGAATGCCTGCATCCGCGTCACTTCGCCGGCGGGTTTGGCGAGGCGCTACTCGACTTTCTAATGTAAACCGCGTGTTCCGGGTTTCCGCCTTGCCTCATGTCATCAGCAATCTTTGCCAAGTCGGCTTTTGCAATTTTCCCGCTTGGCGTCATGGGCAGGTTGGATACCAACACGATGTGTGACGGTCGCTTGTACGGGGCAAGATGTTTGGCAGCGTATTCAGCCAGAGCGGTTGCCGTCAGATGCGACCCTGGTGAAGGTTGAACGAAGGCCAGAATCTCCTCATCTCCTTCGGTCGTTCTGCCGACCACGGCCGATTGGGCCACTGCGGGGTGGGCATTTAGCACAGCCTCGACCTCAGCAGGATAGACATTGAAACCGAATCGGATGATGAGATCCTTCGTGCGTCCGACAATGAAGAGATTCGCATCCTCGAAGCGTGCCAGGTCACGGGTGTTAAACCATCCTTCTGCATCAATTGCGGCCGCTGTTTCATCGGGCGCGCGATAGTAGCCTTTCATGATATTGGGCCCGCGCACCCATAACTCACCCACTTCTCCCATGGGCACCGGTTGACGATCAGGTCCAACCAATCTGGATTCCACTCCCGGAAACATCGGTCCGACCGAGTTATCCGTACGTGGTGGCTGGTCTACCCTTACTTGCGCTACGTTAGGAGAACACTCTGTGATGCCATAACCGTGATGGAGAGGCAGGCCGAACAGGCTTTCCACCGATGACTTGATGGCAGGGGGCAGCGGGGCTCCTGAACAAGAAATAATTCGAAGCGCGGGAAACTCGAACGACTGCAATTTCCTCATTTTCGCGTATTGCAGGAACAGAGAAAACATGGACGGCACGCCTAGCATGATCGTTATTCGATGTTTCTCGAGCGCTACCCGTGCAGCGACAGGATCGAATCGAGGTTCAAGATAGATGGTTGCTCCGCTGATTAGGCTGCCCAGGAAAACTATCGAGAGCCCGACAATATGAGACAGCGGAAGAATGCCATAAACGCGGTCTTCGGAGTTTAAGGAGCGGATCTTTGCCGCTCCCCTGGCCGAGAACAGAAGATTATTGTGGGTCAACATGACACCTTTGGGAAGGCCGGTTGTCCCCGACGTATAGATCAAGGCGGCTACGCGACTCCCAATGTCAGCTTCGATCGGCTCGGGTTTGACGTTCTCGCTTAGAGGGCCCAAACCTACCTGCCCCAGATCGCGAACCTCTATCGATGCTCCATGGCGATTCGCATGTTCGGTGGCATGGACAGAGACACTCGTCGTGTAAACTACGCGCCGAGCATCGCAGTGATCGCGAACCGCATCGATCTCGCACGGCGACAAGCGCGGGTTCACGGGCACGGGCCAAGCGTCCAATCTGGCGACTGCCAGCAGAACAGCTGCAAATTCGCGGCAGTTTTCACCAACGATCATCACTCGATCGCCGGCTCGCACTCCAGCGCCGCGCAGCCAATCCGCAGTCTGCGAGATGATTCCCCCGAGCACGCGATATGACCAACTGCCGTTCGGGTCAACAACAGCCTTATGATCGGGCAAACGGTCTGCCCAAAGTTCTACTACATCGGAGATGCGCATGGCTGCAGAAGTATTCGTTGAAATCCTGGGTGGCTGATGTCGCGACACAATTCGATCTATTATTTGCTGCGAAGCTTCTCTTCAATGAAGGCAACGGTACTTTTCACAGAGGCAAAGATGTCAGTCGTCACTTCCTCATCATCTACTGCGATTGTGAAGCGCTCTTGGACGAACACGACCAGTTCGATCACCCCTTGAGAGTCGATCACATTGCCCAACAATGGCGTATCGTCATTGAGCGCTTCGCTGCGGCCGAAAAGAAACTTCTCTGTGAGGAAGCTACGAATTTCTTGTTCGATCTCTGTCGCTTGCATTTGCATATATTTTCTAGTGCCACCAGGTACCTATTAAGTCATATCCTATTCAACTTCACGTCTGGCTTTGACCCTATCGTCTCGTCTTATGCGCAACTTCAACCCTTCCACAAACTCTTCGTATAGATGGTCCGGCGTCAGTGGAACACTCGCCACTCCCAACGCTTCGGCTGAGGGAGGTCCCCAAAAAGTATGCGGCGGCACATTGCGGGTCACTACAGTACCCGCCCTGATCACCGCCCCTTCGCCGATTCTCACATTGGGCAGGATGACGCAGTGCGGGCCAATAAACACGTCCTTTTCAATTACAACTTTTCCGTTACTTGTGGATCTTCTGGGTCCAGAGTAAAAGTGAGCGATTATTGACGTTCTGAGACCGATGGTGCAATTGTCTCCGATCGTTACTTCCGCCGGATGTATTTCATCAATGTACACAAGCTGGCCAATCCAGACGTTACTTCCGATCACAACTCCGCGCAACCGGTGCAGCCACGGTCGCAAACTAAATCCTCCCGGTGTCAAAAAAGCTATTCTACCTACAAGCCTATTGAGCAGAAGTGGCAAAATCAACGGCTGCTACCTTTCATTTCAGGACTTGGAACGATGAAACGTTGATTCACTTTCGTCTTACCGCACCGCAGATCGTTTTCGCTCGACAATTTCAAGGGGAGCCGCCACTGCTGAAAACTCCGGCATGTCCGACTTCATCGAGATCACATAGCTAAGCCAGTTGCGGTAAATGGCCGTCGCAGATGAGTTCCATGTCTTCTCCAGTGTCCTGGCAAGGGCGGCTTCGGGAAAGCCTTCCATGAGTTCTTCCCGCCGGTCGGAGAGCACCACATCTCGAAACTCGGTCACAAGCCTCGCGGATACCGCATCGAAATAGCCCCTCGGCATGGACGGATACGTCTCTCGTTCCAACCTGAGAAATCTCCTTATGTCCCTCCGGTATTCCTTAAGCAGAGTCTCGGCACCGTACTCCGGATGGCCTTGGAAATGCACAAATAGGCTACGTTTTTTCTTCTTTACGAACGAGTCCACTCCGCCCTCAGCTGATTGGGTAAGCACAAGGTAGCCGCAGGCAGTCAGTGTATCGGCCTGAACTTCATTCCATCGAGAATGCGGAAAACGTAATCGTCCAGTATCGTGACTCAGTTGGTGGCTTGCAGTTCTGGCAAACTCAAAGACACCGAATTGCTTGTCACTCAGGCGGCAGCGGTCGATACCATCGCTATGGAGGACGCCGGCATGTGCCGCCAAGCACGACAACACCGTCGAGACCGTGTTGCTCTCCGCCCAGTCGAGAACTTCTGTAAGCAGAGCCCAGTAAGGCTCGTCGCGCAGATCGGGTTGACGGGGTTCGGTGCCGGTCATGATGAGCCCATCAACCGGGCTGTTCCACAGGTCGTCAATGCTGGAATAAAAGCTTTTTAGACGGCGCTGTCCGCGATCTGTTCGCGGAATCCCAGTCAACGAATAAAGTTTGACAAATACGGGAACATCGCCGGAGGCGATGTCCAGAAGCTCAAAGAATTGCAATTCTGTGTCTTCAAGCACGGCGTCGGGCATGTTGTTAATCAGCGCAAGGCTAAGGGATCCCGGATGTCGTTCATTCGGAATTTGCGGGCGCGAGCTTCTTTTGTCCGCCCAACCGTTCGGAACCGGCCCACCATCGATGATCAGTGGCATATGAAACCTCCTACGCCGTTACCTACTTCCAATTCGCCAAGCATCAGTTCACCGCTTGTCCCAATGCCTGTGAAAGATCATCGAGAATGTCGTCGATGTGCTCGATGCCCACGCTGAGCCGGATCATTTCTGGCGTCACGCCCACCTTAGCTTGCTCTTCGGGCGTCAACTGCCGATGCGTGGTTGAAGCTGGATGACACGACAGCGACTTGGCATCTCCCATGTTCACCATGCGCTTGAACAAGCGAAACGCATTGAAACACTTTCGTCCGCCCTCATAACCGCCCTTCACGCCAAAAGTAAGCAGCGAGCAAAAATTGTTGCCGAGGTATCGATGAGCCATCGGGTAAAGCGGATTGTCGGGAAAGCCAACGTAGTTCACCCAATCCACCGCGGGATGCGCGCGCAGAAACTCTGCTACCTTGCGTGCATTTTGGACGTGACGCTCCACCCGCAAGGCCAGAGTTTGAATTCCCTGCAAGAACAGGAACCCGTTAAACGGAGAAAGCGTGGCTCCGGTATTTCTTTGGCAGACTGTGCGGCAGCGAGCCACAAATGCGGCGTCTCCGTAATGATCCACATACACCACGCCGTGATAAGCAATCTCCGGCTTGTTGAACATGTAAAACTTTTCTGGATACTGCCGCCAGGGAAACTTTCCGCTATCCACAATCATTCCGCCGATGCTGGTGCCGCCACCGCCGATGAATTTCGTCATCGAATGCACGACTACGTCGGCGCCGTACTCAATGGGACGCAGCAAAATCGGCGTCGCCACAGTGTTATCGATCACCAGAGGGACGCCATGCTTGTGCGCCACTCGTGCCAATCCTTCAATGTCCGCCACATTTCCCGCGGGATTGCCAACGCTCTCGCAGTACACAGCGCGCGTATTCTCGTCGATCAACTTCTCCACATCTTCCGGACGATCGCTGGCCGCAAACCGTGAGCAGATTCCGCGCTTCGGAAAGATGTGCGCCAGCAGCGTATAGGTTGCGCCGTACAGCTGAGGAGTGGAAACGATATTATTCCCCGCTTCGGCAATGTTGATTAGGGCGTACTCGATCGCCGCCATCCCGGAACTAACGCTTAGCCCGTCGACACCGCCTTCGAGCGCTGCCATGCGCTTTTCCAGCACTGTGTTCGTCGGATTTCCAATCCGCGTATAGATGTTTCCCTGCACTTCCAGATTAAAAAGAGCCGCACCATGTTCCGCACTGTCGAACTCGAAAGCAACCGTCTGGTAAATCGGTACAGCCACGGCCTTCGTCGTGGGATCGCCATCGTAGCCTGCGTGAATCGCGAGCGTTTCTCGCTTCATCCGGTCTGATCAGCCTTTCAAAACAATCGAGCTTACTTTGCCGTGCTGGCCACTTTGGCCACTAAAGCGGGTGCCGGAGCCTGCGCCAGCATTTTAGTCATGGTTTGAGCGATACGGCGGGCGGCGAACCCAGCTCCGAAGGCAAACCGCATGACCGGCCCGAAGCTGACTGCAGCGGCAACGCCCACAAAATAGATTCCCGGTAGCGTTGACTCGAAACTCGACGAGAGCTTTGGGCTGCCGTCGACCGTTTTGATCTGCGAACGAAGTTCAGGGCTGAGGAATTCCAATCGTCCCAAATTCACCCGGTAGCCGGTCGCCGCGATGATATGTTCGGTCGCAATCTGCCGCTCACCGCCGTCCACAGCCCGAACCGTTAAGTGGACTCTGCCGTTCTTGACCTCAGCTCCGGTTGGTGTGCATCCCAGATGCAAAGGCACCTTGCCAATCACTTTGTCGCGAATGAACCACCCGCCCGACGGACCAAGGGTTTTGCGGACAGCCTCGACTCGAATACTCTCAGGCAAATAGTGAAAGAGTCCGGGCGCATTTGCAAAAAAGCGCGATCGCATGCCGGGGCCAAGGCCCGACTGCGGATGCCGAATCTGCTGCCAACGCGAACGTGGTTTCCCCGTCGGCTGACTGTGAAACTTCAATTCTTGTCTGCGGCTTAGGAGTTGAACATGGGCGCCAGCTTCGTGAAGCAATCCCGCCAAATCCATAGCGGAAGAACCGCCGCCGACGACGACTACATCACGGCCGCGAAACGGTTCGACCTCATGATGACGCGCACTGTGCGATAGAAATTCCGCCGGCAAGTGCGCCAGACTCTCGGGCACATAATCGAAGTGGGTAATGCCAACCGCAAGCACCACGGTGCGAGCTTGAATTGTTTCGCCGTCGGCGAGCTGCAACTCAAATCCATCCCGCACGCGATGAACGTTCGCCACGAGCTTGTCTTCAAGCTCCGGCACCATGCGGTCCTTGAAGGCAAGTCCGTAAGCGGCGAAGGTTTCCAGGCGAACAGGCGTACCGGCGTCGGCGTACTCAATACCCCGTTCAGCGCAGAATTTTTCTAAAGTGAATTCGCTTTCCGGATCATATATGTTGGAAGCAAAGCCGTCTGACTTGAGCATCATGCCCTTGGGCATGTGCGCCACCCAGCTGTCCATCGGGCGGCCAAAAATCCGGAACGAAACACCTTTACGCCGCAGATGAGCGGCGACGGAAAGCCCATAAGGACCCGCGCCAATAATTGCCGTGCTTAACATGCGGGATGAATACTCCTTCGCTGGTGTTATTAACTGACCGCCAAACCAAGGGCTATTACAGCGGACCACGGGGGAGAAAATATGAGGGGAGTGAATGCGATTCTATCACAGGGGGACGAAGAAAACTCTGCCCTATTCGCCTTTTCGTATCAAGGACATACATACCTGTCCGCAATATCCATATCAAGCGGAACGCACATCGACACAATGTCTTTTAGCAAGTTCCCCTGAGTTCGAAACCCCATCGCGAACAGGTGTCCCGCGGGGACTCCGACTCTCGAAAAGCCGCTTCAACTTGAGGAAAGGTTTTTCCAGCACATTCCAGGAAATTGTCGCCATAAGGAACGTGACGGCAGCAGTGACAGGCAGCGCCAGAATTCCGTACTTATCCAAATGAAAACTTCGAGCGGCATCAAGCGGAATCTTTTCCAGCAAATAAATCCCATAGCTGATCGTTCCGGTATAAACCAGAAACCGCGTGGTCAGAACTGACTGCAGCCATTTCTGGGTCGAAAACAAAGCAAGATATACGAAGGAAACCGAGGCCAAAGCCGTAAAAGTGAAAACACTCCGTTGCGCATGAAAAGCCGTGTCGATCGCGAGGGCGATTGGGGCCGAAACGAGAAGGATGATCCATGCGCGCGTCAAAAACTTCGTCGGGAAAAAACTGACCGAACGGATTACCAGCGCGAGTAGCCCTCCAGCCATCAGTCCGTCCAGACGGCAAAACGTGTTGGAGTAAATGTTGACGTGATGCAGCGACAAATAGAAACGCAGCACCGGAGAAGCGCAAATCACCGCGATAGCGATTTTTCTCAGCTGAGGCGCAGTGCAAAATCGCACCACCAGGGGCCAGACCAAATAGAACTGTTCCTCAACTGCAAGCGACCATGTAACTCCAAGCAAGCCCGTCGCCGCGGTTGGAATTGGAACCAGAAAGTTCTGCAGGAAAATCGGGAATGCCCACCACGGCGAAGACCGCGGTTCGAAAACCGCGTGACCTTCAGACGGGCGCAATACCGGCACAACTACAAACATGAAAAGCAGTAATGCATTATAAAGAGGCCAAATGCGCAGGCAGCGCCGGGCGTAGAAATTTTTGAAATATCCTTCTGATTTCTTCGCGTCAAGCAAGATCCCCGTAATCAAGAATCCTGATAACACAAAAAAAAGATCCACCCCCATCCAGCCTTTGTCCGAAATCCAATGCAAATAGCGCGTTGGCGACTGGTTGGTATTGTGCAGCAGCACCCAGAGCACAGCCAGTCCGCGAACAGAGTCCAGTTGGGCGATTTTCTTCATGTCAGCGCCTGGCAAGCAAGGGGGACCGTCGTTATTTGGAGCCACGTTTTTGATTTTGTCGGGGAGGTGCTCCTAGTCGAACTTTTCTGCATCGCAGAAAGAAACACCCTTTGCATCCTTATCTGACACAGTAGGAAGAGTGTTCAGTTGCCAGTTAATATTTATCTCTGGATCGTCCCATGCCAGTGTGCGTTCGCACTCAGGGTGATAAAAATCTGTGGCTTTATACAATACTTGCACACTGTCTGACAAAACACGAAAGCCGTGCGATCGTCCGGCGTCTTGAAGCGTCATTGCGACGTAGGTTTTTCGCCCACCACGTATAGCTTGCCGGAAGCTACTCAGCCAGCGCCATTAGACTGTAGCCACCCAGGACACGAACGGTCACATCTGGAGCGAGCCCAAAGCAAAGCTTCCTTGGAGGCCTCGCAATTTTCTGGACGAACCTCTCACCGAGTTCGATGCAACGAGGAGTGTAAAAGTAATCGACCAACTGATATCCAACGTCGGTCAAGGTGCGCAGAGCAGTCTCTTTCGTAAGATAGTGGAGATGCGCATGATCGTCGCGGCGGCGTAACAGCCCGTTCCTGCGGGCTACTGCGTGAACCGAAAGATCGAGCGGGATGTGGAACAACTTATATTTGCCTTTCGACCGGATCGCCCTGACCAGCCCATGTAATCCTCGACGTGCTCAAACACGTCAAGCATCAGCAACAGGTCAAAGAACGTATCGCTTTCGTCTCGTCGAATATCATAATTGCGGAAGTACAGGTTCCCTGTTGCCACGACTAGCACACATTGCGATTGCATCGGGAGAAACATCGTAGCCCCAGCATTCGCAATCCGGCGGCAGCTGCGGCTGCAACTCGGCAAGCACCACACCAGCGCCGCAACCAACGTCACAGACGGTCGCGGGAGAAAGATTTTGTCGCTTCAGCATTCTTACGATCTGTCTGATCTTAAACGGCGATTCTTCCGCGTGCCATGAAGGATTTAGTTTCAGGTAACTGCCGTCTCGATAGATCGCACTTTCTGAGTCGATGCTGACTAGCTGGCCAGGGGTCGCAGCAGTGCCGAAGGGGGGAGAGCAGTCATGGTGTGACCTCTTTATCTTCTTGCTTGAGCTAATTTGGTTTGGAGATTCGTCGCAGGCGACTACCTCAGAAGCCTCTCTTGATCGCGAGGTATGGAATTAGAAGTATTTCAGCGAGACCGGGTAGGGGATCTTCTAAGCTAAATACCGCCTCCGCGTTGCAATTTCTTAAAGAGCGTAGATAGTTTCGAAAATCGATCTCGCCGGCAACAAGGGCACAAAATGCCGCCGGAATGTCTGTGGTCGTCCGCATCCATGCCACTCCCGGCTTGCCTTTGCACGCCGCAACTGGCATTCCGAGCTGGTCTGCGTACAGCATGTAACTGAAATCCACGCCTGCACTGGCACCCAAGCTGTGATACCCCCAGGTGCGCGCATTCACGTCGAGTAGCTTGAATCGCGAATCACGCGGGTCGAGCTTGTATTCGACCTCGACCAGGCCGTAATAATTGATCGCCCGCAAAAAGCGCTCAGAAAGCTCTTCCAAAATTGGAGCGTCGACCGTTTCAACATAAGTACTGGCTCTTCCAAACTGAAGCGGGTGTTGACGTCGACGCTTGACTACCATGCTACCCAGTGCGCGCCCATCGCTGAAGAACGCGCAATATGAAAATTGCTGGTTGCCGCCACCAGGAATGACCTCCTGCACAATAAGTTCCGCGGGATCTATAAAATCCGAAGCCTTGCGAACCAGCGCTTCCAGTTCCTCGCGGCTATCTGCCCGCCATGCCTTTGCTTTTGTGGCGTACACAAAGTGTTCCTTGATCGCAGGCTTAACGGCAAACGGCGGCGCGAATTCGACCTGTGACAATTGATCCGAATTTTTCAAACAAAGAGTCAACGGTATTGGAATATCAAGCTCTTGCGCTAGACGATACGTATTGCGCTTATCCCAGGCCCAGTGCACGCTCTCCCAGTCTGGGGTTGGCACGCGAAACAGTTTGTCCAACTCTGACCGGTAGCGGGAGAATGCAGCCACAAGTTCGTCCCGTGTTGGGTAGAGGACCCAGCCATCCAAGCCGAGGCGCGTTCCGATCTCAAGCAGACTCTCTACGGCCTTACGTTCATCACGTAAGTCCGCCACTCTCACAAACTGGGTGGCGTGCCGTGAGAATCGGGAAATGGAATGCTCGTCGTCTATGACGCAAGTGGGTACTCCTCGCTGGCCGAGGCTTCGCACAATGCCCAGCCCTTGGTAGTCGCCCCCCACGACGACCGCTCCGACAGTACCTTTCGTCGCGTCCGCACGGGCTGGCTTTAGCATGGGTTTGATTAGAGCACTGCTCATCGGTCAGCTATTTCCGTTTCGACGAGTAATCCATTGAACCAATTCATTAGCGGCGAACTCAGTTCCGGACACAAACCCGAGTAGCGGTCCGAAACTCCACGCCGCCGCCTTTCCGGCGAAGTGCAATCCAGGGACGGAACTCTCCAGGCCCCTCTTCAGAATGGGGTAACCATTTACAACCTTCAGTTGTTTGACCAAAGATTGAGATAGGAATGGATACCGGGAGACGTCCACGCGAAACCCAGTTGCGAGCAATGCGTGATCGATAATCCGTTCCGTTCCATCGTCGAGTTTCAAGAGAAGCTGGCTGCCGGCAATCGTTGCCGACACGACCTTTCGACCGAGCGTGATGGGGACTCCTTGCAGCCGTGGTTTGAGCCACCCTGCCCCTGCTGGTCGGATTGCCCGGTACGCAGTCCGATTTTGGAATCCTCGAGGAAACTTTCGAAATACATGCGGCATCGCCACTAAGCGACTAATTCCGGCTGGACCAACATCCCTCGTTGAGTAGAACATTCTGGAAATCATACCCAGGTGATGCAACCTCGGATGCAGCCCCACCCAGTTGAGAGCCTGATCACGCCCAATCACTTCAGCCTCGATGCCAGCCTCTTTAAACAAAGCA
>Ga0207036_10074_pt2 | contig 18327 bp, 9 predicted proteins | sample Alteio_BWMinCont_78_FD_153284 | JGI IMG/M metagenome (GOLD analysis project Ga0207036, IMG submission 153284) | Enriched cells from forest soil in Barre Woods Harvard Forest LTER site, Petersham, Massachusetts, United States -... | ecosystem: Environmental > Terrestrial > Soil > Temperate forest >... | reverse complement strand
GCTGCCCAGGGGTCCCGTCGGTGGGCGCGCCGGATGCGGCAGTCTGCGCAAAGTTGTTGCCGCCCAGATTCGTCAGTCCCGCCGGATTTGGAAAGAGGGTCAGCGTGATGTTGCCGACGGTCTGCGGGGTTTGCCCAGGAAGCGTTACGGATACTGTCCCGTCCGTGCCGATCGCGATGTTGGTTGCGGTCGGCGGGATCGTGATTTCGGGCTGGATGGCGAATCCGCTGGAGTTGACAAGCTGGCCCTGGCTGTTTTCCTTGAGGCTGCCGTCTCGGCTGTAGCCGAAGCTGCCGTCGGGCATTGCCATCTTGAAGAATCCGCTTCCCTCGATCGCAAGGTCCAGCGGCTCGCTCGTGGTCTCGAGCGTGCCTTCGTCGAACATCGTTTCCGTGGTGCCCGGCTGTACGCCCAGACCGACTTCGATACCGACAGGCCGTTGGACGCCCTGGGCGACCACTGTGCCGGCGGGCCGGATTTGCTGATAGAGCAGGTCTTGAAAATCGGCGCGGCTCCGCTTGAAGCCGGTCGTGTTAACGTTGGCGAGGTTGTTGGAGATGATGTCCATGTTGAGTTGCTGTGCCATCATTCCGGTCGCCGCCGTATAGAGTGCGCGCATCATATGCGTGATTCTCCTTACGTGTGTGATAGGCCACCCAAGTCGCGGGCGGTCCTAATGGTCGGCTTCCGTCGGCACATCAATGCGGACAGTCCAGCCGAGATTGCCTATTTGCTTTCAACTCCTAGGTCTTAACTTTCAAGAAGTTGCGGCTACCTTGCTGAGCGCTTCGCCGGTAACTTGATCTTCAGACTGCAGCACTTTGGCGTTTGCCTCGTAAGATCGCTGCGCGTTGATCATCTGGATCATCGAGCTCACGACGCTCACGTTGGCGGATTCGAGAAACCCCTGCTCAATCGTGTCCGCCGGCTTAGCCGGATGCGGCGACGCTGAAAAGTAGCTTCCGCCGATGTTGACGGCATTGCTCGATGCGTCTATGCCTGCGAGAGCAATGCGTCCTAAGCTCACGCTGTCGGCGCTCACCTCTCCGGTCTCCGAAATGTCAATCTCCTTGGTTCCGAGCGGGATGACAATCGGCTTCTTGTTCACCGCCAGAACGGGGTTCGTTGTGCCGCTTTGAACAAGCGTTCCGTCGACGGCTCGGCTTAGCACGCCGTTGCGGCTGTAGAGGATGCCTTGGGGAGTCTTGACAGTCAGGTAGGCGTCGCCGGTCAATGCCACGTCGAGGGGATTTCCAGTGCGGGCAATCGCCCCCGCGGAGAAGTCGGTTGCGGTGCCCTGGACGGCCACGCCTGTTCCCAGCGCTCCCTGTGCCCCGGATGCTGCCCCCGACATGCGGTCCAGCAGCATCGTGTTAAAGGATTGGAAACGCGGCACATTCGCCTTGTAACCGATTGTGCTCACGTTCGCCAGGTTTTGTGCGATGGCGTCCTGCGCCGCCAGATTGGCAAGCATCCCGCTGGCTGCCGTGTATGTTCCGCGTGTTATGGCATACGCCCCCTTCCGATGGATTGTATGTACGCTATTAGGGTACGTTCCTATTGTCGGCGGTGTCCAGGGTGTTCTTCAGGGTGGGAAGACTACTGGGGGTGAGGCTCTTACTTTGTTCGTAAAGTCAACACGGTGACTTCGGGAGGACAGAAGGTGCGTATCTGCGGACCGATCATTCCGACGCCGCGCGTGGTGTAGACGAGGTGATGGCGCGCTTGTTGTAGCCCTTCGGGATATCGACGGCCATACATCGGCGCATGGAGGACGGGCAGTCCGGGGATGCGAATTTGGCCGCCATGCGAATGGCCGGACAGTTGCAGGTCGAAGCCCGTGCCTATGGAATCCGCAAAGTCCGGCTCGTGCAGCGCCACCAGCTTCGGCGCGTGGCCTGGAACGCCGCGCAGGGCCTTCTTGACCCGCATCGCCCCGACCCAAGCATCGTCTAGGCCGACGATGTATGCGCCTGGGATTCCTGGAAACGCCACGGATGCATTGTTCAAGACTGTGAAACCGGCAGCGCGCAGCAATCGCGTGGCGATTCGCGTGTTGCCGCCCCACCAATCGTGATTACCCATGATCGCATAGGCCTGCGTCGCGGCGGCCATCGGCGCGAGTGCGTCGATGGTTGGCGCAAGGAACCGGCGCGTATAGTGGCTGCTCACATAGTCGCCGGTGACGAACGCGACATTCGGCCGCTCGGCCACGAGCAAGGCCACCGCCCGTCGCGTCCTGCGAAGAGCATCTTCGTAGTCCACGTGAAAATCGCTAAGCTGGCCGATGCGGACACCGTTTGCCGCCGACGGCCAGTGCGGCAAGGGAACGTCCGTCCGTGTAACCGTCAGATTGTCGGGTTCGTAGTCGTCGCCATAGACCCAAGTGGCGAAGGGAAATGAGACTGCGCCGAGGAGAGCGCCAAGGACGCGCCGGCGCGAAATCGGACGCGATCGTCCGGACTTCCGGGCCGGCGGCTCCGACGGATGGAATGGCTCGGGCATATATTGGGTACGGATCACGGGCAGCCAAGGTTCCGCTGGAAACGGCGAAGGCTTGCTGTGCTGCCGGCGATTAGGTGGAATCGGGCAGCGCATGCGACCGCGATAGCTATACGCGCAGCCTGTGACACGACGGCTACGCGCTTGTCGAGGGATCGACAGACGGAAGAGGCATTTTACGGTAGAAATAGTCCTCATAGGATCCGGCGCAGGCGACAAACGGAACGCCAAGGGAACTCAGCACTCGCAGAACGTTCGCCAATGCCAACTCCGCCTTTTGTTGATCCGCTCCGGGAACCTCGACTGACGATGAAACAAATGCCTGGCCGCTTAATACACCATTGCAACTGTCATCGGCAAAGTGATCGATCTCAAGCTCGATTGACATTCCCTCGAACTTCTCAATGCTAACGCAACCGACCCGTCGCTTCAGGTACTCGCGCTCCGGCCGTAAGCCGAGCGCTTCGAGCATCCGGCGCCAGGCGGGGATCTCCTCCTCCGCGAGAACGCAGTCCTTGGCCGGCCTGGCGTTAGGATTCCAGCTCGGACCCGGGTACGCCTTTTTGACTTCACCGCGAATGAACGAACCGTTGTGAGTTCGCTCCTCTCGGAGCCGGACATAGTGATCTGTCGCTGACATCAGCCAATGATCACCGCGCCTCAGGTCGAAGAACATATCCCGCTGCTGTATGGCCGGTTTGATTGTAAAGGCCTCGGCAGATTGAAGGGCCGCAAGAAATGTGGAAAAACTCGTTCCGACCGAGTAAAGCCTCTCGACCTCGACCTTCCCGGTCTCTCCTGAATAGGCTTGCACGAGATGCAAGGCGTCGCTAATCGCTACAAGAACCTGCTGTGCGAAATCCGCTTTCGTCGGGCGGGATTCTTGGAGGTTCGCGATTCCAGCCTCAAGCGTCGCGACAGGCTGTTCTAGAGTTGGAGTAGCCATATTCTTATCACCTTATCTCTCGTGTGTTATGTTTATTTTACCGCGTATCGGCATAGCGACGTATGCAATTTGGAGGCCATTGTTGCGTTGCCCAAAAGGACGCTTCACGCCCACTAAATCTCCACTCCCGGCATGGGCGGATGCTGCGACGCATCAAACGGCGGCATCTCCGGTTCCGACGCCCCCAGTTCCTTCAGTAGTGCCTTCGACGCCTCAAGACCCCAGTGGTACGCATACGGCGGGCCGTCGCACCACGATAGGCGATAGGCGGCCTGCGCCGCATGGACGGCTTCGTCAAGCTTGCCCTTGTCCCGCGCGACTTTTGCCAGCACATTGCGCGCGTCGGCATGCAGCAGCGGATACGGCCCGCGCTCGGCCAGGTCCCAAACACCGTCGACCAACTCCCGCGCTTCCGCCAAGTTGCCCTGCCGTCGCCGCAGCTCAGCCAGTGCTGTCAACGAAGGGAGTTCCTCCTCGGCCAGATCGACCGCCCTGGCCCTCGTTAAAGAGTGATGCAACCGCTCGTCCGCTGTTCCATAGTCGCCCAATTCGAGCGCCGCCGCGCCCTGCCGCCGAGCGGCCCAAATGAAGTCGCGCTCGTTACTCCTATAGTTCGCCAGGCACCAGGCGCGGTCGGCTCGCGCCTGGGCTTCCGGGAAGTCACCTAACAACAGCGCCAGTTGTGCAAGAAACGCATTAACTACGCTTTCCTCATGCGTATGATCGTCCTGAGGCGCACGACCACTGGCACGGAGAAATCCGTCGAGCGCTTGCTCAAGGGCGATACGCGCTTTCCGCGTATCGCCAAGCCACGTGAGGATCTGGCCTAAGTACCGGACAGAGACGCTTTCTCTGAAGGCATCACTCCTCTTCCGCGCAAGACTGAGCGCTTCGCTTGCTGACTCCACAGCGTCCCGCATCGCACCGGCCATCTGCCTCGCATCGGCGGCGTTGGTTAGATAGACCTGTAAATCCTTATCGTCATTGTCGCGGCGGGCGATTTCAATCGCTCGGTTGTAGAGCGTGATGGATCGCCCTGGCTCGCCAAGAAGCTTGTAGGCCACACCGAGATTATTCAACACGTAGCTCAGGTCCTTCGATGACGCCAAACGCGATTCCGCATCGACACCGTTCAGGAAGAACACATCCAGCAGATCCTCAAGGCGGCGGCTTGCGCTTAGTCGGTAGTGCAACGCGGCCTGAAGCCGATCGCCGAACACCTTGATAGCGACTTCATATCGGCCGAGTCCAATCACAGTGTTGAATAGCTCAACCGCGGGCGTGAGATCATCGAGGCTGGTGACATCACTAACTCTCATGGCGGGAATCGATTCAAAGTAGCTATGCAACGCTTCGTACACATGAGTCCTTTCGCCATCGCCAAGGCCGCTCCATGTGACGCCACGTACGATCGGGTGCAGGTCGTATCGATTGGCGCGCCGGTCCCACCCGAGAAGACCTCGGTCTTCCAACGATGCGAGCGCGGTATCGAGCGCTGCCTCGGTTGCGAACGTCCGCGCAGGCGATCCTTCCGTTCTAACGCCAACCAACAAAGCGGTAAGCGTGTCGTACGTGGCCGGCATACGGAACGCTGAAACGATCCGTAAAGTCTCGCGCTCGGTCGCGCTCAGATTACGCAGGGCGAACTCCAGAACGTGGGTTCGTGCATTGGCCATCGAAAGGTGGAAAGGCTCGAAATCCCTATGGGCTGCGCGCCACTCGTCGAAATTGCCGGGCGACCGCCTGTCGTTCGCCACCTCGCCGGCCAGCGCGCGGATGAGCAGAGGGTAGTTGCCAAACGTGTGGAAAACGCGTACCAACTCATCGCGGGTGCCACTGACGCCGTAGGCGCGCCAGAGGTTGAGAGCATCGTCGTCGCTCAGGCCGGAAATGAACCTGGCGAAGCTTCCGGCGATCGGAACGCCCGTGACAGCCTGTAACTCAGTCGGGTAGAGCCGAGTGCTCACCAATATCCGCGACCGGCGTGTGCTTGCCAGCTTCCGCAGGAATGCGCCGGCCCTCGGGTCGACGCATTGCCGCAAACGGTGCTGCCCGACAAAAGACGCGCCTCCCGATTCCGGCAGTCCTATCACCCCGGCCACATGATTCGCCGTGTGTTTGTCGAACTCGTCGTCGTCAAGCTGCCTGGCTGCGTCCATGCCCGAGTATGCGATCAGGATGCGCTCAAGGCCGTCGAGGACAATCAGGAACGGCTGCGTATTCAGTACCGCAAGAAGTTGGTATTCGCGCTCGCGGGCTGAGATGGTCTTAGCGATCTCTTCGCGCGGTCGGCCGGTGACGTACGCCAGGGCACGGACGACGAAGTTCTCGAAAGTGGCGTCGCTTTCGTAGAAGCTCCACCACATGCGGCCCGCGAGCGGCTTCATATCGTGCGGCGCAAGGTCATTAAACCACTTCCATGTCAGTGCGCTTTTGCCCATGCCGCCGAGCGCAACGATGTTCAGAATTCGGGCCGCGTAGACGTCCGCTGACGGCACCGCAACCCAGTCTGCCAGCAGGTTGAGTTCTGCTTCCCGGCCGACTACGTCCTTCGTTTGTAAGAGAGTGTAAGGGTGCGCGACATAGACCTCGGGTGGCTGGGGGATATCGCTGACGTAGTGGAATGCGTCAATGCTCGGCTTCTTGTAGTATTCGACAAGTGCCTGAAACACCTGGAAACGAAGCTCATGAACCGATTTGAAGAAACCGGCTACGCGCTTCGCTCCAACGCTGTCCTTAAACATCTTAAGCTTGGCCGCACCCGCCCCAGTCTCGACATCGGACGGTTTGACCAAGTGGTCCTCATGCATGAAGAAGATCAGTCGCGGCTTCTTTTTCTTGACCGCGCGCTGGTACTCCATTACGGTCACGGATTTTGTTGATCCTGCGGGCACGAAGCCGTAGCGGAAGGCAAAAACACCGACATATAGGTCTGCATCGTCCACCATTTTCAACGACGCCTCAACGGCGTCGACGTCCATGGCCGGCTTATACTCCATCATGATTGGCTGCATATCCATGCGGTGGATCGCGTCCTCAACGGCCTTGCGGTGGTCGGGTAGGTCGCGGACTGTGCTGCTGATCATCACCTTGCGTATCTTGCCGTCGTTTGGTGTATTGTCGTTGCTCGACATTGTTTGACCATCCTCGTCAATCGGTTAGAATGCGGAAATGCATAGAGATCACTGTTGGTATTACGCGTTGGTGGACCGAAGTCCTGCGTAACTTGACCAATTATCGATGCCGCCGCGAAGAAAATCCAAACCGTCCCGATTTGCATTTCGGGTGCGGGTTGCAAACTGTGCTGCGAACGCCGGCAAAACGTGTATAATCGTAAGCCATAGATTGACATGTGGTATAGACATGCGCACGCTAACGACTGATGATTTACATTACATAGAGATCGGTCTGATAGGCGCCGTCGTAGGCGCCCTCATTTGGCAGGTCCGCTCACGGACGGGGAGGTGACGCAGAGATGACAGCGATCGAACAACTGAAACAACGCATGGCCGATGTCGGCACATTGCAGTCGTCGGCTGCCGTGCTGGAATGGGACCAGCAGACGCATATGCCGCCGGCGGGCGCCGAGCGGCGGTCGAGCCAGCTTGCGCTCCTCAGCAAGCTCGGCCATGAGATGCTGACGTCCACGGAGACCGGGCGCCTGCTCGCGGAGGCGGAGCGCGGCGCGGACGCACTGGATGCCGATTCCGACGATGCCGCTTACTTGCGCGTGGCGAGGCGCGATTTCGACAAGGCGGCTAAGCTGCCGACCAAACTGGTGGAAGAGATCGCCCAAGTAACCGCGCTCGCTCACGAACAATGGGCGGCGGCGCGGGCAGGCAATGATTACAAACGGTTTGCCCCATGGCTCGAAAAGATCCTCGATCTGGAACGCCAGGTCACCGACCATCTGGGCTACAAGAACGAGCGCTACGACGCTCTCCTAGACAACTATGAGCCGGAGATGACGGCCGCGCAGGTGCGTGTGATGTTCGACGCACTGAAGGCGCCTGTCGTGGATCTGGTCAAGGCGATCGCGAGCCGAGGACCGGACGCGGTCAATATGGAACCGCTGAGGCGGGACTTCGACGAGGAGAAGCAGCGGCGGTTCAACGAAAGCGTCATCCGAGCTTTCGGATATGACTTCAATCGAGGCCGCCAGGATCGCGCCGTCCATCCCTTTTGCACGTCATTCACGCGCGACGACGTCCGTATCACCACGCGCTACGACCGAAATTTTCTGCCGATGGCGCTGTTCGGCACGATCCACGAGACCGGCCATGCCCTCTACGACATGGGCGTGGCCGCGAAGTTCGACGGCAACGTGCTGGGCGGCGGCGCGTCGCTCGGCATCCACGAGAGCCAGTCGCGATTCTGGGAGAATCTGGTCGGGCGCAGCCGCGGCTTCTGGACCCATTTCTATCCCGCCTTACAAGCGGAATTTCCCGTGCTCGGGGACGTGGACGTGGAAACCTTCTACCGCGCGATCAACCGCGTGGAACCGTCGCTGATACGGGTCGAGGCCGACGAGATCACCTACAACCTGCACATTATGCTGCGCTTCGAGATGGAGGTCGATCTGCTGGACGGCCGGCTCAGCGTCAGCGACGCGCCCGACGCGTGGAACGAAAAGTGCCGCCAGTATCTGGGCCTAACGCCGCCCGACGACGCCCGCGGCATCCTGCAGGACGTGCATTGGTCATTCGGCGGCATCGGGTACTTCCCCACCTATACCCTCGGCAACGTGATCTCCGTACAGCTTTACGAGGCCGCCAATCAATCGCTCGACGGTCGGATTCCGGATCTCATTGCCCGCGGTGAGTTCTTGGTCATAAGAGAATGGCTTGGGCAAAATGTGCACCAATGGGGCCGCAAGTACACGCCGGCGGAGCTAGTGACACGCTGCACCGGCCGGCCGCCGACGCCCGAGCCCTATCTGCGCTATTTGAAAACCAAGTTCGGGGACATCTACGGTTTGTAGTCAATAAGGAGTTAACCACAGAAAGCACGGAAAATTCTCTGCGACGCCTTTTAGATACAGATCACCTCAGTATTCTGGGTTAATATCCGATACTTGACCCGTCTTCATAGAGCAGGCACCTGACGTACCTGCTACCATCACCTCCTGACACGTCCGCCGACCCAACAATTGTCTGTGCCGGGACCCGCTTGACGCAAACGTCCATTGCCGACGGGCAGCGCGCGGCGAACGGACAGCCGTCGGGTACGTTCTTCATGTCGGGGGGCTGTCCCGGTAGCGCGGGTAGGGGACCCTCCGTGCGCGGACGGCGCCAGTCGGGCAGGGCCGCGAGCATCGCCTGCGTGTAGGGGTGCTTCGGCGATTCGAACAGCTCTTTCACCGGCGCATACTCGACGATCTGGCCCGCGTACATGACGGCGACGTGGTCGCACCGCTCGGCAACCACGCCCAGGTCGTGCGTGATCAGGATGACCGACGTGCCCAGGTCCTTGCGGATCTCGTCCATTAGGTCGAGGATCTGCGCCTGAACAGTGACGTCGAGTGCCGTCGTCGGCTCATCCGCGATCAGCACCGCCGGCCGGCAGGAAAAGGCCATGGCGATCATCGCGCGCTGCCGCATGCCTCCCGAAAGCTCAAACGGATACTGCCGCAAGCGCTGTTCGGGGAGAGTCATATGCACCTGGCGCAAGAGATCCTCCGCCTCGCGCCACGCCTCGCCGGCAGGCGTCGGTCGGTGCTCGCAAATGGTTTCGACGATCTGATTCCCGATTGTCAACGTGGGATTGAGCGATGTGAGAGGATCTTGAAACACCATCGCGATGCGCGCGCCGCGCACCTTGCGCAGCTCACGCTCGCCCATTTGCAGGAGGTCCGAGCCTTCGAACATCACGCGGCCGCGCGTGATTCGTCCCGGACGCGCCACGAGCCGCAATATCGAGAGGGCCGTGACGCTTTTTCCGGACCCGCTTTCGCCGACAATCCCGAGCGTCTCGCCGCGATCCACGGTCAATGAGACGCCGCGGACGGCTTGAATGGTTGTGCCGCCGGTCGCGAATTCGACATAAATATCCTCAACGGACAGCACTGGGAGCAATAGTTTGTCCTGATAGGCGCCCGAGCAGGAGCAGGGGATTGTCGTACATGGCCTCGTCGGTTTCGCGGCCGCTGAGTCCCGCGCCAAGCGCGACCGTGCGGGCAAATTCCTCGGTATGCAGATCGCTGGGCGAATGAGTATCCGAATTGACCAAGAACTTCGCGCCTGCCGCACGTCCAAGCCGTACCGTATTGCCATTGCCGAGACAGTGGCCGCGACGCGATGTGATCTCCAGAAACACGTTGTTCTTGGCCGCCAGTTCCGCTTCCTGCTCTGTCAACAAGCCGGGGTGGGCCAGCACATCGACGTCCGGACACTCGACACTGGCGCGGTTAGTCCCCGGCGGCACGGGTTCGACCAGCGTCTCACCGTGAATGACCACCACCCTTGCGCCAAACCCTTTGGCCCGCGCGGCCAGCAACGCAATGCTCGCCGGCGGGCAGTGGGTCAATTCGACGCCGGGCAGCACGCGAAAGCCCCAATGCTCCCAGGCCAGGTCGCAGTCGCGCGATACCTTCTCGACCAACTCTTCCAGGTTACTGGCGGATGCGTGGTCGGTAATCGCCATGGCCGAATAGCCTTTGACGATCGCGCGGCGGATCAGTTCCATCGGCAGCAATTCGCCGTCTGAGAAAAATGTGTGCGAATGAAAATCGTATAGAGGCATAACTGTCACACCTTCGGGCCAAGAATATAGGAATTTAACCACGGAAAGCACGGAAAACACTGAAATAGGAAAATCCGAACTTTCCGTGCTTTCCGTGTTTTCCGTGGTTAAAACTCTTAACTCCTATCCCATGTATGGTCAATCGAACAGGCTGCTGATGCTTAAATCCTGATTCACGCGCCGGATCGCCTCGCCGAACAGCGAAGCGACGCTCAAGATCGTTATCTTGGGACGCGCATTTTCCGGCTTCATGCGGACGCTGTCCGTAACCACCACCTCCGCAACCGCGGCGTGACCGTTCAATCTGTCGACGGCATTGCTTGCGAGCACCCCGTGCGTGGCCGCGACATATATCTCCGGCTTGGCGCCTTTAGAGACGAGCGCGTTGACACATTCTATGATCGAACCGCCGGTCGTGATCATGTCCTCAAGGATTATCGGGATTTTCCCCTTCACGTCGCCGGCCAGTTCCGTTATCTCGGTGTGCCCGTGCCCTTCGTGATGCTTGTACCCAACGGCAAGGGGCGCATTAAGCATTCTAACCAGTTGCCGGGCCTGTTTGACGCGGCCCTCGTCCGGGGAGACAATCACCACGTTCTCGAGCTTCTTTTCCACGAAGTAATTGGCGAATATGCCCAGTGCGGTCAGATGGTCGACTGGGATATTGAAGAACCCCTGAATGGCGTCCGCATGCAGGTCCATTGCGATGACGCGATCGACACCCGCCGCGGACAGAACATCCGCGATCAATTTTGCGGTGATGGCCGCGCGCGGCCGGTCTTTTCTCTCCTGGCGTGCGTATCCGAAATAGGGCATGACGGCGGTAATACGGTCGGCGCTCGCGCGCCGCATCGCGTCGATCATAATCAACAGCTCTACAAGGTTTTCGTCCACAGGGGGACATGTCGGCTGGATGATGAATGCGTCCGTTCCGCGCACGCTCTCCCGGTACTGGACGTATGTTTCGCCGTCCGGAAACCGGGAAATGTTCACCTCGCCCAGCGGCACACCCAGCCATGCCGCAATCGCCTGGCAGAGCGCGGGATTGCCGGTGCCGGCAAATAGCTTCATTTCAGCTTTATCTGTCAATCGCTCGATCTCCTTAACACTGCATTATAGCAGACGCAGGTACGATCTGAACCGTACCATCGAGAGTTGACTTGCGCAATGATGTCCATTCGGGTAATATCCCTGCCGAACCACCTTCCCGGTGGGGGTAGTGCGCGCAAGGCGGTTATCAGTTGACACAAGCGCAAGGGCGCAGTAAACCAATGGGATTGAGCATTGGAGATGTGAGCTTCTCAGAGGGGGGTTATTTCGTGGCCACTCGCAGCAGACGAATCAAAGCCGTCTCTCTGCCAACGGCATCGGCGGTCGCTGGGCAGGTTGACGCGCCGACGCCGGCGTCCTCGCCGGATCGGAGGCTTCAAATCCTCGTTATGTTGGCGCTCGCGGTTGTCACGGTTGGCCTCTACTGGCCCGTTCATACTTATGGCTTCATCCCTACCGACGACAGCTTCAACATCGAATCCAACCCCTACTTGAGTCCGGTGACCACCTCGAATCTGGCCTATCTCTGGACTCATCCTTTCGGCTCGCTGTACATTCCCGTTGCCTACACGGCCTATGCCGCCATCTGTCTTTTTGCCAAGGGACCGCACGGATATCTGCCCGGCCCGTTTCATGTCGCAAATCTGTTGTTGCATGTGGCGAATACTCTGCTTGTCTATGCCGTGCTGCTCCGATTCGTTTCGAAGCCATGGGCAGCCGGTTTGGGAGCCCTGCTTTTCGCCCTGCATCCGGTGCAGGTAGGCGCGGTGGCATGGCTCACGGAGACACGCGGATTGGTGAGCGCATTTTTCGCCCTGCTCGCGCTTATGGGATATTTGCAATATGCTCAGACGGACCGGAAAACGACGTCCCGAAACTTCAAGTGGTATATCGCCGGCACGGCCTGTTTTGTGCTCGCGTTGTTGTCAAAACCATCAGCGGTGGCCATCCCGGTGATTGCGGCCGCGCTTGACTTGTGGATGGTCCGGCGGCGGCCGGCCGATGTCCTTAAGTTGGCGGGTCCGTGGGCCATCATGGCGATCGTCGTGGTCGCGGTCACGAGCACGGCGCAGCCGGTGGAGGCCGACCTTCGGCTCCCACTCTGGCAGCGGCCCGTGGTTATGTGCGACACCTTGGCGTTTTATACAGCCAAGGTATTCGTGCCATGGAAAATCGCATTCGACTACGCCCGATCCTCCCCTTCCGTGGCCTCGGGCGCTTGGGGTTATGCAACCGCGACCGCCGGCGCCCTATTAATTGCGGTCGTCGTCTGGCTCGGCCGAGGACGGCCCTGGGTATGGGCGTGCGCGACAGTCTTCGCCGCCATGGTACTGCCCGTTTCCGGACTCGCTCCGTTCATGTATCAAGCGATCTCCACCGTTTCGGACAGATATCTGTATCTTGCCATGCTGGGACCGGCCCTGGCGCTGGCGATCGTCGTAGGACAATCGTCGCAGCGTGCAATCGTGGCCGCGGCGACATGCCTGATCGCGGTCTATGGGATTGTGGCGTCGGTCAACTTGCCCTACTGGCACGACCCTATCCGGCTGCTCACACGCACTACACAGGTGACGCATCGCAGTTGGTTCGCGTGGGCCAATCTCGGAAGCTGCTACATGCAGGCCGGCAACAACGATCTTGCCCTCCAAGACACGGAAAAGTGTCTTGAAATTAATCCTCACTTCAAAATTGCCCTCAGCAATATGTGCCTGCTTCTCGATGCAAAAGGTGACATCGATGGCGCGGTCAAGGCGGCCGAGGTCGATATTCAATACAATCCCGACTATGGGCTGGCCTATGGGCTGCTTGGCGCGGACGAGGTGCGGGAAGGAAGCTATGCGACGGCAGCGGCGACGCTTGAGGAAGCCTTGCAGCACGGCCTAGCCAGCGACGAGGCGGCGGAGGCGCAATATTGGTGGGGGAGGGCGCTGGTGGGTGAACAACAACCCGCGGACGCGATCACGCATTTCCAAGAGGCGCTGCAAATCGCACCCGGGAATCCGGACTATCAAGCTGCCTTACAGAAGGCCGAAAGCCCTCCGACTGACGGCACGGCGGAGGTTCAGCGCGGGCTTGCGCTTGCGAGCGCGGGACAGATGGATCAGGCCATCGCGGTTTGGACCGCGGCGGCTGCGAAGTACCCCAAACTGGCCGAAGCGCATGGCAATCTGGGCGTCGCCTACTACGATCGTCGTGACTACCCAAATGCGGTTCGCGAGTTTAAGTCGGCATTGGCGGCCAATCCGAACGCCCCCGAGGCAGAGGTGGGTCTAGGCGCCGCGCTGGCGGCTGAGGGCAATAAGGCCGGCGCCGCCGCGGCATACAACAAGGCGCTTGCCCTTCAACCAGGATTCCCCGACGCGCTCAATGCCCTGCAGCAGCTTGGCGGACATTAGCCGGCGCGAAAACGATTACCGCCGTGAACGCGGGCGTTACTTATTAAGCATTTCCTCCCAGACTTCGCCCTCGCGGAAACGCGGGGGCATTGCCGTTTCTTAAGGGCATCCGACGGGCCTGGCGACGTCATGCACAGGCGCTATGATAGTAATATATATTTCTATCAACTCAACAGTAAGATGATATAATATTAGAAAATTATGTTACTGCGGTAAACAATCCTGGCATAATCACCGAGAATGGAAGGCCATGCGTCCGCTGGTATTCGAGAAAGGAATCGTAAAAGGTGAAATTAAAACTCAAGGCGGGACTTACACTCGGCCTACTTACTCTGTTGTTCGTGGCAGAACCGCCAAGCCACGCCGCACCCCCGGCGGGCTACACCCTCGTCTGGAACGACGAATTTACGTCGTCCGTCACAACCCCTGCGTCGGTGACATACCCGAGTGGTGACCCTAATGAAACCTCGGGATCGCCGCCCGACCCCGCGTTTTGGTCCTACGATGTCGGCAACAACAGTGGTTGGGGTAATAATGAATTGGAAACATATACCACTTCGTTGTCAAACGCATCCATCGAAGCCGACCCGATCGGGGGCGCCGCCCATGGCACCGTGCTCCAAATTACAGCCACGCAGAGCGGCGGCATCTACTCGTCGGCCCGCATCAAGACGATCGGCTCAACCGCAATCGGCACACAGCCCCAATACGGCTATTTCGAATCCCAGATCGCGGGGCCCGCCGGCAGCGGCTTGTGGCCCTCGTGGTGGATGGAGGGCGCCGACGTGAACAGGGTCGGATGGCCGGAATCCGGCGAGATGGACCTCTTCGAGCAGTTCGAGGACAATCCCACCGATGAGTTCTCAACCGATCACTATGGCACGACGAGCAATGCATTCAGCACTGGGAACAGCGTAACGATAACCGCAGCCCAATACAACGTCTATGGCTTACTCTGGACACCTACCGTGCAGGCGAACTATCTGAACGGCTACTCCATCGGCGTGAACGGCGAACCGTACAATAGCCAAAACTTGGGCGGCGTGTTCAATCAGCCGTTCTTCTTCCTGTATAATCTGGCGGTTGGCAGCTCCGGCTCGCCCGGAGGCGGGTTGGCGAACAATGGCGAACTCCCTGCAAGCCTCAATATCGGATACATTCGCGTCTACCAGCCGACCGGTAATGTGCAGACCGCCAGCAATGTCGTGAATAACACTCCGACACTCCTCGCGGGCGGCAGCCACCCCATTACGCCAGGGGCCTACCAAGTGACGCCGCAAGGCGCAACCGGCACCCGCCTCGACCTCGCTGGCAACAGTACGGCTGCCGGCAACGGCATCGACGCCGCGACATCCAATGGCAGCAGCGCCCAGGCATGGACGTTCAGCACGAACCTCGTGGAGCCCGCTACGCCTACCGTGAATCCCTCCGGCGATTACGAAATATCAGCCGACGAAAGCTTCTGTTTACAAGCCGGCGGATGGTTCCCCGGCGCGTTCGCCGAGATTTGGGGATGCAACGGCAATAGCCTGCAGATATGGAACGTGGTTGCGTCCAACGCCGGCCACTATCAGATCCGGATGGCAGCCATTCCGCCAATTTCGGAATTAACCCCGGCGCCCGCCGCCCTGTGCCTCTACGACGTTTCCGGAACGTTTGAGCTTGAAGCTTGCGACACCACGGGGGCCGACGAATTCGCCATCCTGCCGCTTACGCCGACGGCGCCGACCTTGTCGGCCACGGCGACTGTCGGAGGCATCGCGCCAATCATCCTGAACTGGAGCGCCATCTCCGGCGCGTTGGTCTACCGCGTTTATCGCAGCACGGTCTCGAATGGTGAGGCGAATCCTGCCCTGGTCGGAGGACTCGCATCCACGAGCTACACCGACACCAGCACGCTGACTGCCGGCAGCCGGTACTACTACAAACTCACCGCGGTCAACACCGGCGGCGCGTCGCCATTCTCCAACGTGGCCGGCGTGACGCTTGCACCGTTGGCGCCGGCGGGGCTGACGGCGACGGCATCCGCGGGAAACGCCAATCCGGTGACCCTCGCGTGGACGGCCAGCGCCGGCGCAACCGGCTACAACGTATACCGCGGCACGATTGTGATCGGCTCCACGGCGACCCTGGGCTTTAGCGACTCCGCGGCGGCTACCGGCGTCGCGAACTCTTACAATGTGGCGGCCGTCAACGCGGGCGGAACGTCGCCGGCCTCAACCGCGGCCAGTGTAACGCTTGCCCCGGCGGCTCCGGCCACCCTTACGGCCACGGCGCGCAACAATCAGGCCATATTGAACTGGAGCGCCAGTGCCGGCGCTGTCGTATACCGGGTGTATCGCAGCACCACGTCGAACGGCCAGGCGAATCCGGCTCTGGTAGGCGGGCTCGCGTCCACGATCTACACCGACACGGCTGCCGTCGACGGCCCCACATACTATTACAAGGTCACCGCCGTCAATACTAGCGGCGCATCGCCATTCTCCGCGCAGGCCAGCGTGACACCCGGCCCGCAGGGACCGCCCGCGCCGACAGGCCTAACGGCCACCGCATCCGGCGGCGGCATTGGTCCGATTACACTGAATTGGACTTCCAGTGCCGGCGCGACCGTATACCGCGTCTATCGCAGCACAACGTCGGGTGGCGAGGCCAACCCTGCCCTCATCGGCGGACTTGCCAGTCCCGGCTATACCGACACCAGCACCTTGAGTGCCGGCGCCACATATTACTACAAAGTGACTGCCGTCAATACCGGCGGCGCGTCGCCGTTCTCCAACGAGGCCCATGTGGTGATCACACCGCCCGCGCCGACAGGCCTAACGGCCACGGCGGCGACAGGAGGCGTTGCGCCTGTTACCCTCGCCTGGACCGCCAGCGCCGGCGCGACCGGTTACACTATCTTCCGCGGCACGACCCAGATCGGTTCGACTGTCGGCACGCTGACTTTCAGCGACTCCAACGTGGTCCCGGCCGGCGTCAATGTGGGCTACACGGTGACCGCCACCAACGCCGGCGGAACGTCGGCCGCGTCTACCGCGGCTATCGTGCGGCTGGCCCCGGCCGCTCCGTCTACCTTGACTGCCACGGGCGGCAACAGCCAGGTCACGCTCAATTGGAGCGCAAGCGCCGGCACGACGGTCTACCGCGTCTATCGCAGCACAACGTCGGGCGGCGAGGCGAACCCGGCCTTGGCCGTGGGTATCGCGACCACGGTCTATACGGACACCGCGGCCCTCAACGGCGTCGCGTATTACTACAAGGTGACCGCGACCAATACGGCCGGCGCATCGGGATACTCGCCGGAGGCCGGCGCGACGCCTGCAACCACTGTTCCGCTCGCCCCAACCGGCCTGTCTGCCACGGTCACTTTAGGAGGCGTTGCGCCGATTACCCTGAACTGGCATGCCAGCGCCGGCGCGACGGTATACCGCGTCTATCGCAGCACAGGTCAGCATGCCGAGGCAAACCCTGCCCTCGCGGGCGGCATCGCCGGTCTTACCTACACGGATACCAGCGTTCTGGCTGCCGGAGGCAAATACTACTACGAAGTGACCGCGGTCGACACCGCCGGCGCATCGGGATTCTCCAATGAGGCAAACGGGACGCTAACTCCGGCGACTCCGATAAACCTGACGGCCACCGCTGCCGCCGGCGGCCTCGCGCCGGTCACGCTCGCATGGACGGCGAGTTTCGGCGCGACAGGCTACAACGTCTACCGCGGCACGACTCTCATCACGTTGACGGGCGCAAGCCCCGGCTATAGCGACGGGGCAGCACCCGTTGCCGGGGCCACCTTGAGCTATACCGTCACGGCAGTCAACACGGGCGGAACGTCGGCTGCCTCTAACGCCGCTACCGCGCAGATGGCTCCGGCCGCTCCGCTCAACCTGATAGCTACAGCCGGCGAGTCCCAAGTATTCTTAAACTGGACCGCCAGTACCGGCGCGGCGTTCTACCGCGTCTATCGCAGCACTACCTCGGGCGGCGAGGCGAACCCGGCTCTTGCCGTCGGCGTTCTGACCACGACTTATACCGACACCGCCGCAGTCGACGGAACCACCTACTACTACAAGGTGACCGCCGTCAACGCGGCAGGTGCGTCAGGACCGTCCAACGAGTCCGGCGCGCGCACCGCAACGCAGGCCGCTCCTACGAACTTGACCGCCTCGGCGGCCGCGGGAGGCCTGACGCCAATCACCTTGGGATGGACTGCCGCTCCCGGCGCGACCTTCTACCGCGTCTATCGCACCACGATGTCGGGCTTCGAGGGCAACCCTGCTCTGGCTGTAGGCGTCACGGCCACGGCGTACACGGATGCCGCGGTGTCCGCGGGCGTCAATTACTTCTACAAGGTGACCGCGGTCGATACCATGGGCACCATCGGCGCATCGGCCTTCTCCAACGAGGCCAACGCGACCATTACACCTGCACCACCGTCCAGCCTATCCGGCACGGTCGGTGTTGGCCAGGTGACTCTCAACTGGAACCCCAGCATCGGTGGGTCGAGTTATATCATCTACCGTGGCGCGTCATCCGGCCTGGAGTCGTTGTTCGACGTTGCTGCCGGCACCGCGTACACCGATGTCGAGGTAAGTCCAGGCAGCACCTACTATTACAAGGTGACGGCCGTCAATGCTGGTGGCACATCCGGATATGGTGCTTCGGTAGACGTTGTAGCTGGTTGCGTTACCG
>Ga0207036_10079_pt1 | contig 18580 bp, 14 predicted proteins | sample Alteio_BWMinCont_78_FD_153284 | JGI IMG/M metagenome (GOLD analysis project Ga0207036, IMG submission 153284) | Enriched cells from forest soil in Barre Woods Harvard Forest LTER site, Petersham, Massachusetts, United States -... | ecosystem: Environmental > Terrestrial > Soil > Temperate forest >... | reverse complement strand
AATTACAGATGAAATTCGCGGAGTCGTTCTCCAGCGCGATAGTTTCAATGCTAGAATTATGGCATGCCCACTTACGATCGCTTTGAGGATGTGCCGGTCTGGCAAACAGCTGCCACCCTTTATGACCAGCTTGATGATTTCTTAGGTGCAAGGCTGTCTCGATTGTCCTTTTCTTTTCGTAACCAACTCGAGCGCGCTGTGTTGTCCATTTCAAACAACATTGCCGAAGGATTTGAGCGCGGGACCAAAAACGAGCTTCTGAACTTTCTCTATATTGCACGTGGTTCGGCCGGCGAAGTCCGTTCGATGCTTACCATTTTATCGCGCCGCCCTTGGCTTGAGCACGAACACAAATCAAAGGTCTCAAGCTTAAAATCCGCTTCCGAGTCATGCGCTCGCCAGCTTTCGGCGTGGGCTCGCTCTCTACAAGAATCCGACACTGTCGGTCGGCGGCACTATTACACCAAATCACAGCGCGACCCCGACAAGCGCGTTTAAAATAAGCGATCTGTGATCTGTAATCTGTGATCTGTAATTTGTAATCAAACTGCGCCAAATCTTTCCGCGCGCTTTTTTAGCGCTGCCTTGGACAACCCGAGCCGCGCGGCGGCTTTGGCCAGGTCGCCCGCTTCGTCCTTCATGGTACGCTTGATCAGTTCATCTTCGACAAAATCCAGGATGGGGTCCTTGTGTTCCGCCTTGAGTTGCGCATAGAGAGCGTCGATCGCGGAAGCGAGGCTCGGGCCGCCTGCGGCTGGGGCGGCCACCGGTTCGGCGGTCGTTCCGGATGGTTCGCCGGCGGCATCGCGGATTTCTTGCGGCAGGTCCTTCAGCAGGATCGTGTCGCCCTGCGCGATGACCGCCGTGCGGTAAATGACGTTTTCCAGCTCGCGGACGTTGCCCGGCCAGCGGTGGCGCGTCAGCAGCGCCAGCGCCTCGGGTGAAACTTTTTTCAGCTTGGCTTTCTTGGTTTTCTCCAGCGTCTGCAGCACGTAGTCGATGATCGGCGGGATGTCGTCGGCGCGTTCGCGCAGCGCCGGCATGCGGATGCGGACCACATTGAGGCGGTAGTAAAGGTCCTCGCGGAAAGTTTTGGCGCGCACCATTTCCTCGATGTTCTTGTTGGTCGCGGCGAGGACACGCACGTCGACCCGGATGATCTCCGTGCCACCGACGCGCTGGATTTCACCCTGCTGGAGCACGCGGAGGATCTTGGTCTGTGTGGCCAGTGCCATGTCGCCAATCTCATCCAGGAAAATGGTGCCGCCATCGCACTGCTCAAATTTTCCGATGCGCTGGATGGTGGCGCCGGTGAAGGACCCTTTTTCGTGGCCGAAGAGTTCGCTCTCGATGAGATTGTCGGGAATGGCCGCGCAGTTGACCGCGATGAACGGCTTGTTGGCGCGATGGCTGTGTTTCCAGATGGAGCGGGCGACGAGTTCCTTGCCCGTGCCGCTCTCGCCGGTGATCATGACGGTGACGTCGCTGGCGGTGACCTGGCCGATGATTTTAAAGACCTCCTGCATTACCGGCGAACTCCCGACAATGCCTTCCTTGTAGTCCTCGGTGTTGATGGCCGGCTTGTAATCGCCGACGGCGCGCATGTCGGCATGGGCCTTCAGGGCAGTCTCGGCGACGGTGAGCACCTTCTGCGGGTCGAAGGGCTTCATGATGTAATCGAACGCGCCGTATTTCATCGCCTCGATCGCGGTCTGCGCGGTGCCGAAGGCCGTCATGAGCACCACCATCTGCTTGGGATTGATCGAGCGGATATGCTGTAGCGTCTCCAGCCCGTTCATGCCGCCCATGCGGATGTCGAGAAACACGAGGTCGGGTGCGCTTTTTTTGACGAGCGCGATGCCCTGTTCGCCGCTCGCCGCCTCCGTCACCTGGTATTTGCGCGACGAAAGCACCCGGGAGAGGGAGTAGCGAATTTCGGTATCATCATCGATGACAAGGATGATGGGTGGTTTGGATGGATCAGACATTGCAATATGCAGCTCGCGGTTAAATCGCCAATTGGCTGGCCAACCGCAGCAAATACGCATTCCTTGTTTCAAATGCTCCGTTGGTCAATGAACTTGTTCCGCATCCGCGGCATTCAGCTCGCAGTGCACGGTAGTTTTTTCCTCCTGCTGGCCTATTACGCCTGGTGGGGATGGTCGCATACCGGTGCAGCTGGCGCGGCATGGAGCGTGGCCATGGTGCTGGCGTTTTTCACCTGTGTCGTCCTGCATGAACTCGGCCATTCTTTCACCGCGCGACGTTTTGGGGTGAACGTGCGACGCATCCTGCTCATGCCCATCGGCGGCATGGCGGAATTCGATTCGATCCCGCGCCAGCCTCGCAGCGAACTGCTCATCACCCTGGCGGGACCGGCCGTGAATTTTATCATCGCCGCGCTGCTGGCGATTTTTGTGAGTTTCCCTGGCGGAATTTTGCAATGGGATCCAACCGGGCCTCCAACCAGTTTTAGCGAACTTGGCCGTTGTCTGCTCTTCACCAACATCATCATGGGCTGCTTCAACCTTGTCCCGGTTTTCCCCATGGATGGCGGCCGTATTTTACGAGCGTTACTGGCCATGCGCCTGCCTTACCTGGATGCAACGTTTTGGGCCATGAGCATCGGCAAGGTTCTGGCCATGATCGCCATCATTGGTTCGCTTTATGCCGCCGGATTCTTGCACTACGAAAGTTACTATGTGGTCGCGGTGCTTTTTACTTTCATCCTTATGGCTGGCGACGCCGAATACCGCCACGTGAAGCGAAGTGACGCGGCCAAAGCCCACTGGGCGGAAACGCTGCGCCGGCTCTACCAGGAGCCACCACTGCTGCATCCGTAATGCAGCAAGTAACAAGAGTGCATGTTCTCCTGATACTTGAAAACTTGATACCTGACACTTACCACCCTGCTACTTGATACTTGGCCTTGCGACCAATTATTGGCCAGCATTCTCACGGGTGGTAACGCGGGCAAAGGTGACGTCAGCGCCGGTCGCGCCTCCACCACCGGTCGTAAACACCCCGACCCATGCATTTTTCTTCATCGGCACGTCGGCCTCGCTGATTTCGAGCCAGATTCTTCCGTCCATCGATTTATAGCTGGTGAAATGATTGCCCTGGCGGACAATTTTCAGCCAGGAAGGCGGACTACAATCGGAACAGTTTTCCTGGGCCGTGACCGCGGCAGAATCCGCGGTGCGCACAAAATTCTGGATGCCATGCCCGCGGGTGAAGGCGGCGGCAAAAAACTTGGAACCCGCGCTGAAATTTTCGCGGACCATGACCCCGCCCGCGGCCCAATCCTGTTTGCCCGGGGAAATACTCACCACTTGCACCATGATCTCACAATCGCCTTTCATCTTGGCCGGGGCGGAGGCAAATCCAAGGCCATCCGTTTTATCAGCCAGCGGAGCACCTCCCGCACTAAGGGTGAAATTAAGGGTGCCATCCGGCTTGTCCATGGGGGTGATTTGAATCTGAACCCCGATATTCCCGCTGCTGCCAATATCGCACGCCGTCCAGTCTGCCCAAAGAGGCACCGTTAAAATCTGGAGTATAATGCTGGCAAAAATGAGGCGGGTTTTCATCTGCACTTGCCGATGCGTCATTCGTTATAAAAACGTAATAATGAACGATGCTTCGTCGGATAACGACGTATGCTATTATTGCCCGGTGACTTTTGTAAAGCTAAGATTGCCGATAGATTCGCAGTGTTTCTGCAAGGCTTTGCTGGATGGACAAAAGGCCCGCCGACGCGGGACAGAAATTAAGACCCGCAAGGGTGCCCTCCGTCCTGAGCCGTTTCGACGAGCCCGTTCCGGCAAGCTCAGGGTCCCGAGCATTGTCAAGGGGCTTGCTAGCGGTGAGCCTGTCGAACCCGTCGAACGAACTGTGAAAGGCCTGTCTTCGCTTCTTTGAAGCTACGCCGTGGTAACTTTTGCAAAGGCTGGCCTGCCAGGTCGTAGCCCGCACAAGAGTAGTAGCCCGTCTTCGCTGATAGCAAGGAGGCGTGCAGCCGTGGGCTTCACTTTGATGCAGAGCCCAAAAAAGCCGGTCCGCCTTCGCCAGGCTAAATCGGAAGAGCCAAAGTGCCGATGGCTCGCCTTCGTTTCACTACGTCGTGGCAGCCTGGCCTGCCAAGTCGTAGCCCGCACAAGAGCGGTAGCCCGTCTTCGCTCGCTATTTGCGAGCTTCGACGTGGCAGTCTTCGCCCTTGCTTCGCGGCGGGCGAAGACTGGTGGACCCGATCAGGTTCGAACTGACGACCTCCTCAATGCCATTGAGGCGCTCTTCCAACTGAGCTACGAGCCCATTAACAACTGCAAGGGGTTAATCAAATTCCTGCCCGGTTTAACGCAAGGACTTTTTCAACCATTGGTGCTGTCTTCCAACATACGGAAGGGAATTTTCAGCACTTCGTCGAGCCCGTCCGGCCTGGTTCCAAGCGGGCGGACGCGGTCAATCGCCTCCAGGACCGCACGGTCAAATTCATCGCTGCCCGAGGATTGGATAATGCGCGCGTCGGCCAGCGTGCCGTCGGCCAGGACGTGCAATTTCACGATGGCTTCGAGCCGGTCGCTTAAACCCGGCGGCTTGACCTCGTCAAAAGCGGTGTGCAATTGCTGGCTTAGAAAGGCCAGATAGCTGTCCACCAGGCTTTGTTCTTCGCGCTGGAGCGCCTTGCCGCCGGCGCCACCGGTCGTGTTTGCGGTGGAGCCGCCCACCACCCCCTTGGCTATGCCCTGGGCGTCGATGCGCGGCACGTTTACGGCATGAGTCGAGGCCGAGGCGGTTTTCGGCGTGGCGGATTTTCCATGCAGGCGGTCAAACTCCTCTTTGCTGAGGCGCTTTTTTTCAGCTTCCTGCTCGGATTTGATTTGAGCCTCGACCTTTTTGAGGGCGCGGGCGTCAGCGCGTTTGAGTTTTTTGGCAAAGTCGGGCACTTGGATCGTCGCCGGCTGTGTGGGTGCCTCTGCAACTTCAACCACCTTTGGCGTGGCGGGGGCCGCCGGCGCCGTCGCGGTTTTGGGGATGGCAAGTTTTGGCGGCCCATCCGGCGAACCGAGCGCGGGAGCCTCCGTCGCCATGTAGTTGTTGCCCTCACCCGCCACCAGCTCGAAAATCACCGGCCGCTTGGCCGCCTGCCGTTGCGAATAATATATTCCCAGCAATACCACCGCCGCCATGCTGGCATGGAGCAGCGCGGAAAGCGCGAAGGCGCTGGGTGAACGGGCGGTCATGGCGCATCAATCGGAAGCTTCCGTGTCGAAGGTGATTTTCGTCAGGTTACGCCGTTTTAACTCGGACACAAGCGTGATGACCTGTTGCCACGCGAGCGCGCCATCGGCGCGAATACGGATGACGGGCTCCTTTTCCCTGGCGGCGAGCCCGCCGAGCCGGTTCTTGAGCTCGGCGAAACTTACCTTCTGGCTGTTGTAATAATAACCGCCGGCCTTGTCGATCGACACCGACACGAACTCCGTGTCCGGCGTCGGCTTCATTTGCGCGCTCTTGGCTTCCTTCGGCAAATTCACCGGGATCGTCTGTTCCTGCTGGATCAGCGGCGTCGCGATCATGAAGATGATGAGCAGCGTAAACCCCAGGTCGATGAGGTTCGTCAGGTTCAACTCGGCGATGGGATGGGACTGCCGGGGCCGGCGAAAGGTGCGTGCCATGTTACTTGGCCTCCAGTTCGATGCGGTCGGCGAGCGAACTCGCGTAATTTTCCAGCTCGGTGACGAGCTGTTTGTTTTTGGCGAAAAGAAAATTGTAACCAAAGACCGACGGGATGGCCACGACGAGGCCGGAGATCGTCGTAAGCAGCGCGGCCGACACGCCCGGGGCGAGCGTCTGGATGCTGGCCGTCTGTTGCACCGACACCGCGCTGAAGGCCGTCATCACGCCCCAGACCGTGCCGAGCAGCCCCATGAACGGCGCGCCGGAAACGACCGTGGCGAGAAAAATCATGCTCGATTCGTAGCGCAGGGCCTGCCGCGCCAGCGCGCGCTGCAAGGCATTCTCGGCGTGTTCGAGCGGCGCCCGGATATTCTGCTCGCCCCTCTCCTTGCCCACGGCCTTGGCCCGCCAGTAGCTCTCAATGGCATCGGCAAAAAGATCCGCATAAGGGATCGCGCGGCGTTCGCGGAACGTCTCCGGCAGGTCGAGCAGTGACCGCTCATCCCGCAGCCGCGCCTCGAACGTCAGGTTGAGCAGGCGCAGGCGCTTCAGCTCGAAATGCTTTCCGATCATCACCGTCCAGGCCATCAGGCTGAACACCGCCAGGCCGCAGGTGATGACCTGGCCGACGGGATCGCAGCGTGAAAAAACTTCAATGACGTTGACGGTGGCAAAAACGGTGATCATGCGATAAAAAAATCTGGCGCAGTGTGGGCCACTTTGCCCGACGCAATCAATGGAAAACCTGCGAATCCATAACGGAACAAAAAAATATCTTCAGCCCAAAACCTTCCTCGCCAACCGGGAATAATTCCATCAGCATTCCTTCATGCCTCTGAAACAAAAAACGACGGGCAAACTCATCTCCTTCGAAGGGTCCGAGGGTAGCGGCAAATCCACCCAATTGATCCGCCTCGCCGCCCACCTGCAAAAGTTGCAGCGTGAGGTCATCACCGTGCGCGAGCCCGGCGGCACCGAGATCGGCGAGCAGATCCGCAACATTATCGTCCATAACTCGCGCGGCGACGAAATGTGCCCCGAAACCGAGCTGCTTTTGTTCACCGCGGCGCGCGCCCAGCTGGTGCGGGAAATCATCGCCCCCGCGCTCATCGCCGGCAAAATCGTCCTCAGCGACCGCTTTCTCGACTCGTCCACGGTTTACCAGGGCATCGGCCGCAACCTCGCGCTCGACCCCGTGAACCAGATCAACCGCTTCGCCGTGGGCAATGTCATGCCCGACCTGACGGTCGTGATCGACGTGCCCAGTGAAATCGGCCTCGCCCGCATCCGCCAGCGCGCCACCGACCTGCCCGACCGCATGGAACGCGAAAATCTCGATTTCTACAAAAAAGTCCGCGAAGGCTACCTCGTCCTCGCCAAGGGCCTCCCCGAGCGATTTGTGGTGGTCGATGGCACGCTGAACGAGTCCGCGCTCGAGAAAAAGATTTGGGCCGCCATCGCCGAACGCGTGGCCGGCCTCAATCACAACGGCAAGCACTGAGGTACCGCATGGTCTTTTGCGCCATTGTAGGAGCCTGCTTGCAGGCGACATCGCTTGATGAATTTTCTGCGACACGTAAACAGTCGCCTGCAAGCAGGCTCCTACAAGTGGAATCGGACGAGCGCTCATTCGTCATTCGCCATTCGGCATTCGGCATTGGCGGCGGCGGCGCAACTCGCCCCGCACACACCTTATGACTTCGTCCGCCGCCGCCACAACCTGGCCCCCTGCCCTTGTCGGCACGCCCGCGGTCGCCGTCATCGAGCGCGCCCTTGAGCGCCAGCGCCTCGCGCACAGCCTGCTCCTGCATGGCGACGACCACGACACGTTGGTTGCCATCGCCCACGCCATCGCCGACCGCCTGCTCAACGGCCCGGATGCCGCCGCCAGATTTTCACCCGAGGCGCATCCCGACTGTTTCAACCTTCGCCCGGCCGGAAAAATGCGCCTGATCGGCGCCGAGGCGATGCGCGAACTGATTGGAAAAGTGCAGGTCTCGCCCGCGGTCGCCCCGCGCAAAGTCGCCATTCTCCACGAGGCCGACCGCCTCAACCTCGCCGCCGCGAATATTTTCCTGAAAACCCTGGAGGAGCCGCCGCCGCATACCACGCTGCTCCTGCTCACCACCCGGCCCTACGCGCTGCTGCCCACCATCCGCAGCCGTGTGCTGCATTTTCGATTCCCCGCCGCCACCACGCTCGTCACCTCCACCGGCTGGCCGGCGTGGCTCGACGATTACCGCGCCTGGCTCGGCCGCCTGGCCGACAACGTGACCGACAAACGCGCCGCCACCGGCCACGTTCTCACGCTCTATGGTTTGCTAGCGCGATTCGGAAAAATCCTCGACGACGCCACCGACACGGCCCTGGCCGCGCAAAAGGAAAAATTTCCCGCCGAGCTCGACGAAGACGAACAAGTTGCCCTCGAAACCGGCCTGGCCAATGGCCTGCGCGCCCGCCTCCTCGCCGAAATCGAAACCGCCACCCGTAATTTCGCCCTACCCCGCTTGTCGGCCAGTGAGGCCGACAACCCCGAGCCGAAGGTGGTGAGCCTGTCGAACCACAGCCGAGGGGCCTCGCGTTCGCTTACTGCCGCCGTGGAAAACCTCGAACACGCGGCCGGCCTGCTCCGCCTCAATCTCAATGAATCCGCCGCGCTCGAGGAATTCCTGCTCACCTCGCTGCGGCTGTGGGCGAGGCGCTAGCGCGCCATCTCAAATTTCAGATCTCAGATTTGAGATCCTTGTGCTCCTTTGTGGCTAGAGCCTCAGAATTTTTGGCCACAAAAGAACACAAAAATCACATAGAGTCGGCTCTCAAACGGTTTGGAATCAATATCCGCGATCATCCGCGTAATCCGCGGTTAAAAAAGGATCGTTTCAGTTCAGAATCACCCGGACAAATGCTTCCCGATCATCCATGTGCGGATTGTGGCCGGCCTCGGCGATGGTTTCGATGCGAGCCGACGGAAAGTACTCGCGGATTTTTTCGTGATCCTGCGCGTCCACAAAGCGAGATTTTCCTCCGAGAACAAACAAAGTCGGGCCGGCATAACGGTCGCCGGGCGCGAGCGAATTTTTTTCCACTTCCGGCAGCGCCCGCGTGAGTACCGGCAGGTTGATCTGCCAGCGCCAGCGACCGTCCGCGTCGCGTTCGAGGTTAGTCACCAGAAATTTCCGCATCGCCCATTTTGGCACGCGCATCTCGAATTGCTGTTCGGCCTCGGCACGCGAAGTCAGGCGGCTGAGATCGAGCTCATTCATGGCGGTAAATTCCTCATGATGCGCCGGCAGGGCATACGACTTCGGCGCGATATCCACGACGATGAGCCGCGCCACCCGGCCGGGATGGCGGCACGCCAGCAGCATGGCGACTTTCCCCCCGAGGCTATGCCCGAGGAACGCGGCCTTCGTTATCCCCTGGGCATCCAGCCAGGCGAGCACGTCGTCCATCATCGCCGCGTAAGTCATCTCCTCCGCATGCGGCGAACGGCCGTGATTGCGCAAATCGAGCGCATAGACGTGGAATTTCGCCACCAAGTCGGCGCCGGCCGTCTGCCAGTTGCGCGACGAGCCGAGCAACCCGTGCAGGATGACCAGCGGCGGATGGCCCGCCCCACCTAAATCTCGATGGAATAATTTAACCACAAAGGCACGAAGCACACGAAGCGGTCTCAAAGCAATCAAGAGTGTGTTTCAAAGCGACATGAAGCTTTGACATGAAAATCGATCCAGGACTTTAACCACCAAATGTATATGGATTGTCTCCTCACTTCTCTGCGATCTTTGTGATCTCTTGTGGCAAAATCATCAGGTATTGTGGATCGTTATCCGATCTCGACCCTTTTTTGCCACAAAGGATCACAAAGAGCTCAAAAAATATTCGTGCGCTTCGTGCCTTCGTGGTTAATCACAACTCTGTATGTCCGATCCCGAGAAAACCACCCCGATGATGCAGCAATACTTCGAGGTGAAGCGCGGGCTGCCGCCCGAGACGATGCTGCTTTTCCGCCTGGGCGATTTCTTCGAGATGTTTTTCGACGACGCCGTCACCGCCTCGCGCCTGCTCGGCCTCACCCTGACCAAGCGGCAGGAAACCCCGATGGCCGGGCTGCCCGCGCATGCGCTCGATAATTACGTGGGCAAGCTCCTCGCCGCCGGGAAAAAAGTCGCCATCTGCGACCAGCAGGAAGCCGCGCGGCCCGGCAAACTCGTCAAGCGCCAGCTCACGCGCATCCTCACGCCCGGCACGACCCTCGCCGCCAGCCAGCTCGACGCCCAGCGCAACCATTACCTCGCCGCGCTCAGCCTCGACAAACACGGCCTGCACACGGCCTGGCTCGACCTCTCGACCGGGGAATTTCGCGTGGCCACCGACGCGCACCTGGAAAACTTGCTCCCCGTCCTTTCCGCGCTGAATCCCGCCGAAATCCTTCTGCCGGAAGACGAGCTCGCGCGCTGGCAGGCCGCCCCGCACGAGCAGATCGCCTTGCACGCGCTGCATCATTTCTGCTCCGCGCGCCTGTGCACCGGGCTGCCCGCCTATCATTTTGAAACTTCGGCCGGCGCGCGCACCGTCGCCGATGCGCTCGGCGTGCTCAACCTGCAGGGGTTCGGCCTCGCCGCCAGCCACCCTGCCCTCGGCCCGGCCGGTGCGCTGGTCTACTACGCCACGGAAAACCTCTGCGCGAAACCGGAAAATCTCCGCAGCCTGCAGGAATACCGCAGCGCGCGCACGCTGCTGCTCGACCCGGCCACCCTGCGCAACCTGGAGATTTTCCAATCGGTCCGCGGCACGCGCGAAGGCTCGCTGCTCGGCGCCATCGACCGCACCGCCACGGCCACCGGCGCACGCTTGCTTGAACGCTGGCTCGCCGCGCCCACTCTCGAGCTCGCTGAAATCCAGCGCCGGCAGGCGCTCGTCGCCGAACTGCTCGCCCAGCCCACGCGCCTCGCCGCGCTGCGAGCATCGATGGCGAACATCCGCGACATCCCCCGCATCCTCGGCCGCCTGCAAAACCGCCTCCGCAATCCCCGCGAGCTCGGCGGCGTGCGCGATACGCTGGCGCAGCTCCCGGCCATTGGCGCCGAGTTGTCGGGTTTTGGCGGCGAACTCGCCGCCGGCTACCTGCCGAAACTCGGCGATTTTTCACTCTTACGCGAACTCCTGGCCCGCGCGCTGGCCGACGAATTGCCCGCCGATTTGCAGGAAGGCAATTTCATCCGCGCCGGGCACGATACCGAACTCGACGGCATGCGCGCCCTCACCAGCGGCAACAAGACCTGGCTCTCCGATCTCGAAACCGCCGAGCAGCAACGCACCGGAATCAAGAGCCTGAAGGTGCGCTTCAATTCCGTCTTCGGCTACTACATCGAGGTCACCAAGGCCAACCTGCATCTCGTGCCGATCGGCTACGTGCGGAAACAGACGACCGCGAACGGCGAGCGTTTCATCACCGACGCGCTCAAGCAGAAGGAAAAGGAAATTTTCCACGCCGAGGAAAACTCCCTCTCGCGCGAGCTGGAGTTGTTCAATGCGCTGGTCGCCGCCGTGCTCGCCGAATCCGCGGCGTTGTCGCAGGCTGCCGAGGCCCTCGCGGAACTCGACGTGCTCGCCGGCTGGGCCGGGCTTGCCCGCGAGTGGAATTACTGCCAGCCCTCGCTCGACGAAAACAATATGCTCGAAATCGCCGAAGGCCGCCACCCGGTCGTCGAGCAGATGATGAAGATCGAGCGCAACGGCCTCGCCGGCACGCAGGCGTTCGTGCCCAATGACACGCTGCTCGCGTGCGGCGACGCGCAAATTCTCCTGCTCACCGGCCCAAACATGGCGGGCAAATCGACCTACATCCGGCAAGTGGCGTTGATCACGTTCATGGCCCAAATCGGCTGCTGGGTTCCGGCCCAAGCCTGCCGCGTCGGCCTGGTGGACCGGATTTTTTCCCGCGTGGGAGCGAGCGACGACCTCGCGCGCGGCAATTCGACCTTCATGGTCGAGATGAACGAAACGGCCAACATCCTCAACAACGCCACCGACCGCTCGCTCATCATCCTCGACGAAATCGGCCGCGGCACCTCGACCTACGACGGCCTCAGCATCGCCTGGGCGGTTGTCGAGCATCTGCACCGCGGTGCCGAGCTTGGGCCGCGCACGCTCTTCGCCACGCACTACCAGGAGCTCACCCAACTCGACAAGCACCTGCCCCGCCTGCGCAATTTCTCCGTCGCGGTGAAGGAATGGAATGACGACATCGTCTTCGTCCGCCGCGTCGTGCCCGGCGCGGCCGACCGCAGCTACGGCATCCAGGTGGCGCGCCTGGCCGGCCTGCCGCCGAGCGTCCTCGACCGCGCAAAAACTATTTTGGCCCGGCTCGAGAGCGACGACACCTCGGTCGAGCTGCCCGCGCCCCAAGCCCGTCCGAAGAAAAAAATCTCCGTGAAGCCCGCGGACGATGCGCAGCTCAATCTGCTCTGAAAGCGCCAAGTTCCAGGTGCCAAGTATCAAGTATCAAGATTGGGGTTGGCGCGTGGTTCTTGGCACCTTGATACCTGTTACTTGGCGGTCAGCTTCAGCGGTGGTAACCACAAAGACTCGAAGGGTACAAAGCTCGATCCAAAGTTTTAAACTCCGGATCGAGCTTCGTGTTCTTAGTGTCTTTGTGGTTAAAGTTCATGGCCTGCCCCCTTCCGATTGCCTTTACGCAGCCGTTATCGAGGTAAAGCGAGCGCTCATGCATCCCCCACTCTAGCGAGGTTTCCAGCCCGGCTCGTTTTAAAATTTAACTCTTAGAAACCCGACCCCGTTGGCTTGTATCTTGGATCTGCCATTTTTATTCTTTCTTCGGGCTATTTTGGGCACGCTTTAATTTGCACGAGCTGCAAAACAGGGAAATAGCTGTGAACCAAATGCAAACGGCTGCAACCGATAATTCGACTGTTGGCCATATCTCTCGGTCTTTCGCACACATATAGCTTGCCCACGACAGCATAAGCGCGGACACAACTGCGACCACTCCCAAGGCTCGCCAATAAATAATCCTATCATTGCTATTCATGGGCAATCCTAGGGACGATTATATTGATCTTCCGATTTCCCCGTCACTCCTGCGGATAAACGAGCACGCGGTCGTGCACGAGGAGGATGAGGTCGTTCTTGCCGTTGCCGGTCACGGGTGCGATGAGCGTCTCGCGCGGTTCCTCGGGCGTGCCGTGGCGGCCTTGGTAGTGCGCGTCCTTTTCAAAAACCTTGAAATGCATCCGGCTCTGCCACACGCCGGCCGCATCCTGGCTCAAGATTTCGATGACATTCTTGTCGGGATCGATGCAGGCGAGATCGAGCCGGCCGTCGCCGTTGAGATCGCCCGCCTCCACGTCGCTGTACGAAATGTCGGGCAGATCCGTCGTATGGGTGGCCACTACGTGGATGCTGAAATCCGGCTGACCGATGGGCAGCCACCAAAAGCGATCCTTGCCGAGCATGAAGACATCGATCTGCCCGGTTTTCGGATCGCGCCGGGTTTCCACCCCGACGAGGTCGATTTTTCCCACGGGCATGGCCTGGGCAAATTGATAGACCCCGTGATCGTCCGCATGGAGAAATTGCAGCAATTGTCCGTCGCTGTCATAGAGCACGATCACCGGCTTCTTATCGGTTCCGCTCGCCGGCAGCGCAAAGGCGCCGGCTATGGTCGACGAGGGATCCTTGGCATTGAATTGGTCGCGCACCTCTAGTTCGCCACCCGGCTTGAGCCGCAGGGCGCGCGCATAGCCGGAGCCGCTGACCAGCATCTCCGCTTTGCCGTCCCCCACGGTGTCGGTGACGGTGAGCGCGGCGGATTCGAGGTTATCCACGAGACCGGTCCGGAAGCCATTGTCCGGCGTGGCCTCGGTGAAGGAAAGTTTTTCGCCCTGAACAAAAAGACGCATCGGCTCGAACGGGGTGAAGACCGCAATATCCATCTTGCCGTCCTGGTTGGCGTCGAACACGCGCACGGCCCGTGGGTCGTTTTTTTGATCGGGCATATCGATGGTCTTAAGGAGCTGGGGCTTGCCACCCTTGGCGCCCGCCCAGATTTCCAACGCGTATTTGCCGGCTTTGTCGCTGCGGACGACGACGAGTTGGTCGTGGCCCGTGCCGGCGAGGTCGCCCGTGGCCACGGCGAAGGGCTTGCCGGTCACCGGCAGCGGCTGCGGATAAGTCAACCGGCCTTCCGGCGTGATCGTGGCCACACCGACGATCTCTTCCTTCGGGCTGGCCACGAAAATCGAGGCGCGGCCGCTGCCATCCCAGTCACCGGCGGCGATGCTGCGGCCGTCGGACAGCGAGGGAAACCGTTTGGCGATGGTAAAGCCGCCATCGGGTTGCCGGAAATAAATGAAGATCTGCGCGCCTTCGGGATCGCTCACCGCGATGTCTTCGCGGCCATCGCCATCGAAGTCGCCAAAGGCATAACTTGCCGGGCTGGTGCTGCCGGCCCGTGGGGTGAAAATGCGCGGGCGCGGGACGGGAAACTTGTCGGGATCCGAGTCGCTTTTCGGATCCAGCGTAAAGACGACGAGCTGCCCGGTCGGGTCCTGGATCACAGCGAACTGCGCCGGCCCGTTCTTGCCCGCGGCGTTGAACACCTGCAGCGTGCTGCGCAAGGCCTTGAGCGGATAGGATTGCTCGGGCCCAAACTGGCCGCTGGCCGACTGGAGGCGCACGCGCAACGTATCCGTGCCTGAGGAGCTGAGATAAACCAGATCGGGCCGGCCGTCGCCATTCACATCGCAGACCTCCAGGCCGTAGCAATTTTCATCCGACAGGGCGTAGCGTTCGGGTGCGCCGAGTTCGCCTTTTTCGTCCTGATAAAAAATCGCGAGCTCTTTTTTGCCGAGCATGACCAGGTCGTTGCGGCCGTTGCCGGTGAGGTCGGCGATTTTAAGGCTGGAAACGAGCTGGCTCGGCTCGGGCGCATCGTCGATTTTTTTCTCCGTCCAGTCGCCGTTTTTTTGCTGGTAGCGGATCGTCAGCGCCTGCGGGTCGCCGGTATAGACGAGATCGGGCAGGCCGTCGCCATTGAGATCGCCGATCGCGAGGTCGAACATCGTGATGCCCGTCGTCAGGCTGATTTTTTTAAAGTGCGCATCGGCGACGACCGGCTCCCAGCGATTGATACTGACGGAAGGCGGCACGGGCGGCGGCGGGGTCCCGGGCTTCAGTTGATAAAGCAGGTCGATTTGCGCGCGGTCGTTATTGAGCACCACCAGGTCGGTCAGGCCGATGCCCCGCAAATCGCAAGGGGTGATCGCGCGGGTATTCCAGTCGAGCTTGACGACCTCGGGCGCGCCCAGGGCGATGCTCTCCACGAGGGGCTTATCCGTGGCAAAAAGCGTGGCGACACCGGCGGCGCCCGCCGCCAAAAAAATTATAAAAAACTTCACGGATTATTGGGATAAATGATGCGGCCCGTGCTGTAGGTGCCATGGGCGTCTTGATAGCCATAGGAGCGGGTGTAGCCCCAGTATTTTGCCAGCGTGGCCGCATCGGGTTTGGCCGTGTCATCAACCAAGGGTTTATCTGAGTCGGCCGGCTCCGATTGCCCGGTGCCGTCGTCTGGTTGATTTCTCTGCGCGCGCGCGGCCGCCATTTTCCGGCTGGTTTCCATGGCACGCACGATCGTATCAAAATACACCGGCATGATTTTTCCGAGATCCACATAACTGAGGCAGCGGGTGTTGTCGGGCATATCGGCGAGCAGGTTGCGCTTCACGTCATCCTTGTCCCAAAATGACGCCTGTTTGCCCTCGAGCCCCTGCAAAGCGTCTTCCACCAGCGCCGGGGAACCGATGCCAAGGAAAACCCAGTGGTTGGCCACGGCGTAGGAAAAGCCCCGGCCGGCCGGCCGCGGAGGGGCACCTTCAGCCGCGGGCGGTTGCGGCGGGGCGTAGGTGTAGATATCGTGGCCAAGGTAGGCTCGTTTTTCAAAAACCTTGTCCACCGCTTCACCATAAAGGCCGTGCTTCATCGACTCGACCGCCGCGGTGAACGCCGGGTCGTTTTCAAGCGAGATGGCCCAGAGCTGGTTGAGGCGCTGATCGAGCGGCGCATCGGCCGGCGCCGCATCGTCCAGCGCGCTGGCCAGGATCAACTGGTCGCCCAAATTGCCGATCAGGTCCCGCTTGAGATCGATGCCAAGCCGATCATTGAAGCTTTTGAGATAGCTTTGGTACATGCCGTAAAAAATCGGGCTGATATCGTTCAACATATCCTCAAGGGTGGTATAAAAGTTTTTGACGCTCGGCGAGGAACTGTTCGTGATCGCCGGCCAGTGCACGATCGACCCGAAGAACCCCAATTATTTTTATGAGACGGCCGAAGCGGTGAAAGAGGCGGGGGCGCAGGCCTTGCGCGGCGGCGTCTGGAAACCGCGCACCAATCCCTACACCTTTCAGGGCGACACCAAGTCGCTCGACATCCTCATGGAGGCGCACCGCCGCACCGGCCTGCCCGTCGATGCCGAGGTGATGGACGAGCATCACGTGACCCTCGCGCTCGATGCCGGCGTGCACCTGCTGCAAGTCGGCGCGCGCAATGCCCTCAATTATTCGCTGCTCCGGGCCATCGGCCGCGCCGTGGCCGAACGCGACACCGTGGTCTTGCTCAAGCGCGGCCTGCACATGGGCTCGCTCAGCGAGTTTATTTCCGCGGCGGAATACATCGCGTCATTTGGCAATCCCAACATCATCCTGTGCCCGCGCGGCACCGCGCCCGCGCTCGATGGCTACCGCAATCATCCCGACGAATCGATCACGCCGTTGTTGAAGGAAAAAACCTGGGCTCCCGTCGTGGTCGATCCCTCGCACTCGGTGGGCAAGGCGGCCTACGTCCCGGCCTGCGCGCTCGCGGCCGTGGCCTACGGCGCCGACGGCTTGTGCATCGAGGCGCACGTCGAGCCGGCCAAGGGCATCGGCGACGATCCGAAGCAGGCACTTGCGCCCGCCGTGCTGGCCGATACCGTTGCCCAGGCCAGGCAACTGTGGGCGCTGCGGCACTCCGTTAAAACAGCCTGAAATAATTTTTATGACAGCGGCAAACAACTCCCGGAAAACTTTTTTTAGTTCCTGCCTGGTCGCATTCGCGTTCCTGTTTTCCGGCGTCCCGGGTTCGGCCATGACCGAGCTGCGCCTCAAGAACGGGGCGGAGATCAAGGGCGACATCCTCAGCGAAAAGGCCGACCATCTCATCGTCGACCTCGGCTTCACCGTCGTCACGGTGCCACGCGATGAAATCGACCACGTCGTTGACGAAAAAGCGCCGGCGGCCGGCGCCGCGGGCAGCATCTCCGACATCTATTTCAGCAACCCGGGCCAGCCCATCCTGACGGTGAAGGAAAACGTCGACCGCTGTGGCGATGCCGTCGTCGAGGTGCGCACGCCGATCGGCCTCGGCTCCGGTTTTATCATCCATCCCTCGGGCTATGTCCTGACCAATGAGCACGTCATTTCCGGGGAATACCAAATTTCCATCACGCAATTTCGCCGCGGCGCGACCGAGCTTGAACGCGTGCAGTTCAGCAAGGTTCGCATCGTCGCCTTCGATTCCCGCCTCGATCTCGCGCTGCTGAAAATCGAGGATGCGGGCACCACGGCTTTCCCCTTCGTGCCCATCGGCGATTCCGACACGCTCACCGAGGGCCAGACGGTTTTTAACATCGGCAGCCCGCTCGGCCTCGATCGCAGCGTCTCGCAAGGCATTATCGCCCAGAAAAACCGCCCGCTTGACGGCCAGCTCTATATCCAGACCACCGCGCAGGTGAACCCCGGCAATTCCGGCGGGCCGCTCTTCAATCTCCGCGGCGAGGTCATCGGGATCACCAACATGAAGGCCATGATGATCGGCATCGAGGGGCTCAACTTCGCCATCCCCTCGTCGATCATAAAAAGCTTCCTGCAAAACCGCGACGCCTTTTCCTTCGACCCGCGCAACCCCAACGCCGGTTATCGCTACCTCGAGCCACCCCAACCGGTCAAAAGCCTGCCTGCGCCCCTCAAACTTCCATGAAGAAAATCCTTCTCCCCGTCATCGTCACAGCGCTTGCGCTGTTCGCCGGCCGCACCTCGGCGGATGCCGCCACCGTTCCGCTGGTCAACCTGGTGGGCGACGACACGTCGCTGGTCGTTTATGTCACCGACCTGCCGGCCCTCGTGAAAACCTGGCCGGGCACGCCGTGGGTGAAAATGTGGCGCGACGACCAGGTGCAGAAATATTTTGCGCCGTTGCGCGCGCAGATGAAGGTCGATGAATGGGATGATCGCTGCAAAGCCAATACGGGCTACACCCTGGCGGGCCTGCTCGATTTTGCCACCGGCGAGGCGATTTTTGTCCTGCCCGACCTGGGCCCTGTCATCGCGGCCACAAAAAACAAGACCGACCTCCCGCTGCTGGTCGCCGTCGAAATCGGCGGCAACGGATCCAAGGTTGAAAAACTGATCGCCGACGAAGAAGCCAAGGATAAGGAAAAGAAATTCACGGAAACCACGGAGGACTTCGATGGTGTCACCCTGCACATCATGGGGGTGGCGGCTCCCACTGCGACCGAGCCGCAGCATCCCGGGGTCTGGGCGATCGCCGGCGGCGTTTTTTATGTCAGTCCGTCCAAGGATTTTCTCCAGCAGACGCTGGCGGCAGCCAAGCAGGGCGGCCACGACAACGCGCTCGGAAAATCGGACGGGTTCATGCAAATGCGTCAGCGCGCCGGCAACGCCCAGCTTATTCTCTACGCCAATATCAAAGCCATGGTTCCGGCGGCCCAAAAAGCGATCGCCGACCAAAAAGCGGCGCAGGCTGCCGGGCAACCACCGACCATGTCTCCCTTCGACCCGACCACGATCCTTCATGCGCTGGGTCTCGATGCCGCGAA
>Ga0207036_10078_pt1 | contig 18924 bp, 27 predicted proteins | sample Alteio_BWMinCont_78_FD_153284 | JGI IMG/M metagenome (GOLD analysis project Ga0207036, IMG submission 153284) | Enriched cells from forest soil in Barre Woods Harvard Forest LTER site, Petersham, Massachusetts, United States -... | ecosystem: Environmental > Terrestrial > Soil > Temperate forest >... | reverse complement strand
TAGATAGCGTTTGCAAGGCTTTAGAGCAGGCGAATGGCTTGATCTCGCCCGCCGCTCAGCTCATGGCGATGGACGCCTCGAACTTGCGGAAGTTCGTTCAACATCATCCGAGGTGCCTGGCCGTCGTGCGTGAGTGCAGGTCGAGAATGAAGGATTTCGCCGAGAGCCAGACGATCGCATTGATGAAGGATAAGCACTGGGGCGCGCTCCAGTATTTTCTCAGCACGCAGTGCTGGGACCGCGGCTATATTTTGCCGCGAGGCGCTCAGCTCGGCGGCGAGACGACGAACAGTATCGTGATCGGCTCGGTGACGATCATGCCGATCGAGAGCGGCAAGTTTATTGGCGGGCCCGACACGATCGAGCACGAAAGCCTGACCGGCGGCCTTGTCGATGATGTCGAGACCAAGAAGCTCGGCTGAAGCCTCCCAATAGGCCAAGCGGGTATGGGAGGCGGCGAAACCCTCCCACAAACATGGGTTTTGGCTTTTGGAAGGCCGTTTTCGGTAAGGTCCTTGACCCTATTGACACGCCCCCTGTGACCTGTCTAAGACACGCCAACGCTCGTTGCCGTGTCTAGAAAGGTCAGAAATCATGAAGCCCGCCATCGCCTACACCCGCGTCTCGACAACAGGTCAGGGACGCTCTGGGCTGGGCCTGGAAGCCCAGGAGGCCGCTCTGGCGCGCTTTGCCGAGGCTGAGGGCTACCGCCTGCTACAGACCTTCTCTGAGGTCGAGACAGGCAAGGGCGCTGACGCCTTGGACCGGAGGCCGCAGCTCAACGCGGCGCTCTCTGCCGCCCGGAAGCTTAAGGCCCCGATTATCGTGGCGAAACTCGACCGGCTCTCGCGCGACGTGCACTTTATCAGCGGCCTGATGACCCACCGGACGCCGTTCATTGTCGCTGAGCTGGGTGCGGACGCCGATCCGTTCATGCTGCACCTTTACGCCGCGCTGGCGGAGAAAGAGCGCCGGCTGATCTCTCAGCGCACCAAGGACGCCTTGGCCGTCAGAAAGGCGCAGGGCGTCAAGTTGGGCGGCTCCAACGTCAAGAGCCTCGCCAACCGTGACGAAGCCAGGGCCCGCGCAGAGGCCCTTCGCCCTGTGTTCTCCGAGCTCAAGGGCCTGTCGGCCAATGCGATCGCCAAGGAACTCAACGCGCTCGCCGTCCCGACACCTACAGGCAGCCCGTGGAGCGCCAAGACGGTGAGCCGCGTGCAGGGCCGCCTGAAGTGATTTAAACCGGCGACGGGAGGAGAAGTCATGGCGGAGCACACGTGGAAACTGACCTTCACCTCGGTGAACCGCCCTCCGGGAACGAGGACCTTCAACAACGAGTCCGCCTTCATCAGCGCCGTCATCGACAAGCTGAACGATCTGCGTACGAGCAATGTGTCGGCGGTGTTGCCTGACGGGACGCAGTTGGATGCGGCGACTCTGCGGCTCAAGTACGGGCGATGATTGAGGGCGCGGAGCACCTGCGCTGGCTCGCGGTCGTCACCTATCGTTCGGAGAGCGGGCCGATCGAGGTTGATCATCATTTCGAGGAGCTGGAGGAATTGTCGACGATCATCGAGCGCGGGCCCGACTGGAACACGATCGTAACGATCGTCGTCACCCTGAACCCGCGGCGGATGGGCTGAAGTCATGACGAGGGCGCATGGGCCTGCGAGCCTTCCTAGTGGGTACGCCGCGATTACGGAACTTTCTGTTGAGATCACGAAGGCATGGAGCGGCGATGCTTTCTGGGCCGCTCTGGCGATGGTGTATGTTGGGATCGACACCATGGCTTTGCTCGCTTGTCCGCTTGGTCAGCGGGAGCAGTGCAAGAAAGACTTTATCCTTTGGGTCGATACGTATCTCCGCGCCGATCCGGCCTCGGATTATCAATACGAGGGCGTCGACGTTTATGCCGCTCGGTGCGCTCTGCTGCACCTTGCAAAGGATCACCGAGGATCTCAACCGCCCAGGCAGTTTAGTTATATCGACAACGGGCCGCACAGGAAGGACGAAGCGGCCCGCCACGTAGTCATTAGCGTTGCTGCTTTGATCGACGATTACTGCAGGGCGACGGAGTCGTTTGTGGCGGCCATCTTTAAAGATCCAGAATTGAAACGGCGCGCCGACAGCCGGGTGCACAACCTACTTTTGGAGCGCTCTGAGGTCCGGCGCTAGAGGCTCAGGAAGCCTGCTGACCGGCCTTCTTGCCCCCTGTGCCCTCCGCAGCGCGCCGGCCCTCGAAAAAGCCGCCCACGAGGCTCCTGAGCCGTTACGCGCGCCTATTTGCGGTGCTAGAGGTAATTAGATACCGCGCGGAGCCGCGCCAATGACGCAGCCTTATCACTTCTTTGATCCGTATCTTAAAGACCGCGAGCGGGCTGCGCTCGAGCGCGCCGATTGGCATAAGAAGAACCGCCTCAGAGGCGGACCCAAGCACAACATCCCTTTGTGGCGCGGCGGTCTGGCGGGGCGCAAGCTGCGTCCTGTCAGTCTCGCTCCCGTCACCCTCACGGAGACGCCGCGGTGAGCTCGGTCAAGCGCCGCAATCTTTGCACTCAGCCGGCGAAATTCGCGCGGCCAAAAGCGTTGATCTTGCGCGCTCCGCGCTCTCGCCAGCCGATTCCGACCTCGCCTGTTCTTTCCCTTCGAGCAAAGGTTGAGCCGCATGCCGTCCATCAACACTGACGCCGCGCGCCGCCAGGCCGCACGCGAGCTGGCCAAGAGCCGCCGATGCGGTGATTACATCTGCGCCAGCGGCGGTCCCGCGACCATGGTCGTCAACGGCAAGCTCATGCGTCCAGCTCCCTCGGAGGCCGAGCGCAAGGCCAAAGAGCACGCTCTGTGGTTGCGGTCGATCGGGCCATGGTGAGCGCGGCTCTCCGGGCGTTTGGAGGCAAGCCGCCTCCGAGCTTCCTCTTGCGCCATCTGACGCTCACGAGCGCCGGCGGCCGCGTCCATGTGGTCGAGCCGCGGGTTAATACCGGTATTAACCCGGCCGAGAGCGAGATCGCCGAGATCACAGGGTGGTCTCATGTGACGATCGCGGAGGATTTGAAGGCGTCGAAGGCTGTCCAGGATCGGACAGAAACTGTCCAGAAGCGAACAGCGCCCGATCCCGATCGTGAGGCCGCCCTCGCAGAACTGGCCGCCATCGCCGGGAAGCGCGCAACGCTCGCGGAAGATGTTCAACATCTGGCCGGCAAGCTCAAAGACGCCAAAGAAGGCATCGGCACAGGCGGCCTGGCGTTGACCGTGGCGCTGCGTCGCCTGCGGCAGGCCTACAACATCCACTCCGATCCGCCGCCCTTGGCCCTTGGCCCGCCCTGCGAAGCCTCGCGCCTCAAAATTCGCGCGGTCGCAGCAACTGCGGATCTCGATCTCGACCGGCACCGGTTTCACCCGCAGTGTTGGCCGAAGCTGGATCCGAGCAAGATAAAGCTCGTCATGAACCACGACCTCACCAAAGAGGTCGGAACGATCGATACGATCGACATTGACGCCATGGGCAGGATGACGATCGTGGCCACCGTGACGGATCCGATCGCGATGCGCCTGCCGGGCCTGAGCATCTCCGCGTGTGTCGAGCAGTTCGCGATCCGCAATGCCGAGAGCATGACGTTCGTCGGCGAAGTGCTGCGCGTCAGCAGCATTAACGAGATCACGCTGACCCAGACGCCTTCCAATCGTCGTTGCACTGTCGTCGAGCGCTGGATTCCGACGCCGTACGAATTGAGCAGCGAGGCGCTCATGGCCAAGGTCAAGGCGTTCCAGGCGACCGTGGCGGCCCTGCAGGCCAGCAGCGTGTTTGCGAGAGCGGCATGACGACGCGCCCCGCCAGATCCGCGCAGGATGCGTTGCGTGACAGCGTCGCGGCGATGGGCTCCATGCAACTCACCCAGGCCGCCGGCGCGATTGGCGTCAGCCGCGCGACATTGGTTGCGTTCGGAGAAGGACGATCGTCCCTGCCTGAACACAGCGTGAAGCGGCTCGGGGATCACCTCTATCGCGGGGCCTTTTTATTGAAGGAGAGACGCGCATGACGACGGAATCACAGCTGCCTCCGAAGGAGGAGAACTGGCGGGTGATCTATAACGCCTTCAGAGCCTGTCAGGATCACTTGAACCGCATCACGCTCGAGCAGAGGAGCGCCGTGATCGAAGAGCTGGTCAATGAGCTTGAGGCGGAAAAGAAATCGGCGCGCAAGGCCGCGGCCTGAAGCAGGAGACGTCGATGACGAAATCGCTCGAGCAGCAAGTGCGCGACCGGGTTCTGCATCATCTCGATCCCGATACGGCGAGCTGCGCCCAGCTCAGCCTGGCGCAATTGATGCAGGTGCCTTATGGCCGCCAACGCTTGACGTGGCTGCAGATCCAGAGGCTGGCGCGGCGGATGGGCATTCCTTTCACCTGGACCGGAAAGGCGGCTTGAAATGTCACTATTCAAGAAATCCGTACCCGAGCCCGAGCCTCCGCGCGGCGGCGGGAAGGACATCATTCGCGCCATGGTGCGCAACCGCATCCGCACGCCTCAGGCCTTGAGCCTCCTGCGCGAAGAACTGCGCGTCAGCAACGATACGATTTCAGCCTTCGCAGCCGGCGGCGACATGACGGCCGAGCAGATCGGCCGCGTGCTGGCCCATTTCGGCTGGAACGCCCGTTACGACCCTGAGCGCGATCTTCTGGTTTCGACGGCCCCGCCAGCGAAGCCCTTGGGAATTGCGCCCGCGCCGCTCTCGAGCGCCGGCGTCAACTTGCCACCGGGAATGGCCCCGCGCGAGGCTGGCAAGCTTTGGTATGAGCCGCCGCTTTACAAAACGCCGCAACCCGGGCCGGCGCTCAAGGGCTACACCAAGCCGGCTGGCTGGGCCTGAAAGCGAAAGAGGCCGCCGCTCACGCCAAAAGCGACGGCCCGTCTTGGAGGAAATAAGCGCCGATCAATGCGCGGACCCGATTTACCATATTTTCCGGGAGGCGCGAATGGGGCGGCAGTCAGATTATCGTGGCGAGCGTAAAGGGGCGTCTCATCCGACTGACTCCACGGCCCTGGCTGAGGCGCTGCTCGGCAGCACCTTCTGCAAGCGCAAGCAGTCGCTCTTGATCCAATTTGACGAGCTGCGAGACTCGAACACGGTTCACCGCGTGCTCACTGGGCTTCGCGACGGCTACAGTCCGCCGCGCAAATGAGCACGGGAAACCTGCCAATTTGCCGATCGCGGCGGTAGCCCAACGCATTATGGGCGATCGTCGGGACAGTTGGGCGGCTCTCACGACCTTGGCGGCGCGGGAATACACCGTCGTCAGCGAGCTCGCTCGCCTCGGCCTTCATCCCTATCTCGCCCAACGCAAGGCCCGCTGGACGCCACGCGGCGCGCCGAAGCCGATGGTTCGCAGCGTTCCGCTGTTTCCGCGTTACCTGTTTGTGCCGATCGCCGAGGCGAGGCTGCCTCAGATTCACTACGTCCCGGGACTGCCAGGTCACCGCTGTCTGCTTTCGAGCGCTGAAGGGACGGTCTGGACGGCGAGCGGCGATGTCATCTTTGAGATCGCGCGCTTGGAGAACGAGGGCGCGTTCGACGCCCTCGAGATCGTCAGGGGCGAGCGGGTGAGGCTTAAGGGAACGAGTGCGCTATCGGCAGTCGATCTGCTCGTTGCGACGGCTGGGGACAAGATGGTTGAGCTGCTCTCTCCGCTGTTTGGCGGCGTGAAAGCGAGCGCGCGGCCGGCCGATCTGGTGCGCGCCGCCTGAACGATGCGACGCAGTGCAGCAATGCTTTTGGATCAAAGCGCTAGGCAAGTTCCCGCGAGCGCTCGCGGGAAATCCATGCCCTGCAAGTCGATCGCCGACGTCCTGAGGGGCCTCGGAGAGATCCCGCCATCCGACATGGCCCTCGGTAAAGACGCCGTTCCTGAGGCCCTTGTGCCCCGCTGGATCGATCCGGCGCGGATCCGGGCCTCGACAGCGCGTGACGTGCTTGAACGCGTCGACGATGACCGCTCCCGGGCTGAGAGGCGCGAACAGGCGTCACAGGCGTTCGCCGCCGCCAGACTGTCGCGTGGTCCTAAGTACAACTTCGCGTTCGGCTCTAGAACGAAGGCGAAGAAGGTGCGGCCGAAGGTCGAGCGGACGCCGGAGGTGCGCGAATATTTCAGGCAGTACATGCAGCGGCGCAGGCAACGCGATCGTGATAAGCAAGGTGATGGCAGGGAGGTCCGTCATGTCGACTGACGCGCTTACGCTCTCGCATGTTTGCTGCTGGTTGGAAGAGGTCGCCGACGCGTCGAGAAAGGGCGAAGTCACCCTCGAGATGGAACTGCCGGACGGACGATTTCTGGTCGCGGAGGAATGGCCGTCGCGCGTCGACTATCTCGAGCATGTGCGCAATCGTCACGCGATTGAAGCTATGGTCGATCTGGATCGGCGGGCGCGAAGCCAGGGCTAGGCATTAGCGCCTATGAGGAGGAATGGCCGGGACAAGGGGGAAACGGCTTATCCCGGCCACCCTTCGCCGATGCTTTCGTTGGTACTCACCCCAACGCCGGCCATGGGCTGCATACCGGCACGCTCGGCAAACTCTGAATTCACCGCCAACGGCGAGAGTGTGAGCGATAATAGTATCGTCTTCGATAGCCGAAGAGGCCGGTGCGCTCCTCGTCGGAGTAGGACGTCACCCGCGCGCCCTCATCTCGACGACGTTGTCAGCGCCCGGCGCATCACCGACCAGGCTTGTGAGGTGTTTCGCCCAGAGCTCCAGCGCGGCTCTCTTCTCGGCGCGGAATTCGTGCCGTTGGTAGATGCCCTGGACGCCGCCGAAGGTGCCGGAGGTATGGTTGATGATCTTTTCGACGACCGGCAGCTGAATGCCCAGTTTTGCCATTCCAGACGCGACGGAGCGCCTTAGGTCATGGATATGCCATGCGGGGATCGGTTTGCCGCCGTTGAGCTCGGCAATGGCGGCGTCGAGCGCGATCTTGCATTTGGAATAGCCGCTGATCGGGGTTCGGCCGTTGGTCGTCAGCACAAACTCGCTGGTGCGGGGCAGGGCGTCGAGAATCGCTTTGACTTCTGGCGTGAGCGGAACGGTGTGCGGAAGGTCGTTCTTGGTGCGGTCCGGCGGCAGCGTCCATAACGTCAGGTCCGCGTTTAATTCGGACCAAGGCACCTGGGCGACTTCGTCGCGGCGCTGGCCCGTATAGGCCAAGAGTTTGATGAAAGCGCCGAACACTAGACCGAGCGTGGTTGACGCGCGCAGGATCAAGGACAGCTCAAAATCGTCAGGCGTGCGATCGCGCGACTTCTCTTTCGTCGGCGCTTTCACGTGATCGAACGGCGAACTCGTGATCAGGCTGCGCTCGCGCGCCCAGTTGAACATCTTCCTGCCGGCGGCAAGCACGCGATTGGCGGCGACCGGCGCGCCACGGTCGACAATTCCATCCAGCAAAGCGACGGCGTCTCTCGGAGTGATGCTGGAGATCGGCCGCCGTCCCCAGGAGGGCAGAATGTCGCGCGCGATCTGTCGCTCGGTCTCCTCCCAAGTCTTGTTACGGCCCTTGGCGTATCGCTCGATGAAATTCGCTGCGACGGTCTCGACCGTCTCTGCTGCGGCTTGGGCCACCGCGCGCTTGGTCTCGCTTGGATCCTCGCCATTGGCGATCGCCGCGAGAACGCCCTTCGCCTTGGCGCGGGCGTCGGCCAGCGTCATTAGCGCCATGTCGCCGACCGAGAAGGACTTCAGCTTACCGTGAACGCGGGCAAGCAGGCGGCTGGTCTTTCTGCCGCTTGGGTGGATAGAGAACTGCAGGCCGGGCACGAGCCCGTCGGGCAGGTCGTACCGCGCGTGTTTCGGCTTCGCCGCTTCCAGTGCGCGCTGCGTTAAAGTCATAGACATTTCTAAAGGACCCTCTGATTGCCATTGCGAGTAACAAACCGGCGTAACGAGCTGTTTTCCCAGCCGATCTCGGGCCGCCCTCTGATCTCTTTCGGCCCACCCTCTGATTTCGAAGCGGCAGATTCGGAGTAACACAGGAGTAACAGAATACGTGGTCAGCCGCTTCCCACACCTTCATAGCCATTAGCCGGAAAGTGGGCATTAAGCAAGGTTTTGCAAGGGATTAAGTGGGGAGCAACTTCTCACAGCTTCTCACTGTTTCGGCCTAATCACAAGACTTTTAATCAGAGGGTCGTGGGCCCGCGTGCGGACCCGTAGCGGACCCGTCGGGATCAATTTCTCGCGTCAGGGGCCCATGGACTTGACGCTCGGCGCAAAATCGCGGGCAGCCCCAGCCTCGGCGCGAAGATTGCGCTCGCGGGAACGTGCGTTGGTGGAAGCCTCGCACCCTGACAACCCCAGACGAAGCGAGCGAAATCTCACGAGCTCGCCTTGCATCGGACGGTGAACTGATCGCCGTCCCGGTTACCGCCCTTTGAGGGCCGGGGGGCAGGGCGCGGGGGGGACCTTTGGCAGCGTAATTGTCGCCTGAAAGCCGTCTGTTAAAAATATGCCCCGGTCGAGCCAATAATAACAAAAATGATACGTATGCTATACCCCATTGCAGCTGTTGCCGCGCAAGGTTGCGGGTTGCATCGTGCTAGTATGGCCCGTCCGACACGCTCCCCGGAAATGCTGGCTCAATCTAACAGCCAATTGGCGCGAAAGAGCAAGACGCTCGATGCTCGGGTTTGCTTTTAGCATGCTCAGTGGCCAACGGCGCGACCGTGACCGCAGCGCTTCCAAAACAAATCCAGCACGATGAGCAATATCAACCCGAATTGCGACGGCTCGCACCGCCGTCATGATTACAAGGAGGTGCGCAAGAATCCGTCGAGTAGCGGGGACTATTTCTATCTATGCCTGCCATGCTTCGCCCACGAGACCATGCACCGGCATGTGCGCGCCAAACACACTGGCCATCCTGAAGACGGCTCGCAGGTCAGTTGGTCCACTGCCGAGGTGATCTTCGACAAGAACGGCGAGCCGCTCGACGTCGAGGCGGCGGTGCGGCAGGGGATCGTCAACCATCATCAGAATGGCGACCGCAACGCTAACGAGTAAGTGCGCAAATCGGCGAGAGATCGGGAAGAGCCATGATGCCGGGGTCGTAGCGCTACGAAAGATCAGCGCTCCGGCGTGACCGTGGCCGTGGTGACGTCTCGCCAGCGTGATGTCGTTCAGCGGTTCCCTTCACTGTCCCGCCCGCTCTTCATACCCTGCCACGTGCTTTCGTGGCTAATGTAGCCGCTAGGCGACGAGCAGGTGGTGATCCGCACCATCCGCAACGGGCTGACGCAGGGCGATTGAGGCTGCCGAGCGAAAGGCGCCGCGAAAGCCAAATTTCGATGGCGAGCGTCGGCCCGTGCACTTCAGACAGGGTCAGCGAGCCGTCGCGGGGCATGGGGGCCAAATAAGCGCGGGATACCGCTTGTCCAGAGATTTGACCGTCCGGCGCACTTATGCGGAACTGGTGCGGATCGCTCCGCTCGGGAGCGGCTCGGGGAGGGAGCGCCATGGCGTTGGCAGTGGTCACAGGGTCGAGCAGCGGCATAGGACTGGCGACAGCAGTTGCGCTCGCGCGCGCGGGACACACGGTCGCCGCGACTATGCGCAACCTCGATGCTGGCGCGGAGATCCGGAAAATCTCCGCTAATGAAAACCTCCCGATTTATCCCACCATGCTCAATGTCGACCACGACGATTCCGTGCGCGAGGGCTTCGCCAAAATTGTCGGGCAACATGGGCCAATCGACATTCTGGTCAACAACGCTGGCATCGGTGGCGGAGGCGCGGTGGAAGAAACGCCCCTCGACGTGTTCCGTCAGGTGATGGAGACGAACTTTTTCGGCGGGCTTCGCTGCATCAAGACCGTAATCACGAGCATGCGCGAACGTCGCCAGGGAACAATTGTCAACGTCACTTCCATCGCGGGCCGCCTCGCGATGACGCCCCAGGCCAGCTATGCCGCATCGAAATGGGCTTTTGAGGCCCTGAGCGAGTGCCTCGCTCAGGAAATGCGCGCTTTCAACGTCCGCGTCGCGATTGTGGAGCCCGGGGTCATCGCCACTCCGATCTTCACAAAAGCGCGCCCGCTTCTGCCGGATAGCCCCTATCCGCATTCTAAGCGCCTCAGGGCCATGTTCGCCGCATCGCTCGCCAAGCCGACTCCTCCGACTGTCGTCGCCGACTTGATCTGCGATATCGTCGACGGGGATAGTTGGCAGCTTCGCTACCTCGCTGGCCCCGACGCCGCGCCGGTCTTGAAGGCCCGGGCCAGCAAGACCGATGAACAGGTGGTTTCGGAGGCTGCTCAGAGCGACGAAGAGTTTATCGCGCGCGTAAAGCGCGAACGCGGGCTCGACATAACGTTGTAACCCGCTCGACGACGGCCCGCACGAACACGCGGGGGCCACCCGGAAATTGCGCAGGCGCGCGGCAGGCGGTCGCGTCCTGACGGAATCCGGGTTCACGGTCTTGAGCCAATTGCGGCTTCGCCCGCTCTTATAGAAGCTGCCCCGTCGCTTCGACACGATCCCTCAAGGCCCAGTTCGCCTTGGGGAACATGACCGCGCCCTCGGCGGCGAGCGCTTCGCTGAACAGGATGCCCTCGACGGTCGCAATCAGCGGTACGAGCGCCTCGCGCTGCGCGACGCGGGTCGGGGAACCTTTTGAAATCTTCGCGAAAACTGAGAATCGCGCTCAATAAAGGGCTTATGCAAAATCGAAACCCCCGGCCGCGATGAGCAGCCGGGGGTTTCTCGCTTCTTGTCGCGTCTCCTGCGCAGGAAAGTTGAGTAAAGCGGGCTTGAGATTGGATCGCCGCGCGTTTCGCGTCAACGCTGGCGGTCGAATTGTCCCCGCAATCCACATCCCTAATCCCCGCCGAGCGCAAAAGATCGAAGGCGACGAGCGTGGCTTGCGCCCCGCCCCGTTTGGTCAGAAGCGCCACGAAGTCGGTGGCCCGTTAGCTTCTTGCGGCGTCCGAACGCGATGCGAAGGTGTTCGGGATATGGGCGTTGTAGAGCATCCCTTCGCTGTTGCTGGCGGGCGCGAGCGCCGGATTGTTGTGTCGCTCAGTCCTTCACCCATCGGCTCTCCGCCGGGGACTGAGGCTCATAGATGCGCTGGCGGCGGACCTCGTAGACGCCGGGTGGGATGGCGAGAGGCGCGTGCTCGTCATGGACGAGCGTCGCCTCTTCTAGCGCCTCGACGAACAGGGCTGCGGCACCGTCGAAAGGCCTCCACGTGCTTGACGAGCCGCAGGATGACGTCGCTGTAGCTCTCGCCTGGTCCGCACAGCGAGCGCAGGCGTTCGACAACCGCCCTATCGAGCCAGACCAATCTTTCGCCTTGCTCGTTGGCCTTGTTCTCGTAGCTGACGTTGCCGAACGGGAGCGTCCGCACGATCGCCTCGAACGCTTCGACGCTAATCGCGATGGGGATCGTGCGTTGAAAGGCGACGTTTCGCTATTTCGTCGGCTCCCACTCCCGCGCCAGCCGCTGCGCCTCGGCGATCTGAGCGGGCGTCATACGGGTTGCAACAAGGTCGCGCCACTTGACCGCATCTCGAACCTAGATGTCCGATGCGGCTGCGGCTGCGGCTGTAATGTTGAACCACATGTGAGCGCGAACATAGTCCTGCGGCAAGCCGTGGCCGTTGGCGTACATCAAGCCGAGGCCGAACTGCGCGCGGCCGTTCCGCTGATCGGCGGCCTTGCGATACCAGATGAGGGCCTGCGTGTAGTCCTGCGACATGCCGTGGCCGTTGACGTACATCAAGCCGACGATGGTCTGCCCGTCGGCGTCCCCCTGCTCGGCGGCCTTGCGGTACCAGACCACGGCCTGCGCGTAGTCCTGCGGCACGCCTTGGCCGTTGGCGTACATCACGCCGAGGCCGAGCTGCGCGAGGGCGTTCCCTTGCTCGGCCAATGGACGCAAAATCTGCAGTTCCGTCGCGTAGTCGCCTTTCTGATCGGCGGCTTGGGCGTCCTCAAACGGTCCCGCCCTTGCTACGCCGAACAGCGCGAGCGCGAGAACGCCGCTGGCAAAGAGAGTTGTGATACGCTGCTTCATGGTGCGCCCGCATCGGGGACAAGAACGCAGCGCCAATAGACGACCGTCGCCCTGAGGGCGTCAACCGGCTCGTAGAGCCGAACGCCTTGACTTGGCGGCAAATCCACTTTGGCAAACGGATTGCGCTTGAGCGTTGTCGTCAGCATAGTGCCCCTCAAGCGCGGATAGACCGGCCAGTCGACAAGCGACGAGCATCGCACCCGCTCCCGCAGGCTGCCTTCAAACTTGCTTCATTCCTCGGGCACACCTACCTTGCGCATGTCTTCAATGATCCGCTCGCGTCCCTTCAGGAAAACTGGATTGTCGCTTTGGGCGCCGTTTCGATAGCGGCGGAGGGTGAACCCGGGATTGAGGGCAAGCCCGGCTTGGACTTCGGATCGCGCTTCATCGAGTCGCCCTAGCTCCACCCAAGCAGCGGACATAAGGAAACGTCCGGTGGCATTGTTTGGGTTCAGTTCCTTCGCCTGGCGAAAGAAGCCGAGCGCCTCCTCGTAGGCCCCGAGATAGAGCTTGGCGAACGCGATATAGAGGACCCAAGCACCAGCTTCCGAATCGTGGGGACTGACGCGCAACGCCTCACGCACATGGGCCTCAGTTTCCTCGGGATGACCGTCAAACATCTTGGCAAGACCAATTTGTGCATGGGCGGAAGCCAAATTTGGATTCAACGCCAGCGCCCGCTCACATTCGGCAACGCCCTCGACCCCGCGCTTGTTCTGGACGAGCGCCCTGCCCAAACAATAGCGCGCTTGCGCGTTGTTTGGCGACCGCGACAGCACCCTATTCAACTTCGCCTCAGCTGAGTCGAGGCGTTCGGCCTTGTCGTCCACGTAATAGCCTACGGCCGTCTGCACATCGGCACACGCCAACCCGATGGCTGCGTCGAGATTGTCGGGATCAAGCGCCAATGCGCGCTCAAAGAAGCCGCGCCCACGCGCGGTGTCGGCGGGATTTCGCCCCATGTTGATCCAGGACCTTCCCTGAAAATAGAGGTCCATCGAATCGGGCGTGGGCGTCCGTTCCGCGCGGCGCGCCTCGTTGGCCATCAACTCGGCGCCTAATCGGCTGGCGAGACTGGCGACGATATCGTCCTGCATGTTGAAGAGGTTGGCGAGGGGTTTGTCGAAGCGCTCTGCCCACAGATGACCGCCGCTCTCGGCGTCGATCAATTGCGCGTTGACGCGCACTTGGTTCTGATCGCGCTGCACGGAACCTTCCAGGACGTAGCGAATGCCGAGCTCCTTGCCGATCTCTTTGGCGTCGACATTCTTGCCCTTATACGTAAAGGCGGTGTTGCGCGCGATGACGAAGGAGCCGCTGAGGCGAGAGAGGTCGGTGGTGAGATTCTCGGTGATGCCGTCGGCGAAATAGTCTTGGCTCGGATCGCCGGAAAGATTGGTGAACGGCAAAACAACGATGGAGAGGTGCGCGGCCTCAGCCGACGGCGTCGATGCGATGGGTGCGGGTGGGTTCGCGGCGAGGAAGTGCCATGCGCCCGCCGCGATCACGATGACCGCGACGATCCCCGCGCCAAGGAGCCTGAGCATCGAACGCTTTTTCGGCTCGGGGGGCTTCTCGGGCGGCTTCGCCTCTGTCGTTGGCTTCGCCTGCACTGGCTTCCCGACTTCGATTGAATAGACCCGAACAGGCTCGGCGATGTTCTTGAGTTGGGTCTGGCCGAGGTCGGTGACAGCGAGATCGAGCCGCGCCTTGACCTGCCAATAGGCTTGCTCGGAAAGACAGATCGCCCCCGGCTTGGCGATGCCCTCCAGCCGCGCGGCGATATTGACGCCGTCGCCCATCAGGTCGCCGTCGCTCTCCTCGACCACGTCGCCGAGATGGATGCCGATCCGAAATTCGATGCGCTTGTCAGGCGCGACCCCGGCGTTGCGCTCGACCATCGCCCTTTGGACTTCAATGGCGCAGTTCACTGCGTCGACGACACTGCGGAACTCGACAATTGCGCCATCGCCGGTGTGCTTGACGACGCGACCGTGGTGCACCGCGATGGTCGGATCGATCAGGTCGCTTCGGAGCGCCCGCAGCCGTGCCAGAATCCGGTCCTCGTCGGCTCCGGTAAGCCGCGAATAGCCGACCACGTCCCACACCAAGATCGCCGCGAGCTTTCGAGTCTGGCTCACGGCGCTAATGCCGAAGCCTGATCACCGGTCGCAGATGGCACGGGCATGGCTGCACATCCATGCTGCACTAGAAAGGACGTGGAAGCGGGAGTGCAGCCCCGCGTGTCGACTGGCCGATCTATCCACGCCGTGCCGAGCATAACACCGTCGCCGAGAGAGGGAATAGGAAGATGGGCCAAGACTGCGCGTCAGAACCCGTTCCAATCGCGCTGGCCGAGGGCTGACCAGAGGACCCCGGGCGAAGGCATCAGCAGAGATCGACGTCGCCGCCGTTACCGTCGAGGGGAGCCCGCAGAGACAGGGCCTGAACGGTATCGTGGCGCGCTGGTGGTCGTTTGCGTGCCGAAGGTGGTCGCTAACCTTGAGTGACGTCCCCAACCCGAGGACCGCCGACGTCGACAATGGCGTCAGCGACCGGCGGGCCGCCTTGGAGCGCGGAATGTTCCTGCGCCAGCTAGGCCAGCGGCAGGTGCACGCCTTCGTCGGGCCGCTAATCAAAGGCCAGAAAGCGGGCCGCAAAGGCCAAGAAACCGTAGGATAGCCGGAGGCCTAGAAAGCGGTCTGTGAGGCTCCTAGGGTCGCCCAGCCTCAGCCACCGGGAAACCAGACTTGTGGCACTATGCCTATGGTCGGATTGCTTGCGCTTGGGCGGGTTCATGGATGGGGGACGCTCATCGAGCTTGCCCGACCTCAAGCAGGCGAGACGAGGGGCTTGCCCTTTTCGACGACGTAGGTGATCGCGACAATCGTGGGCTTGTCGCCGTTCTTGCCGCTATGCGGCACGCGTGTGGGAACCTGGAATCCATCTCCTGCCTTGAAGGTCCGCGTACCTTGGCCGTCGACGCTCAGTTCCAAAGCCCCTTCGACGACATAGCTCGATTCAATCCCCGGATGAGTGTGGCGAGGGATCAATGTCCCCGCGTCGAGATCGACGCGGACGTCGACGGCCTCATAGCCGTCCATCGGCCCGTCCGTGCGTGTAATGATAGTGCGCTTCGGCCCACCGGGCGCGTTCTGCGCTTCGGCGCCGGTTGCCACGAAACCCGTAACGGCGCAAAGCGCGCAGGCAGCAAACCCTCGTCGCGTCAACATGCGTTCCTCCCCAATAGTTCATGACGAGATTCGATTCCGACTGGGGGCGCCTGTCAAGCGGAGGGGCGGGCCTTACCCGCAGAATCGCTGCCGAAGGCCGGGGTGTGGAGATCGTCTTGAGCGACGTTCCGATTGTTCGAGCCGCTGACCCTGAGGTCGCCGCCGTGGGCAGGGCCGCCTCCCTTGCGGATGGCATGCGGCCAAGGCAACTAAGCCAGACGCACGCGTTCAGCCGCCCATAAGGCCTCAGAAAAGGTGACGCTTTGGCCAAGGACGGGCCGTTTCGGGGTTGCCCGGTGGGTAGGGTAGCCGGAAGGGCTTAAAAGCCGTCCTTGGGCCTCCGGGGCCGCCCAGCATCGGCCATCGGGAACCGAGGTTCGCTTCCCGCCCATGACCGCCCGACATTCCGCTGAATCAGGCGGACGACATTCCGCCAAAGGAAAATTTTCAGGCTAGCCGACGCAAGCCCACCGGGGTGGGCCGCGTTTCGGTCTTGAGTCTCAACCAAAGGTAAGCACGCCAGCGGCAGTGTCGATGCTGAACTTGGCCGAGATCAGCTGAAGGACATTGAAGCCCAACAGCAACGGCGCGCCATCGGGATCAACACCAGCCAGAACATCGTGCAGCACATGCCCGCCGATGGTGATGGTGGCGATGCTGATGGTTCTGTTCTCGTGCGAAGACCCATCCGCCAAGACATATGTGCGGCTGGCGGCATAGGTCGCCTGTCCGCTTGCGATCAGCCGGTCAGCGATGGTTTGCGTGATCGACAAATCCGTGCAGCCGGTATCGATCATCGTGGTCACTGGCATGGAGCCAAGCACGACCGGCGCTGCGGCATGTGTGCCAATGACGGTGATCGGCATACTGTCGCCGACTTGCGACGACGCTGGCGCTGGCGCGGGCGCTTGCGCCACGACTGGCGGATTTGACGTGGGCTGGTCCGAACGGTGGCATACCGCTTCGCTGTGCATCCGCACGGCGTTGCCATGCGCCTCGTCGTAGATCGTCTCGCTGTAAGTGACGGTCCCGGTCGTGCCTGGGAACACCTCGCCAGACATCCATAGACTTGGATTGCGAATGAGCCGCCCATGCCAGCCATGATGGCCCGGTGATTGGCTGTCGTCGGTAATGACGTACTGCGTCGCGCGGTCGATCTGGGTGCCGTCTTGCAGTGTATGGATGGCGTTCCAGTGATTGTTAGCGTCGTGCCAGACGACGGTGTAGATGACCGGGTTGCGTCCGGTGTTCGCACCGACTGTTTGCGTCGGCGCATTGCAGATCAGCGTGGCGTGCGCCGACGAACCTAATCCGCAGAGGATCACGGCGGCGGGAAGAATTCGTTTCATAGTTCAAGGTGTCCTTCTGTCAGATTGCGCTGACGACCATCGTCAGAGGCGCGTCTCACGGTCCAACGCGGACGCGGCGGTATGGAGTGCCCAACGAAGTAGCGGGAGCGGCGGCGGCAGGTTTGCTATTCCCTGCCAATCTTCTGTTTCTCAGCGCCATCTGAAGGAGGCGGTCACGCTCGCTCGGGTCTAAAAGCGCCGCGCAGCCTCGGACAGCCCAAGTCGAGGAAACGTAATGAACAACGAAAGGCCCCGAGCGTGACCGGCGGTGCCGGGTTCATCGCGCGTCAACGATAGAGGGTAAATCGGACACGGAATCGAGAACCTGCGACCGCTTCCCAGCCGCAACCTTTCGCCAATCGGCGCAAGGTGAGTGGACCAACGATCCGCCTTGCCCTGTCGTCGGCGCGCGACACATCAGGCGGAAGGACGACGAGAGATGATGGCCGGGGCGGTAGTTTGTGATGGCTGCGCTCCGGCCATCCTGGCCAATATTTTCGTTCGCATCGCGCGCCATCCTCAAGGGCGCAAGAGCCGATCACAGCTGTACGGATTCGTGGCGGCGCGCCCATTGGCCCGCGCGGGGGCCTGCGCCTTCAAGCGAGCGGCATCGGCGTGCTGCGAGCGCATCGCGGCGGTCCGGTCGTCCAGGCCGTTCCTCGACAACACGTCCTTGGCCGCCGACGCGCCGATCGGCGTCAGCCACGGCACGCAGGCGATCGGCGCGGGCGCGATCAGATCGGCGATCTCGTCAGGTGAAGCGGCCGGATCACCGCTGTCGACCACGGGGATATCGAAAAAACTGGTCCCACGCGGGGCGAGGCTGACAATGTAGGCGATGGCTTCCTCTTGGTGGCGAAAGACACGGCCCCGCTGCCCCATTCGCCGGTCGAGTTGGCTTGGACCCCGAGGGCGTGGCTCATTTCGGTTTCGTTTCCTTCGGTTGCTGACGACCTTCTTCAGGACGCGTCTCGCGGACGCGGCAGTAAGAATTGTCCAACGATGTAACGGCGCCGTCGTCGCCTAGCCTGCTCTTACCTGCCAATCGTCTGTTTTTCGCCGCCATCTTTACGAGGCTCCGGCCTAGCTGGGAAAGCATCGGGCGGCTGAAGACGAAGGGCGAATCGCCGCAAGCAGGATGGCTGGCTGTGGCCAAAACCGGGAAAATTCAGCGCGGTTCCCGTGCAAAACGACCGCCGACGCCAGTCATCCCAGCCCATCTGCCGCGCCTTTCGATAGACGGCACCGAGCGTTATTCCCGTGAATGGCGCGTATTAGCAGGCTTTTGGCGTGAAAAAGCAAGCGCGGGCCTCTCGGACGGGATTTGGAAGAGCGTGGCGCACCGATTAATCCTTGACAGGAACGGTAAACCGGTGCATTCGACCGAGAATTACATGATAAGTAGGGTGAACATGGCGAACGTTCAAGAAAATCCGGGAACAGCACTGACCTCTTAGACCTGGAAATCTGTTGAGTGCCAGGAGATGTCCAGCGCCCGCGGGCGCGAGATGGAAACAGCCGGCAAATCATCGCGGTATTCAGATACCACGTCAGACTAGGGTCTGTACTCAATAAGGATTCTCGACCGGCTCGAGTTGTGATTCAAGGCCTCCGATCGGGAGGCGGCCTTGATTCGGAAGCAACTTTTCTGGCTGAGCGACGAGGAGTGGGGCCGGGTTGAACCGCTGCGGCCCAAGGGCCGCCGCGGGGCTCGCCGGGTCGATGATCGACGGGTGATCAGCGGCATCATTCACCTGCTTCGATCGGGCGCGCGCTGGCGCGATTGTCCGCCGGAATACGGGCCCTATACGACGATCTACAACCGGTTCAACCGATGGAGCCGCCAAGGCATTTGGCTGGCCATGTTCAAGGCGGTCACCGGCAGCACCAGCGTAATCGGCGCAGCCTCAATCGACAGCTCCCACGTCAAAGCGCACCGCTCGGCGGCTGGCGGAAAAGGGGGGCCTTCACCGAAGGCGTAGGACGTTCGCGCGGCGGACGCACGACGGCGATCCACGCCCTCACCGACGCCACCGGCAAGCCTCGGGTTCTGCTGATCGCGCCGGGCAATGTCCATGACGTGATGATGGCGGAGGAGTTGCTGTCTGCTGCTGGACCGGTCGAACGATTGATTGCTGACAAGGCCTACGACACCAACCGCCGGCGAACCTATCTTCAACAACGCGGCATTGAAGCCGTCATTCCTTCCAGCGCCCGGCGAAAACGCCTCATTGCGCATGACCGGGACGCCTATCGCCAACGAAACCTCATCGAGCGCATG
>Ga0207036_10075_pt1 | contig 19120 bp, 19 predicted proteins | sample Alteio_BWMinCont_78_FD_153284 | JGI IMG/M metagenome (GOLD analysis project Ga0207036, IMG submission 153284) | Enriched cells from forest soil in Barre Woods Harvard Forest LTER site, Petersham, Massachusetts, United States -... | ecosystem: Environmental > Terrestrial > Soil > Temperate forest >... | reverse complement strand
GTTGCGCTAGAGAGGTCGCTCGCGACATGGACAACCACCTATTTTTTTGATGTCTTCGTATGAACCATTTAATGGACCTGCGACATGTCAGATTCTAATCATCCATCTCAAAAAATGCACCGTTGGGAGCGGCGCAAGAAAGCGCGCCCGAAAGAACTATTAGCCGCAGCGCTGGATTTGTTAATCGAAAACGGATTCGCAGCGACCCGCATGGAAGATGTGGCCAAGCGCGCCGGTGTCGCAAAGGGTACCTTGTATTTATACTATTCCAGCAAGGATGAATTGATTAAAGCTGTCGTGCGGGAGAACACGTTCCCAATTTCGAATGATATAGAAGCGGCGATTAATAATTTTGAAGGTGACAGTGTTAGCCTGTTTCGCAACATTATGTTAGGTTGGTGGGAGCAGATTGGCAACTTGAGGCTATCCGGAATCAACAGACTAGTGCTGACCGAAGCGCACAATTTTCCCGAGCTTGCAAAGTACTACCATGAGGAGGTTGTTTTGCGCAGTAACGAGATAGTAGGACGCCTGCTTTGTCGTGGCGTTGAACGCGGTGAATTTCGAAAGCTAGATACCCCATACCTGACTGAGGTGATCGTGGCGCCTATGATTATGCTGGTAATTTGGACGCATTCTTTTGGAGCCGACCGAACCGAACCCATTTCTCCAAAAGCTTACTTGAGCAACTTTATTGATCTTTGCACTCACGGGTTATTGTGCTCGAAGGGTGAATAAACGGCGTATTCACAGCTGAATTAGTGTAGGTCATGCAGTCAGCTATTGAACAATCTAACCTCAATCATTTAACTTTTCGCTGCCCATGTCCGTGGAAATCCCAAATTGGCTGGTTTGATTAAGGGTTATACGATGCCTGCCCACGGAAGTCGCCAAACGAGAGTTGGCTCAGTTCGTTGGGCGATAGTGGTGTCAAAAATGTGCATTGCTAAGGACGCGTACTGACCAATCATTCTCTGCATCAACCAGTGTAAACTCACGGTCTTCTACTCAGCCGCAGAGTCATAAGTGAAGGGATCGCCGTGAACGTTTTTATACAATGGTTGGAGGGCTTTGTACCTGGCCCGGTTGCGGTCAGCCAGCGTGAGCGTCTAAGAGCGTGTTGCGGGGCGTTGATCGGGATATTGTTGACCGGCTTGATGACGCGTTGGGTGTTGGGTGGATCTACACCTTTGCCGCTTTTGGTTGCGCCGATGGGGGCGTCTGCAGTGTTATTGTTTGCTTTGCCAGCTAGTCCGTTGGCGCAACCGTGGTCAATTATTGGTGGAAATCTGGTTTCCGCTGCGGTCGGCGTTACCTGTGCCAAATTAATCGATGATCCAATGCTGGCTGCTGCGATGGCGATTGCTCTTGCAATCGGCGCGATGCTCGCGTTACGTTGCCTGCATCCGCCCAGTGGCGCGGTTGCATTGACAGCGGTTCTCGGCGGACCGATGATACACGCTTTGGGATATCGATTCCTGCTCGCGCCCATTGGCATTAACTCCTTGCTGTTGTTGGTGGTGGCGTTGCTTTTCAATAATTTGACCCGGCATCGTTACCCGCATCTGGCGCGTCACGCACATGCCAATGCACATGGAACCGACGATCGTCCAGCCGGCGATAGGTTGGGGTTTACACCGGCCGATCTGGATTTCGTCCTTAAAAATTACAATGAAGTGCTTGACGTCAGTCGCGACGATTTAGAGTCCTTGTTGATGCAGACTGAAATGCATGCGTATCGCCGACGACTGGGCAACATCACTTGTGCCGACATCATGTCGCGCGATGTGGTGAGCGTCGAATTCGGCAGCAAATTGCAGGATGCCTGGCAGCTGATCCACAAGCATAAGGTCGTGGCGCTGCCGGTGATTGATCGTGCCAGACGGGTGATAGGGATCGTCACCTTGCTCGATTTTATTCGTCATGCGCAATTGGATGCCTACGAAGGCTACGACTCCAAGCTGCGGCAATTCCTGCGGCCTATTTTGCATAGCCATTCCGAAGAACCGGAAGTGGTCGGGCAAATCATGACGAAGACGGTACGCACCGCAAAGGATAGTATGCACATCGTCGAATTGGTGCCGATGCTATCGGAATACGGCTTGCACCATATTCCGATCATTGATCACGAACGACGCTTGGTTGGCATCGTGAGTAACTCCGACTTGGTGGCTGGGCTCTATCGCGGGCGGCTCGCCGATTTGGAAAATAAAGCGTAATCTAACGCGTAATGTTAACGATCCTTGGGTGTCCGCTGCAAATAGCCCTTTAGCATGTCCAACGGTGTGCGGCGGAACGTTTCGTGCTGGTGCTCTTCTTCATGCAGGCCTAGTGATGGCTTGATCAAGTCGCTGCGGCTGACGATACCAACCAGGTGTCGGGTATGAGCGTCAGTCACCACCGGCAGTCTTTCAAGTTCGTGCACGGCCAGCCGTGTTGCGACAGTGCGGCAGGTCTCATCCGGCAGTGCCATGATCGGTACATTCGCTCCAAAAAGATCGGCGACCGTAGTGCAGCTTGGATTACCTACTTTGGCAAGTAGTGTTTCGCGGTTAATCATTCCCACGTAAGCGCCGTCTCGCACTACCGGAAACGCACGGTGGGTCTGTTCCAATCCAAAATAGGTTTCCAGCGCATCCGAGATCGGTGTATTGCTTTCGATAGTCTGCACCTTGCGGGACATCAGCTCTTCGACATTGTGGCGCTCCAAAGGATCAATCCCATATTCACGATAGATGTGATAACCGCGCCGGGCAATTTTCTCGGTGAGGATTGAGCGCGGCATCGTTAATACCGTAAAGCCATATGCGACGGCAGACGCCGCCAGCAAGGGTAATAGGGCATTCGCGTCATGGGTCAACTCAAAGGCAAATATGACGGACATCACGGGTGCGCGCATCATGCCGCCCAGCGTCGCGGCCATGAAAACCAGTGGCCATAGGGCAGGGTGTCCACCGGGCAGATAGGGGCCGAGTACAACACCCAGACCGGCGCCCATCATCAAGAGTGGCGCCAGGACGCCGCCCGAGGTGCCTGAGCCAAGGGCAATCACCCACATGATGGCTTTGCAAACCAGCAGGGCAACTACAGCTTCAAGTGCCAGATGGTTTTGCAGCAAATCGCCGATGACATCGTAACCGACACCGAGCGCGCGCGGTTGCAAATAACCACCAATCCCCACCGCCAACCCACCCAATGCGGGCCACCACATCCAGTGTATCGGTAGCTTGCCGAACATGTCTTCGACTTTATACAATGAAGTCGACAACAGCCAGGACAGCGCGCCGCAGGTCACGCCAGCCAACACGCACGATACAAGATCGAGTGTGCCGACCGGGAGAGTTTGCAGCGGAAAGAGCGGACCGCCATCCAGCACCAACGGCCGCGCGAAACCTGCGACGGCGCAGGCGATGGCAACCGGCAGCAAGCTGCGCGGGCGCAGTTCAAACAAGAGTAATTCGACCGCTAGCATGACTGCGGCAATCGGTGTTCCGAATACTGCGGTCATCCCGGCCACCGCACCGGCGACCAACAAGGTTTTTCTCTCGGCACCGGTAATATGAAAGAACTGTCCGATCAGGGAACCAATTGCGCCGCCGGTCATGATGATCGGGCCTTCAGCGCCGAACGGGCCGCCGCTACCGATTGCAATGCCTGACGACAGCGGCTTTAACACCGCTACCTTGGGAGACATTTTGCTTTTCTTAAATAGAATGGCTTCAATCGCTTCCGGTATGCCGTGTCCGCGTATTTGCTCCGAGCCGAAGCGGGCGATCAGACCAATAATCAAGCCACCGATGACAGGAACCGCAATGACCCACAACCCCAAAGTGTTGCTGGCCGGTGAATGGGCAGCATCTGAAAACGTCTGGAAGAAAAATATATTTGTGAAAAAACGTATGAGTTGAAGCAATAGATAGGCGGTAACCGTGTTGCCGCTAACCGAATATTGACCATCTAAAGGCAGTTGTAATAATTGAATATTGACCAGGGCAATTGACCTATCCTGCTGAAATTTTCGGCAAGGAAAGCAAAGGTGATTACCATGGGCATGTATGCCAAAGTAAGAAGATTGTATTTTCGGGAACGGCTGTCGATTAACGGAATCCATCGACAAACCAGTTTGTCACGCAACACGGTCAAGAAATGGCTCAAGGAACCCGAAGGGGTTGAGCCGAAGTACGAGCGGCCCAAAGCCATCGGCAAGCTCACGCCATTTGAATCGCATCTGAAGTTGGCCTTACAAGCTGATGCCCATCGCCCCAAGCGGGATCGGCGCACCGCGTTGATGCTATTCAAAGAGATCCAGAAAGTGGGATTTGACGGCAGCTATCCGCTGGTCACCAAATTTATCTACGGCTGGCGCGAAGCGGCAGCCAAAGTCACCGGCAAATCCGCTTTTGTGCCGCTCAAATTCCAACTCGGCGAAGCTTTCCAGTTCGACTGGAGCGAAGAATTGCTGGTAATCGGCGGCATCCACCGCAAATTGCTCGTCGCGCATACCAAGTTGTGCGCTTCCCGCGCATTCTGGCTGGTCGCGTATCCAACGCAAAGCCACGAAATGCTATTCGATGCCCATACCCGCGCTTTCACGGCAATGGGCGGCATTGCCAGGCGCGGCATCTACGACAATATGAAGACTGCAGTCGACAAGGTCAAAAAGGGTAAAGGACGCATCGTCAATGCCCGCTTCTTCGCCATGACCGCGCATTACCTGTTCGACCCGGACTTTTGCAATGTCGCCTCTGGATGGGAGAAGGGCATCGTCGAGAAGAATGTACAAGACAGTCGCCGGCGCATCTGGCACGACGCACGTCAAGAACGATTTGGCAACTTTGCCGAACTCAATGCATGGCTTGCCGCGCGATGCCGCGCCCTGTGGGGCGAATGTCGCCACCCCGACTACCCCGATCTGACGGTAGCCGATGTGTTGGAACATGAGCAGGCGCACTTGATGCCGATGCCGACACCCTTCGACGGCTATGTGGAACTGGTAGCGCGTGTATCGAGTACTTGCCTGATCACAGTGCAACGCAACCGCTATTCGGTGCCCTGTCACCTGGCCAATCACTTGGTCAGCGTGCACCTCTATCCAGAACAGATCGCCGTATATGCCGAGAACGAGCGAGTCGCATGCCATCTTCGCCTGTTGGGCCGCGACCAGACTTGTTATGACTGGCAACACTACATCCTGCTGGCCGAACGCAAGCCTGGCGTCTTGCGCAACGGCGCACCATTCGCAGACATGCCGGTGCCGCTACTGAAGTTGCAAACTGTCTTGCTGCGTCGTGAAGGGGGTGATCGCGTCATGGCCAAAATACTGGCTAGCGTGCCACATCATGGGCTTGATGCCGTGCTGGTGGCCGTGGAGCTGGTGCTAGAATCCGGCGCCGCCAGTGCCGAACATGTCACCAATGTGTTAGCTCGCTTAGGTCAGAGCGATCCACCTGAAGGCGTTGAAACCAGCTTACAAATCCAGGAGGAGCCGGTTGCAGACGCCAGCCGCTATGACCGCTTGCATCAGGAGGTTCACCATGTTTGACATCATTGCAGAACTGAAATCGATCAAATTGTATGGCATGGCGATGGCCTATGAAGAGCTGGTAACGCAAGGATCACTGACCATTGATACATCGGCGTGGCTAATCAAACATTTGCTGCAAGCCGAATCGACCGATCGCGCCATGCGATCCATCCGTTATCAGTTAAATGCGGCGAAGTTTCCGATTCACCGTAATCTGGCTGACTTTGATTTTACGCAGTCCAAGGTGGATCAGGCGCTCATTGAGCAATTAGCCACGCTCGCCTTTACCGATGTCGCGCACAACGTCGTTCTTATCGGTGGTACGGGAACCGGCAAGAGCCATTTGGCAACCGCATTTGCTGTCGCTGGCATCACCCTGCATGGCAAACGGGTGCGTTTCTTCTCGACCATTGAGTTGGTGAACACCTTGGAACTGGAGAAGGCTGCAGGCAAGCAGGGACGACTGGCTTTGAGCTTGATGCAGATGGATTTGGTTATTCTTGATGAACTGGGGTACTTGCCATTCTCGCAGACCGGTGGGGCATTACTGTTTCATCTGCTGTCGAAACTCTATGAGCGCACCAGCGTAGTCATTACGACCAATTTGACCTTCTCGGAATGGAGTAGCGTATTCGGCGATGCCAAGTTGACGACGGCCCTGCTTGATCGCCTTACCCATCATTGCCATATTATCGAAACCGGCAATGACTCGTTTCGCTTTAAGCACAGTAGCGCTACTGCCAAGAGCCGCATCAAATCACGGGAACAAACCAGGCGTCAAGGCAAAGCAGGCAACGTTGTGCAGCCAGAAACAACCGAGGAAGAGGAACCTTTCTAGCTGATGGTAGTTTCACGTCGGGGGGGCGGCTTCGCTGCGCTACGCCGCAAAACCGATTAAAAAAAGCTTGAAAATCAAAATCAAAAACAAACCAAGGAGGTACGTATGTTCGTCTAATCCATCGACTTATCCACAGGCGCGGTGTATTCTGCGCCTATTCGTCCCCTGGTCAATATTCAATTATCGCTGACCGTCAAAATTCCATTAGCGCCGACACGGTAACCGTACTCATTGCGCCAATGAATGCAGCAATGGCAGCAATACCCAATAGTCGTGAATTCGCCGCGAAGTCTCTGCGGCTATCGTCATTATACATTTCTACCTCTAAAAATTAATCAGCGGGATCGGGAAGACACCGTTAAGGGACTGCAATTCGGTTCGATGCAAGGCCGCCAATTGCGTCAACATGTGCTCTCCTTCTTTTAGCAACATGACTTCGACCTGGCGTTTGTCGATTTCACTTTGGCGCCGGTGTACCAGTCCGATCGCCTCGCAGCGGGAAATCAAGGCAACCACGCCGTGATGCTTCGCCTGCAGTCGTTCAGCCAATTCACCGACGGTCGCATAGTCGCGACCCGGATAGCCTTTAATGTGCAGCAAAAGCAAGTATTGCAACGGCGTAATTCCAAAATCCTGGACGGCGTTTTCCGAAAAACGTTCGAAGCGACGCATCTGAAAGCGAAATTCCGATAAGGATTCAAATTCACTTTTTGTCAGAATATCGTCGACGTCTCGTTTCATGCGAAGGCCCAGGATTGCCAAGTGGAGTGAAATTATATCACAACGTGATATAATATTGCTTGCCGTTCAGAGTAATCGTAAGGAAGACTTTGTGATTGCCCCAATTTGATCGGCCAGTTTATGGACATATTTTTAGCGCGACCTATCACTTACCACTTCGAACTTCGGTAAACACACTTTTCGCGTGTTTACCGTTATTTACCAATTTAGGGGAGCATTACATGCGGATTTTGCAAACATCGGCAATTATTCTATCGGTCGCAACAGTTTTGGCGGCTTGCAGCAGTACACCAAAGGCACCGGAAGCGGCCAATTCGACACCAGTGCCAGTCAAACAATCTGATTCACACGCGGTTGCCACTGTCAATGCCGCTTCGATCGATCCACTGGATGATCCCAAAGGTGTGCTTGCGCAGCGCAGCGTGTATTTTGACTATGACAGCTATTTGATCAAGACGGAATACACCAAACTAGTGAACGCACATGCCAATTATCTGGAGAAAAACAAAGCACGCACAGTTCTTATCCAGGGCAATACAGACGAACGGGGTGGCAGCGAATACAACCTGGCATTGGGTCAAAAACGTGCCGAGGCAGTGCGCAAATCAATGGCGACCTTAGGTGTGTCGAACGGGCAAATGGAAGCCGTATCATTGGGCAAAGAAAAGCCAAAAGCAAATGGACATGATGAGGCTGCGTGGTCGCAAAACCGGCGCGCAGACATTGTGTATAACGCTTTGGAAAAATAGTGCGTCGCCCCCTCCGGCGGCACAGTTAAGCTATCGATGAAGCTGAATAGAACGCGCCTCGTCATTGCGCTTGCTACCAGTGGGGCTTCTTTTGATTATGTCTAGTAGTGTGACGCCATCCAATACGGATAGATACGCAGCGGTTGCTGAACTCAACACGCTTTTCAATGTGCAGGCGGGTGCATAGACGCACGAATTATTTTCCCGGTCGAAGCACTCGGCCATGAAAAAATCCGTTTCACTGTGACGTACCACATCGCCAATATTGATATCTTCAGGCTCTTTATTCAGCCTGAGACCGCCGTTGCGGCCACGTACCGTTTCAAGGAAACCGAAAAGCCCCAATTGATGAACCACCTTCATCAAGTGATTTTTCGAAATTCCGTGCAATTCCGCGATGTCGTTAATCGTCACCAGCCGGTCCCGGTTCAGGGCCAAATACATCAGCGTGCGCAGTGAATAGTCGGTGTAGGCAGTCAATCTCATTGTTTGATTCAAATCAAAAAGTTAAAAGGTTTGCAAATGGCGGACTGTGATCTGGACATCGATAAATGAAGTACACAGTATACATGTTAATAATTAGTGGGTAACGACACCGAGAAAACATGATTTATAAGATGCATTTAACTTGCATCTTATAATACATGTAGATAAAATGCATCTTATTGATTTTCAGCTTCACCTTTCAGCATTTCGGCATTTCGGCATTTGCATTTCAACTTCAACAATAAAGGAACCATGCCATGCATTCAACGCGCAAACTCTGGACCTGGCTAGCCATTATCTGTGTACTATCTTTCGCCGTTCTGGGCTGGGTCGGCACGGAGATCTATTTAAAGGCGCCGCCTATTCCCAATCAAGTCGTTAGCTCCACCGGTGAAGTACTGTTTTCGGCCGGGCAAGTGCAACGTGGCCAGCAAGCCTGGTTATCGGCCGGCGGGCAGCAATTAGGCACCGTGTGGGGACATGGCAGTTACGTCGCGCCGGATTGGTCGGCCGATTGGCTGCATCGCGAAGCGCTGGCGTTGCGCGAAATCTGGGCGCAACGCGAATTCGGTAAATCATTTGATGCGCTTGGCGTTGGTCAGCAAGGCGAGTTGAATGATTTGTTGGTGCGTGAAATGCGCCGCAATACCTACGACGCATCGACCGGCACCATTACCTTGACACCGGATCGCGCGTTGGCCGTGCAACAAATCACGCAACATTACGTCAGCCTGTTCGGCACCGACCCCGCATTGAACGCGTTGCGTGAGCAATATGCGATGAATGCCGGATCACTACCTGATACTGCCGATCTGCATGCACTGCCAGCGTTCATTTTCTGGTCTGCATGGTCGGCCGCAACAGATCGCCCAGGCGTCCCCAATATCAGCTATACGAGCAATTGGCCTAGCGAACCTCTGGTCGACAATCATCCAACTGCCGGCACCGGTATTTGGTCGATCGCCAGTGTGATTTTGTTGATTGCCGCCATCGCCGGAATGATCTTCTATCATTCGATTAGCCGGGAAGACGTCGATCCAACTCCGCCAAAGACCGATCCCTTGTTCGATCTGAAACCGACGCCGTCAATGAAGGCGACCAAAAAATATTTTTATGTTGTCATCGGTTTGATTCTTGCGCAAATCTCGATGGGGGTTGTTACTGCCCACTATGCGGTCGAAGGCCATAGTTTCTTTGGTTTCCCTCTCGCGCAAATTCTGCCATACACGGTCAGCCGTACCATCCATACGCAATTCGCTGTCTTGTGGATAGCGACTGCATGGCTTGCCACAGGTTTGTATATCGCTCCCGCGATTTCGGGGCATGAACCGCGATTCCAGAAACTCGGTGTCGACGTGTTGTTCTACGCATTGTTGTTTATCGTGGTCGGTTCTACCGCCTTCGGTTGGATCGGTTCAATACAACATCTGGGCAATAATTTCAGTTTCTGGATCGGCAACCAAGGTTTAGCGTACACGACCATGGGTCGCGTATGGCAAATTCTCTTGTTCATCGGCCTGATGTTATGGGTCTTGCTGTTAGGCCGTGGACTTTGGCCTGCACTAAAAAAACCTTCAGAAAGCCGTGCACTGATTGCAATGGTATTTTTGGCGGCGCTCTGTATCGGTATGTTTTACGCTACCTCGTTGGCATGGGGTCAACATACGCATTATTCGATGATCGAGTACTGGCGCTGGTGGTTGGTGCACCTTTGGGTGGAGGGTTTCTTTGAAGTGTTTGCCACTGCTGTTATCGCCTTGTTGTTCACTCGCTTGGGGTTGATTCGTGCAGCAACCGCCAATAGCGCGATTGTATTGGAAACGATTGTATTCCTGTTTGGCGGCATTCTCGGCACCTTGCATCATCTTTACTTTACCGGTACGCCAACCTTTGTCATCGCAATCGGCGGCATGTTCTCCGCCTTGGAAGTCGTGCCTTTGTCGATGATCGGGATTGAGGCATATCGCAACTATCAACGCTCCAAGGCGGCACCTTGGGTGCAAACCTACAAATGGTCAATCATGTGCTTTATCGCCGTCGGATTCTGGAATATGGTCGGCGCCGGCTTATTGGGTTTCACCATCAATACGCCGATCGCGCTCTACTACATGCAAGGCTTGAACATGACGGCAGCGCACGGGCATGCAGCATTGTTCGGCGTCTACGGCATGCTAGGCATCGGCTTATTGCTGTTCTGCTTGCGCGGCATGTCGGATCGAGCAGCATGGTCTGATCGCTTATTGAAACCGACCTTCTGGTTGCTCAATATCGGACTCGCCATGATGGTATTCATTTCGCTGGTTCCAGCCGGTATCTATCAAGCCTGGGCTAGCGTCAGCCAAGGCATGTGGTTTGCACGTTCACCGGCTGTGGTCCATTCGCATGTGATGGAGCGCTTCGTATGGATGCGGGTACCCGGCGATGTGGTATTTGCGTGCGGGGCAGTGCTGTTGGCACTCTTTGCAATACGCCTACTTATCACTGGAAGACGTCCGCAGCCGCTATTGGTTCAATCAGGGAAGTTGGCAAGTGTTTGAACCAAATAATTAACAGTGTATTCGGCGGAGCGGTCATTACCGCTCCGCGATTTCCAAATTTAAAGGAGTTTTAAAATGAGCCACGATTGTTCACTGCCAGTCAGGGCAGAAGGTATTTATCCATTTGATGCGCGTGGGGTCGCAAAGCGCTTCCGCCACGCGGCAATTTTCGGTGCGTTGGATGCACTCAATCCGGGCGAAACCATGCGCTTTTGCAACGATCACGATCCATTGCCACTTCTTTCGCAAATCGAGGATCAATTTGGAACACGCATCAAGATCAACTATGTCTTACGAAATCCAGGAGAAATCATCCTCGATTTCTTGGTGTCTTGATAATTGAATAATGAAAGTGTGAGTAATTTTCGATCGACTTATTAATCACGACGTGACATATTCTTGATCCACATCAATCACTCGCAACGCAGGTCGGCATATTCTTACCGACAGCGTCAGATATAAAGCGAGTGTTATAAAAATCCTCAACAAATTCCACTTCGCCCTAAGCGTATCGATTTTAAGAATCAATCGGAGGCAACATGAAAACCATTGTCAAATCCCTATTTGATGTCCTCGTCGCAGCAAGCGTATTGCTTGGTCTATCGCTAACCATGCAAATTGCCGGTGCGGCTCCACAATCGTCGCCCAAGCTGACCGGCGACTTCGGGCCGCCACAAGGTGAGCCGATACATGCGGTCCTCACCAGTCCTCCGAATGTGCCGCCGCCGATTCATCGCAAGTTTCCAGCCAAGGTGATCGTCGATTTGGAAGTGGTCGAAAAGGAGATGGCGATTTCCGAGGGTGTGCGGTACATGTTCTGGACATTCGGCGGCACCGTTCCCGGCAGTTTCATCCGGGTGCGTCAGGGCGACACGGTGGAATTCCACTTGAAAAACAATCCAAACAACAAAATGCCGCACAACATCGATTTGCACGGTGTTACCGGCCCCGGCGGCGGCGCGGCATCGAGCTTTACCGCGCCGGGACATGAATCGCAATTTACATTTAAAGCCTTGAACGAAGGGGTCTATGTTTACCATTGCGCTACTGCGCCAGTCGGCATGCATATTGGCAACGGAATGTATGGGCTAATCCTGGTTGAGCCTCCTGAAGGCATGAGCAAGGTTGACCACGAATACTACGTAATGCAAGGGGACTTCTATACTGCAGGAAAATATCGCGAAAAGGGCTTGCAAGGGTTTGACATGGATAAGGCGATCGACGAACGTCCAACCTATGTACTATTCAACGGAGCCGAAGGTGCGTTGACTGGCGAAAAAGCACTGACAGCTAAAACCGACGAAAAGATCCGCTTGTTTGTTGGCAACGGCGGCCCAAATCTCGTATCTAGCTTCCATGTCATCGGCGCTATATTCGATAAGGTGCGTTTCGAAGGCGGCACGCATTTTCAGGAAAATGTGCAAACAACGCTCATCCCTTCCGGCGGCGCGGTGATGGTCGAATTTCAAACCAAGGTGCCTGGCAGCTATGTGCTAGTCGATCATTCCATTTTCCGCGCATTTAACAAAGGTGCGTTGGCAATCTTGAAAGTGGATGGCCCGATGAAGAAAGATGTCTATTCCGGCAAAGAGCTCGATTCCGTCTACTTGGGCGATCGCGCCCAACCCAACCTCGCCTCGGTGACCAAAGCGACACAGGCGGCGGCAAGCGGCACCCTGACCTTGCAAGACCAGATCAACGCTGGGCGTGAATTGTTTGCCGGCACTTGCTCGGTATGCCACCAATCGAATGGGGTTGGCTTGCCGGGTGTATTTCCACCTTTGGCGCAATCGGATTTCTTGAATGACAATCCGCGTCGCGCCATTGCCTTCCCGTTACGTGGTCTGACTGGAAAACTTACGGTGAACGGGCAGGACTACAACTCGGTGATGCCGCCAATGAGTCAATTGAACGACGATGAAGTAGCCAATATCTTGACCTACGTACTTAACAGTTGGGGTAACAAAGGTGGTCGCATTGACGCCGACGATGTGAAGGCTGAACGAGAAAGGACAGTTGCGGCACCGGCGGCAGCGCACTGAAGGACCACCATGAGCGAGCCGTTGAGTCCACGAAAATGCGCAATCATTGCCGTGGCTAGTGCATTTGCCATCTTGATGGTCGCTCCGGCCGGGGCGACCGATTACGTGGTAATTCAATCTGGCGCGCTTGTTAGTGTCTTGTCGAGTCCGTCTGGAAATGACCCGGTTCAGATCGAAGCTTTCGAAATGCGCGCAACTCCGGTAACAAACGGTGAGTATCAAGCTTTCGTCAATCTTCACCCGGAATGGCAACGCGACCTGGTACCAGCGGTCTTCGCTGATCAAAGTTACCTGCATCGTTGGAGCACGTCGACAACTGTTGGGGATGTATCAAGCGAAAAGCAAGCTGTCACCAACGTCAGTTGGTTTGCCGCGCAGGCATTTTGTGAAAATGAAGGTGCGCGGTTGCCAACTTGGTATGAATGGGAATACGTAGCTGCGGCTGACGAGACCAAAGCCGATGCACGCAAAGACCCGAAGTGGCGCGCTCGCATACTTTCCTGGTATGCAAAGAATTCAGATTCATCACCTGCGTCAGTCGGTGGCACCAAGAACTATTATGGCGTGCGCGATATGCATGGGCTGATCTGGGAATGGGTGGATGATTTTAACGCCTTGTTTATCAGCGCGGACAGTCGTAATCAAGGTGATCCGGACAAATTGCAATTTTGCGGCGCCGGTGCAATAAGTCTCCAAGATAAGGAAAATTTCGCGATTCTGATGCGCATCGCGTTGTTGTCTTCATTGGCCGGGGCAGACACAACGGAAAATCTCGGTTTTCGTTGTGCACGCCGTATAAAAAAGGATAAGCCATGAGTTACGCAATGTTGTTACACACGCTTCGTCGCTTTAGCGGCTCGATTTTTTTTGCTATCGCAATGGGCGTGGCAGCCAACGGCGTCACCGCGCCGCTTGCTGAAGAAGGAAAAGCGCAATTACCTGGTGACTCTATTTATCAACTTCCTGCAAGCCTGACTGATCAGGATGGTCAAACATTTAACTTGAGTAGTCTGCGCGGTCGACCGGTGATCGTCAGCATGTTCTATCACTCATGTCAATTCGTATGCCCAATGTTGATAGACACGCTGCGCATGACGCAAGATAGTTTGCCTCCTGAAGAGCGCGGGCGAGTTTCATTCTTGATCGTCACTTTTGACCCTGCACGCGATGATGTTGCGGTGCTGAAGTCGGTGGCCGAAGCCCACAAACTCGATCGCCAACAGTGGACTGTGGCGCGCACCAACCCGATCATGGTGCGCAAATTGGCCGCCGTTCTTGGCATACAGTTTAGATTGCTGGCCAATGGCGACTATAACCACAGCACCACCTTGATCCTATTGGATGCACAGGGAAGAATCGTTGGCCGCACCGCAAAACTTGGTGCGGTCGACAATGAATTTCGTCAATTGGTGCAACAAACTGCGCAGAGAAAATAATGGGTTGTCATATCGAAGACCAATCTCACGCAGAAGCAGCAATCAGAGAAACGGAATGACTTGCTTCGTCATGGCGACCGATCCGATATAGGCAAACGTCGATAGGGCTGCGGCAAATGCACAGATGCGCACGGTCTTGGTCTTGCCATATTTTAGGGCAATGGCGCCAAGCGCGATATAGATGACAAGCGCGACGACTTTTGCCGTCAGCCAGTTTTGGACAAACGGATATTGGCCACTCCATATGGCCATGGTCAGAGCACTACCGAGCAAACAAGTATCGACAACGTGAGGAACGGTTTTGACCCAGCGTCGATTCAAGGTCAATGAGTCACGCAACATCCAGAATCCGCGAACACAAAAAAAACTGCCGCTAACAATGACGCAAGCAATATGAAAATGTTTTACTGCGAAGTAATTCATAAGCCAAGCTTTCTATCAAGAAATCGAGAAGTGCATTTGCGCATGTCCGATTATATATCGTTGAAATAGTGATGAAATAGTGAGTTGATGATGAGCCTACTTATAATTGAAGAACCAAAAATTCCTGCCGGGCGTGCGATGCGGTATATGAATCACCCATTGCTGCAGCTCGGATTTCGACCGTTCTATTTGTTGGCGGCCGGATTTTCAAGCATCGCCGTACCATATTGGATCGCAAAATATTTTGGATGGCTACCCGCATGGCCGACAGTCGGGTTGAGTTGGCACATGCATGAAATGGTATTCGGCATGGTACTCGCCGTCATTATCGGCTTTCTGTATACTGCGGCGCGCAACTGGACCGGCCTTTGGACGCCAAGAAATGCGCATCTGGCGGCGTTGGCCGGCATCTGGATTGCCGGTCGGGTGGCGATGCTATTCGCACCTGCATTGCTGGCGGCTCTGACAGATTTAATATTCTTGCCTCTCGCAACTTGGCCCTTGTATCGCGTGTTGAAAAAGTCCGGTAATAAACGTAACTTGTTCCTGGTTGCCTTGCTGGGAATGCTGATGTTAGCGAACATTGCTTTCCATGCGTCGGTTTTGGGTTGGATAAAACTATCGACCATCGCGCCCATTCAGGCGGCAATTCTCATCATTACCGTGATTGAATCCGTCATCGGCGCGCGCGTCATTCCAATGTTTACCACTAACGGTGCACCGGGCACCACGCCTATCGTCAATGCGAAGCGAGATCACATCGCCTTGGGAATCACGGTCGCAGCCTGTCTGGCATGGATGGGAAATTTACCCGCCCAGCTGATCGCCGCAATGGCTTTCGCCGCAGCTTGCGCGATACTGGTGCGGGTATCTGGATGGAAGTTGTTGCGCACAACCCATGTTCCTTTGCTATGGATTTTGCATCTTTCCTACGGCTGGATAGCGATCGGTTTCTTTTTGCTGGCGTTGGCGGCATTGAATATCGTCCCGGCTAGTGCCGCATTTCATGCACTAACCGTTGGTGCCATGGCAGGGCTTATTTTGGGCATGATTACCAGAACCACCTTGGGCCACACCGGTCGAAAACTGGCAACCGGGAAGACGGAATTCGTCATGTATCTGCTGATCCAACTTGGCGCGATTGCCCGCGTATTGGCGGCTTTGGGCACGATCGGAACAATTGGCATGCGCGATGCCTTGTTAATTGTTGCCGCGCTATGCTGGTCTATCGCCTTCCTGGGTTATGTCATCAAATATGGACCGTATCTGGTCAAATCAAGGATAGACGGGCGAGAAGGATAGCGCGATTCACATTGTGGGCAGGTTGAAATGGCAAAGAAATTTCCCATCCACCCAATACATCCAGAGCGCAACTGCTGGGGATGCGACCAGTATTGCCCCGCCGATTCTTTAAACTGCGGCAATGGCTCGGAGCGTACCCAGCATCCGGTTGAATTGTTCGGGGAAGATTGGCAGAATTGGGGGCTTGATTTTGCTGCGCGGCCAATAGAGATCGAGGAAGCCGAACAACGGACCCTAATGCCACCCATTAAATAGTAGTGGCTGTGGCAATACGATATACTCTTCAACACAAAATGATAGTTACGCGAAACGACCAATACCTTTTATGAAGCAGCCGATTCCTGAAAGTTTGACAAAAACAGAGTTCGAGTCATTGTCCGAATTTCGCTTTCAGATTCGCCGTTTTGAACGGTTCTCAGAAAATGCGGTTAAGGCATTTGGCATTACACCGCTGCAATATCTCCTCATGCTACACATCAAGGGTTATCCGGGACGAGAATTCGCCTCAGTGGGCGAATTGGCGGAACGATTGCAGGCCAGCTCTCACGGCATGGTAGCCTTAGTAACACGTTGCGAGGCGCTCGGTCTTGTCCAACGACGTCAAAACGAAAATGATCGTCGTCAAAGTGATGTGCACTTGCTCAAAAAGGGCGAGGCGTTATTGACGAAATTGGCCGCGTTGCATCGCGCCGAACTTCGATCGTTGCAGGCTACCTTTCCTGTCCCTTCAATCAATTTGTAAGCAAAACTGTCCAAATCTTCTGCCTCGAGCGAAATGCATTGTCGCTGATAGTTGCAAGGGAAAAGCGATATAGCTATCTGGTGCGGGTAATGCCATTCTAGGTTAAATTAAACTTCTGGACTGCGCGCTCCAAATTGCCGGCCTTCTCTTGCATCGCTTCGGCCGCCGCCGCGATTTCCTCGACCAACGCCGCATTCTTTTGCGTCGCGTCGTCGATCTGGATGATCGCCTCGCTGACTTGTTGGATGCCGCTGCTTTGTTCGCCACTGGCGTTTGCAATCTCGTTCATGATGTCGGTCACACGTCGCACGCTGGCGACGATGTCGGTCATGGTCTGCCCCGATTGGGCGGCTAACTGACTGCCACGGTCGACCTTCTCGACCGACTCTCCAATGATGGCTTTGATTTCCTTGGCCGCAGCGGCCGAGCGTTGGGCCAGATTGCGCACCTCGGCAGCGACGACCGCAAATCCGCGCCCTTGTTCGCCTGCACGCGCCGCTTCTACTGCGGCGTTGAGCGCCAGGATATTGGTTTGAAATGCAATGCCATCGATCACGCTGGTAATGTCGGCGATCTTCTTTGCCGATTCGTTGATGGAAGCCATCGTGTTAATAACCTGACCCACCACTTCTCCGCCGTTAGCGGCGATGTCGTGAGCTGCTGCGGCCAAGCGGTTCGCTTCGTTCACGCTCTCGGTATTTTGCTTCACGGTGGAGGTCAATTCTTCCATCGACGATGCGGTTTCCTCCAGATTCGACGCTTGCTGCTCGGTTTGATTCGAGAACTCCGCATTTCCTGCAGCAATCTGATGCGAGGCCGCGGACACGCTGGCAGCGTCGTCTCGAATCAGGCGCAAGGTGCTACTGAGATGTTGTTGCATGGCTTGCAGGCTTGTCAGCAAGCTTCCGATTTCGTCGCTGCTCTTGCTATCTATATGCGTGCCAAAGTTGCCGTCGGCCACGCGTTGTGCGCCATCGACCGCGTATTTCAGCGGTCCTGCGATACTACGTTGATAGACATAGCGCAAGAATCCGGCGACTAATACTATGGTGAGGAAAATCGCGCCGAGGATAGGGGCGACGATGCGCTGACCGCTGGCAATTTGTTTATCCAAATCGATTTCCAGCACGCCGCGTACGTCATTCAACTTCCAGTCTGTCTTCGGACTGCCGGCAATGGAGTTGTGACAATTGACGCATCCCTGTGCACTCATCCTGTCGGCAATGGCAACGCGCATCACCGGCGTGCCGGCAACCACTTCGCTGCGAGAAAACATTTGGTCTGGGTGCTCATGCAAAAAGGTCCAGGCATCTTGCCCGAAACCATCCAGTACGCGATCCTTGCGATTCGGGAATGGATACGGGCTGTAGAGCTTCAAGGTCGTACCCTCGGATTTCAACAAGTCGCTCAAATCCAGAATCATCGTCGCCGGTAGCGGAACCTTGTCTGGATTTCCCTTGTGGTCGGCAGCAGGTTTGATGTCGCCCTTGGCGACCAGTTTGGCGACCACGTTTTCCGTGTAGTAGCCACGCAATATCTTGAATTGCTTGAGCGTATCCTGGCCTGCGGCGATCGCTTCTCTTTCGGCGTTGCTGCGAATCAGGAGCGGGAGGAAAATCATGGCGAACACGCCACACAGGATCAACAAGCCACCAATAGGCAAGAAGAGTTTCCAGAACAAGCTACGCGAGAATGCAATAAACATGATGCGTGTCTCCTCATTTGCGACCGGTTTATCCTACCGCCGTTGGAAGGACGCGATGTTCTGCCTCATACATTTGATTGTAGAACTGTGATCGCTCAATTCCTATTTAAATGTAAATTTCTATCGCTGAATTGTGCCTTTCATGACGAAACTACAATGCGCGCCGTGGCTTGGTGGAGACAAGTGATTTTTTACATATAACAATATTAAGTTATTGTTCAAATCGCTCCTGCAATAAGAGCAGCTCAAATTGTTGCAAAATTCGCTCTGCATCGGTGCGCGGCGCAATATTCCGCACTGCATCAGTGCATGAAAAATCGATTCATTACACCCGTTAGCGAATGAAACTGAGGCTTCGTGCCGAATAATTAATCTGGCACGCATGTTGCATCGCACTAGTCATCTGGCGCAACGAAGTGCTGGTCAAGAATGCAATGTGCGGTGCCAACGGCGGCAACGTGTAATACGGACAACGGCGTCCCCTCGTATCGACAAAATACGAGCGGACGCCGTTTTTTATTGATTCGCGTGATGCCAAGGGCATTGTGCTTGCAAGGGGGAATACTCATGGATCGTAGCTTCTGGCGTTCCGGCC
>Ga0207036_10072_pt1 | contig 19321 bp, 17 predicted proteins | sample Alteio_BWMinCont_78_FD_153284 | JGI IMG/M metagenome (GOLD analysis project Ga0207036, IMG submission 153284) | Enriched cells from forest soil in Barre Woods Harvard Forest LTER site, Petersham, Massachusetts, United States -... | ecosystem: Environmental > Terrestrial > Soil > Temperate forest >... | reverse complement strand
GCGCCGCGCAAAATGATTTCGGTTTCTGCCTCAGTTGGTTCCCAACAATGCCCAAGTGGCGGAACTGGCAGACGCGCTAGATTCAGGGTCTAGTGATCGCAAGGTCGTGGAGGTTCGAATCCTCTCTTGGGCACCAAACATTTCAAAGTGGTTAGGCTGAGAAAGCCTTGCGCCTCCGAAAAGGGCTTTCCGCTCGGTGCTAGTTTTGGTGTCGGTTGGCAATGACCCTCCCGGGTGAATGCGTAGAAATCTTTTGATCAATTCCTCAAAGCAAAACCCAGACGAAATAGAGCACGCCCGGCACCAATCTCCGTGCCGAAGGCTGCGAAGGCGCAGCCACATCTCAAAAGCATAAATTCGGCAGGTAACCGGGACGATAGCGGCGGGCACAAACTATAGAGAAAGAGCCCAGCCTCCGAATCTGCGTCTGAGCCATCTAGAGCCAAAACAACCTAGGAGAGCCCCAAGTTGAGCTCCCATCATTAGAAGGTTGACGGGGCGCAAGGAGAATATCCCGGTTTTCCTTCATCATTGAGCAAGGGTACGCTTGCTACAGCCCAACCTTTCCGCAACCTTGCCAGAGGGCAGACGGAAGTTGCCGGCACTTTCGACTGTGCGAATGTCGTCAACATTGTTGTTCTATCTGGACACAGTGCGACTCAACGCTGCGATGGAACCGGGTGCAGGGAATTATTGATGCTTTCGGCCTGAGCCGCCTGGAAATGGAGGTCATGCCCATGTTTCTCGATTTCTACCACTTGCGCGAGCAGCCGTTTGGCGTCACGCCCGACCCTGCGTATCTGTACCCGAGCCGGACACATTGCGAGGCGCTTGACTCGCTCACAGAGGGAATCCTAGGCGGCCGGGGATTTCTGGCGCTGATCGCGGAGCCCGGCATGGGCAAGACGACGCTCCTATATCAAGTGCTAGAGGGACTCCGCGATACGGCGCGCGCCGCGTTCCTGTTCCAGACGCAGTGCAACTCCCGCGAATTCTTCCAATACCTTCTGAGCGAGCTAGAGGTCGACTCGACGGGCATGGGACTCGTGGCCATGCACAACAAGTTGAATGAAATGTTGTTTGCTGAAATGCTGGCCGGCAAGCGATTTGTATTGATCGTCGATGAGGCGCAAAACCTGGACGATTCCGTGATCGAAACCGTCCAACACCAAACTGCTGCAAATCGTTCTGGCCGGGCAGCCCCAACTCGCGGAGAAACTGGGGCAGAGGCGTCTGGCGCAGCTGCTGCAGCGCATTACAGTGGTGAAGCATCTGGAGGCTTTATCGCCGGAGGAGACGGCCAGTTATATCAGGCACCGGCTCAAAGTGGCGGGGCACTGCGGCGAAGCGTTGTTCGAGCTGGAGGCCTTGACGCTTGTCGCCGAGCGAAGCCAGGGCGTCCCGAGAAACATTAACAAGATCTGCTTCCACGCTTTGATGGAAGCACACGCCGAAGGACGCCGCACGGTGTCGCCGGACATCGTCGAGAAGGCGGATCGCAAGTCGGACGTCGTGGCCGCTGCTCGTCCGACGCCGATGCCGGCGCTACCCCCTGCGCCTACGGCTACCGATTCTGTGGAGACAGCCGATGTTGCCGTGAAGGCAGCCGATGTTGCCGCGACGCCACAGCTGACGTACAAGCCCGTCGCGGGGTTTGGCTTGCGTCGCCGGAGTCTTTGGGCAGGCACTGCCGTTCTGCTGTCGGCCGGCCTTATTTTGTCGTGCAACACGCTGATGGAAATGATGCAAATAATGCGCGATCAAGTGGCGGCGACCTTGATTTCACCGCTCCGTCGCAGCGATCGCGGAAGCGCCATCGGCGACGCGGGAGCCAGATTCGCGGAGTTCTCAAAGAGTTTGCCGCAGGGCGAAGAAGCAGGGGATGGGCGGCAAACACCGGGCGTCCGGGAATCGGCGGAGAGTAGTGAGGCCGCCCAACCACGGCTAAGCAAGCGGGCCATGTCCAACGTCACCGCCATCCAGGCATCGAGCACGGAGAACGATGCGCGGGTTGTCATCATGCTCGACGATGCGGTCCAGTACGGCTCGACGCGCATTACCTTGCCCGACCGCATCTATTTCGATCTGTACAACGCTCGACTGAGCCCGTACGTCGGGCAGAAGACAATTCCCATCGTTCCCATCGAAAATGGCCTGCTGAAGCGCGTCCGGGCCGCGCAAAATGCGGACGAGGTGGTCCGGCTGGTTCTCGATGCGGACGGAGCGAAGGATTATTCCGCGCAACTGCTTTTGGACCCGTATCGCCTGGTGATCGACCTTCATGCGCGAGCCATGGACAACACGAAGCGCGGTCTAGGCTCGGATGCAGCGAGGTACAACGTGTCCAATGTGCCGCCGGAGGCAAGCGCCAGCCACGATAGTCAGCTCTCACTGACGCGAGAATTGGGGCTGAAGATCACCCGCATCGTGGTTGATCCCGGCCACGGGGGGTACGACACGGGCACGAGGGGGCCGCGCGGTCTGCTCGAAAAGGACCTTTGCCTCGATGTGGCGCTGCGGCTGGGCCAACTGATCGAAGAAAACACTGCGAATGCGGAGGTGCTCTATACGCGCAAGGATGACAGGTACGTTCCGCTAGAAGAGCGCGCGGCGATCGCCAACGCCATCAACGCGGACCTGTTCATCTCGATTCACGCGAATTCGAGCGACAGGCGCGAAACGCGCGGCGTCGAGACGTACTACCTGAGCCTGGCAACCGCGCAGGAATCCATGGAACTCGCGATGCGCGAAAACGCGCTCGCGCGATCTTCCCTCCACGAACTTCCAGAACTGGTCAAGAAGATCACACGCAGCGAAAAGATCGCGGAATCGAAGCAGCTTGCCGTGGATATGCAGAACGCGCTCTCGCAGCGGCTCCGGCTTGTGAGCGGACCCGAGCCAAACCGTGGTGTCAAGCGGGCACCTTTCATCGTTTTGACCGGCGCCAACATGCCTGCAGTGCTTTCGGAGATTTCCTTCATCAGCAATGCGAGCGACGAGAGCCTGCTGCTTGAGAGCGGCCAGCGCCAGCGCGTCGCCGAGGGCCTGTACTTCGGTATTGCGGCTTATCTCGATAGCTTGCACAGCCTGCCTCAAAACAAGCAGAAGCTTGTCAGTGAAAACGGTCCCGGCACACCATCGGGAGTAGCAACGTCAACAGCCGCAATCGGGCGAGATCCCCTGAAGAATCTACAGTGACTGGAAGCGATGGGCGTACCCCCGCTGTTACGACGCGCGATGGCGCACAGAGGATACGGCGCTTGAACGCTATCGATCAGGGAAATAAAGCGACTAAATCGTGTGAGCAGGGCTACCCACGACTATGATTAACGACCGCCAAGGAATGCTGCGTAACGAGGTGATCGGATTTGAATATGCGAAGAATCGCAAACTTGCTCCTCCGGCGGACAAGATAAGCGGTAGGTATTAGCCCGAAATAGCGTTTCCGCATCCTCGTTTTACTACGCGCACTTTGTGTCTATCGCCACGGCGCAAGCGTATGCAGGTTGTGCCGTGGCGAATCGGGCGTCGTTTGGCCTATGGCGTTGTGATCGATATCCTGCCCAGGTTTGTTGTTCCGTTCCCGGCTTGAGCCTGCACCATAAAATTTGCGGTAGCTGGGGTACTTCCGCCGCCGCTTCCGCTTCCACCGCCGCTTCCAGTGCCGCTGCTAGTGCTTGTCGCCCCGTTTGACGGAGCCGCGGCGCCGCCGCCACATGAGATCAATCCGGTTGCCAGCACCAGAGTTAGAGCCATCACCGCAAATCCGCGCAGCAGGATAGGGGCGTTAAGTCCTTCGCGGCGTCCGCCGAAGACCAACGCCACTGCCAAAAGACATAGAGCGGTCCACGTGGCGCTCCACAAGACAACGTTTCTTTGTCCGGGCAAACCGCGCACAGACGGCGGATAGCTCAGCAGGGAGCCGGTGGGTGCGGAAACCACCTTCACGGTTAAAACCGACGAAGTACTCGACGGAGTAACCGAAGGAGGATTGAAGCCGCATTGAATCCATGCGGGCTGTCCACTGCACGCGAGGTTCACGTTTCCTGAGAACGCATTGAAATTGATAATGTTCACGCTGAAGGTTGCGGAAGCGCCCACGGCAACCGTCGCCGAACTCGGCTGAACCGAACCAGCCGGACCTGGGTCATTGAACGCGACCATAACCCTGTGTGTGGTTCCTCCGTTGGTCCCGTTGATCGCGAACGGATATGGGTTGTTCGAGTTTGCGGGTAAATCGGCCGGTATCGTCATGTTGACTGTTGCCGTCCCGCCCGGAGTGAGGGTTCCCGAAGCTGGAGTGAATGTGCAGGAAAAATCCGATCGAAACACCGTTCTCCCCTGCGTCCCCATCACCTCCGGGAAATCGTTACAACCCAGCGTGATTGCACTATTGCCGAAGTTGCCGGTGGCCGCCGCTGTCAAGCTGTAAGTGACTGTCTGACCCGAAAAGGCGGTCGGGGTTGCTGAAGTGACGCTGATACTGAAATCGTCTTGAGGCGGCGGAAGCGTGAAGTCGGCGATAGAAAATTCGATGTTCGAAGCCGAGCCCGGATTATTCACCCAGCTCATGTCGGCATTGGACTTAGCATCGATTGTCATTTGTACCGTTCCGCAGGTGGTCGTGTTTGGCGTAGTAGGAGGAGTTGTGCCGGATGGCGTCGGCGGAATGCACAGTACAGAGGCATTCGGCGATACTTCTCTCACCGTTGGAAACGTGTCGCCTCTATCTACGGAACGACTGAAGAATAGGTGAAACGTGTTGCTGCTGCCCGCAGTGATCGGCTGATCTGCTTGCTCCCACACAATATTCACGTTGCGACTGGAATCGACGGCAGTCTGCGGGTAGGCTGGAGATATCGCCCCGGGGGCGCTGACGACCGTCGCTTCTGCGGAAAATTTGGTGGAAAAACTGTTGCCGTCATCATCGGAGCGGATGAAGTATATGCCTTCTGAGCTGGAGGCAGCCTTTGCGCCTGCGGCCCACGCGACATAAATGCTCCCGGTGCTATCAGTGGCCACGCTCGGAGAGCTGACGCCTTCGTCACCCGCGGGACCGATTGGAAATGTAAACGCAGGCGAGCCGCTCGCTTGAGGAACCGCCGTGCTCGTAAGCAGATCCTCTAAAGGCGCATCGTCGCCCCAAAGCAGGTGCAGATTATCGTGCTGATCGAAAAAGAGGTGAAGATTATCGTACGAGCAACCGAAATAACCGTTGGGGTAGCTCGGATTCGGATTTACGACCTTCCAGTCCGTGTTGGAAAGATTCCGCGTAGCGGCACTGGACGGCACGCCGGGCACTCCACCGACGCTGGGAGTCTCATTGATGTAGTAATTTCCGCCGAACTGGTTCGTATAAACAGTGATAATCCCGCTGCCGTTGGTGTTCCCCGTGGGATTGGTGCAGTAGTTTCCCGGCTGGCCTTGGTCCTGCGCAAGCCGGTCCGTCCAGGCAACGAAGATATTCTCGCTTTTATCTACGGCGATCCGCGGCCCGCCTGAGTCTTGCGCCGCAGTCGATAGCTTTATGGGCGCAGAAAAGGTCAATCCATTTAGAGACTGGGCAATCCATGTGTCCGCGTTGCCCCAGACAACGTCAACCCCGGCGCCGGCAAACGCCAGCCGCGGCGCGCTGACCAGCACTACCGAAGTTGTGGACACTTGCGTTGTGCCGATGACCAGGAAGGTTGAGCCACTAGCCGTCAAGCGGCTCACGAATACGTCGAACTTTCCCGAGGTTGCACTCGGCTTGGCCCAGGCGATCTCGATGATGTTTCCCGTTGAGTCGACAACCATCTGAGGCTGAAACGCCGCGCCAGGGCTCCCCGGTATGCTGCCTCTCGTCGGGAACGTCAGACCGCCATCAGCGGAGCTGGCAATATTAATCCCGGCGGCATTGTCTATCCACGCCACATTGATATGGCCAACCGCATCGACCACCATGGTGGGATACGCCGAGCTAGTCGACGTGCTGGAGATGGCGTTGGGCGGCGAGAAAGTCTGTGCGTGCGCAGAAGTCACGTACAGGCCCAGCGCTAGACTACAAAATGATACGACTCGGGAAAATCGCCCCAAACAACTGAAAATATTATACATAATACCTTTCCGGCGGACTGGTTTGCCCCAGACTTACGTCTTCAGTAGGATCGTGCACGGACTTCGCAAACAGTACCAGAACTGAGGTATGGGAGGAATCAGGGCACCTCCTGAGGGGGGCCGCCTTTTTTACCGGATGCCCTCTAAACTGTTTCCCCTACCAAACCCCGAAATCGGGGCTGATTCCCTGCCACACGCTGCGGCGCTCACCGATGTAGGATCAACAAACTGCGGAAAAACCTGTCCACACCTCTTCCTCATACCCAGCCCGCAAGCACCCTACAGAATCCCTCATAGCCCGCTACGGATGACGTGGGATAGACCGCTGGGGCAGCATCGGGTTTCATTTACAGAGAGTCGGAGCATGCCCGGAACTTCCGCACCCGGGTCGAGACTGGTGAGCGGCTCCTGCCAGTGGCACGTCAACGAAAGTAGGCGTGATTTAAACCGTGGTGTGAGCTAGAGAGCAGTCTTATAACCGACCCAGTGCAAGCCTTTGCTTCAGGCAGTTTACCGAGAACAGATCGGCACTCGGTGAGACCTCAAAAACAGAATTGCCCCATGGGAGGATAGGCGATGTCCATAACCATGAATTCAAAATCAAGTGCCCCGCTCCCGCTTCACGGCGAGGCTCGTGCCTTTGAAGAGCGATTTCCGTTCATGCGACCGACTTTGCCTGACCTGAAGGACGTCATGGAGGAATATCAGTCCACGTATCAAAATGGGATCCTCACCAACTCCGGACTAGTGTCCCGTCTGGAAGCGTCCGTCGCCGAGCGCCTTGGCGTGAAACATTGCGTCGCGGTTTCGAGCTGCACGAGTGGCCTGATGATGGTGCTCCGCGCGCTGGGGCTTTCCGGCGAAGTCATTGTCCCCAGTTTCACATTTTTCGCCACGGGCCACGCCGTCCTGTGGAACGGCCTGACCCCAGTATTCGCAAACTCGGAGTTGGACACCTGGAACGTGAGCCCGAGCGATATCGAGCGCAAAATTACCGAAAAGACTTCAGCCATCCTGTCCGTACATCTCTACGGCAATCCGTGCGACATTCCCGCCCTCGAGGGCCTTGCGCAACGCCATCGGCTCAAGCTGATTTTCGACGCTGCCCACGCATTTGGCAGCGCCTATCGTGGGAGGCCTATCGGTTCTTTCGGGGATGCGGAGGTATTTTCGCTCTCGCCGACCAAGCTGCTGGTTGCGGGCGAAGGCGGATTGGTCACCACCGGCGACGCCAAACTTGCAGCAGCCGTCCGCGCCATGCGCAATTACGGCGATATCGGCGCGTACAATCCGGAATGGCTGGGCCTTAATGCCCGCATGACGGAGTTCAATGCCGCGCTCGCCTTGCGCGGTCTTTCGCTCATTGATGCGAAGGTCCGGCGTCGAAACTCTATTGCTCAAACCTATACGGAAATACTTTCGTCCTTGCCGGGAGTTCGCTTTCAGAAAACGCACTCCGAGGACACCAACACCTACAAGGACTACTCCATCCACATCACTCCTGAAATGTTGGGCATGACTCGAGATGAATTGGCCAATGCCCTGCTCAACCAGAACGTCGAAACCAAAAAATATTTCTATCCTCCTCTACATCAACAGTCACTTTATTCCAGGTTCCACGACGCGTCCCGCAACGATTTGAGCCAGACCGAATTTCTGGCCGACGGCATTCTCAGCCTGCCGATTTACGAGTCGCTTCCCGATGAGACCGTCGCCGCAGTGGCAGAAATCCTGAAACGCATCGTTGATTCGAAGCGGGACGGTCGGGCTCCCACCGTGAAGCCGACTCGGCGTGGCGTTGCCGCAAAGTCTTCGCGCCGGGCCGCCGCGGGAGGATGATTTCTGCAACTGCGCCAGATAACTCGCCCGTCGGGAAGCACCGATTGCTCCTTTTGACGAGTTGACTCCGCGCACTCGCCGCCCATCTTATTCAGCGCTGGACAATCGCAAAGTAAGAGCTTTGGCTTAAGGCTGCCGCAGGAGCATGATTACCTGCGCGGTCCCTTGTTAAAAGCCGTATGTGATATGTATATTTCGGCGATAAATCATCAGCCTCGGTCCAGAATACAAGCCGCATTAATGATTTCGTGGTGCGGTGCCGATTTGGGAGGATTTTTCTGATGCGCTATTTGGTCACTGGTGGCGCCGGTTTTATCGGCTCCAATACGGTGGACGAATTGGTACGCCGCGGCCATTCCGTCACCGTGCTCGACGACCTCTCCGCCGGTAAAGAGGCGAATCTCGCAAAGACCCGGGAGAAGATAACTTTCATTCACGGCACCATAACCGACCGAGAGGCCGTTGAAAAAGCATGCCGCGGCGCCGATTACGTCATCCATCTCGCGGCTCGCACTTCCGTGCCGCGCTCGGTAAAGCAGCCTCTGGAGACCAATCAGATCAACGTGGATGGCACACTCAACGTTCTCGTCGCCGCGCGAGATGCCGGAGTTCGCCGCGTCGTCTTCGCTAGCTCTTCCTCGATTTATGGCGACACGCCAACTTTGCCAAAGCATGAAGGCATGGTACCCGCGCCCATTTCTCCCTACGGCGTTTCCAAACTCGTCGGCGAACTCTACGGCCGCGTATTTCACCGCACCTACGGACTCGATTTCGTCGCTCTCCGCTATTTCAACGTGTTTGGGCCGCGCCAGGATCCCGGCTCGCCGTACTCCGGCGTACTTTCGCTGTTTATAACCGCCATGCGCGATGGCGGCCAGCCTGCCGTTTTTGGAGACGGAGAGCAATCCCGCGATTTCACGTTTGTCGACAATGTGGTGGCCGCGAATTTGCAAGCCTGCGAGACGCCAGGCCTCGCCGGCCGCGCCTTTAATCTTGGAACGGGCGGGCGCTACACGCTCAACTATACGTTGAAGTTGCTGGAGGGATTCTCGGGGCGTCAGGCCACGCCAAAATACGGTTCTCCGCGCGAGGGCGACATTCGCGACTCGCAGGCCGATATTTCCCTGGCCTCGCAGGCGTTTGGATACAAAACGACGATCAATTTCGAAGAAGGCCTTCGGAAAACTTGGGATTGGTATTCGTCGCAGCCCTAATCGCCGCCACGCGTGCGCCAACAGTGAGTCGGCGCCAGACGCAGCGGCCGAAGGAGCGTATAAACCGGCTCTAGATAGCGCGCGTGCCGGCAGTGGCCATCTCAGGCTCCGGCCCGATTAGTTGGCGAGCACGCCTGTCCTCGTCCATTGGCAAATCGTATCAATATCGGCCTGCGAGAGCGTTGCTGCGCGATGCAGCAGAAGATAGGAAGTCAGAGGCATGTCGTAAGTCTGCACCTGCTTGCACATCGCTTGGAAGCGCTCGCGGGTATATTCCGCAGGACTTTTGGTGTTGGACCGCAGCCAGTCGGAGAAGTTCACGTGGCGGCGCCCTTCATCGACGTGATCGATGACGAACCACGAGATCGGCGCTACGTTGCTGTACCACGGCCAGCGCGTTAAATCGGAGTGGCAGTCGTTACAGGCGCGTTGCAATATGCTTTCGACCTGCGGGGGCACGAACACTACTGATTCCAGAGTGTGCGATTGATTGACGGAAGGATTGGTACGCGCAGGCCGAATCAACTGGATGCCGATAACCAGACCGAAAAATCCAAGTAGTGCCCCTCGCCAGAATCCTTGCAACTGTAGCGGCTCCCAAAAAGCTTTTGTTGGCTGAGTTTGCCTCTGGTCTAAGCGTTCATCTCGCGTGGCCGCAAAGCCAATGCGAGAACTGCGCCCACCACGCATAGCAGCGACATCTGTATTACGCCGGCGAAGAGCCACCCGCCGTGGGCCGCCAATGCGCGGATCAGATAGCCCCCAAAAGCCGCGCCGCCATACAAGCTGGTCACGAACATCCCCGACCCTTTGCTGGCCAGGCTGCTTCGCAACGACCTCACGTGATACGCGGCAAGGCTTACATAAAGAATTGCGCTGCCCACGACGCCATAGGCGAAGGTCAGGATCTCTCGTGTAACGGGCGATGGCGTCGCCTGAAAGAAAAGATACCCGAGCACAGCGATGCAAACGTAGGCGCCGCTCAGCACGATTCGCGGGGAAAACCGGTCGCCCAGCCAGCCTCCGGCAATCGAAGTAAGCGCTCCTATGGCAAAGAAGCCAACCACAAAACCCGCGCGCGTCGGCGTGTAATGCAGAGTCTCCTGCAGAAAAGACGCATAGCCCCCGAGAAATCCATACATGCTGAGCCCATGAATCACGCTCAGAATCGTCAGGAGCACGGTATTTCTGTTCAGCAAGCCTGCGGCGCCACCGCTCGCCGCCGCACGCGCTTGCGCGGCGCCGCGCGTCTCGATGAACCACGACCTCACGGTGGCCGCGATCACCGCGATCATCACAAATCCAAATAGCCCGAAGACGATCATCGGCGCGCGCCAGTTTGCATACTTCACCAGCAGCACACCGGCCAGCGACGACCCTACGAATCCCCCGATTCCGTAGCAGAAGTTAACCGACCCGATTGCCGCCGCCTTGTAGGTCACAAAATAGCTTGCCGCCAGCGCAAACATGGAAGTGGCCAGCATGGCCATCCCGATTCCCTGTGCCGCGAGGCAGAAAAGCATGCCCCAGAATCCATGGGTGACGGCGGTAAGAGCCGTCGCCCCCGAAAAAATCGCAATGCCGACGAGCATGGTCGCTTTGCGGGAATATCGGGAAAGGATGTACCCGGTCGTCAGCCCCCCAGCGCCAAGGCCAAGAGTGAAAATCGTCGTGAGCAGACCGGTAAGCGGCGCCGAAAAGCCGAACTCGCGCCGCACGTACGGTGCAAGCACCGGAAAAAGATAGCGGTCTGCAGCCATCAGCACATACGAAAGCAGCAGGATGCAATACATGGTGATGGCCACCGAGCGCGTTCCGGCCTGCTCGCGCGGCGGCGCACTCACACCAATCGCCGATACCTGTGTGTTATCCACGTTAAAAATCCTTCAGTTGGCGGGAGTATACGCCACCCGGCGGCGTTTGTGAAACGCCCGCCAGCGCGCGCTAGCCAGCGCCACTAGCTCAGCATCGCTAACGAAGTCCCGCAGTGCCTATTCAAAGTTCCGATTCAAACGCTGCTTGACCTACCTGTGGCCTGGCGCTGCGCTTCCCCACCGGGAAAGATGTCGTACACATAGTCGTGCGCGGCAAGAACCGCCTCGCCCATCGTTCCTGCCTCGACCCGCCTGACGACTTCTTCGCGCGAAAGATCGAACATCGCGTCCAGGATTTGCGCGCGTCCCGCTGGTTTCGCCTGCGCCACCACGAACAGCACGCGTGCGCTGTGCTGGATGTATTTCGGCGAAAGCAGTTGCCGCTTCAGGAGCTCCATGATGATCGGCGCCTTGCCGCGGTCGAACCGTCCCGGATCGCCCCGCCGGTCCAGTTCCGCGAAAAATTCAGCCGTCCACTCATTGTGGAATTCCCATAGCTTTAGGAATATGTCCTTGGTGAACGCCGTTCCGGCTTTCACCGCAAAGGCGTTCACAGCCGGCACCACGCCGTCCCGCGTGAGTTCTGGCCGTTTCAGATATCCATCTTTTATAACGCGAGCCTGATGCTGAAGCAGAGTCCAGAGCCACGACACATCGATGCGGTATGTGGCCAGGTCATTCATGAAGCGGAGCGAAAGTTCGTAATCGTCGATGGCCGCGGCGAAATTGCCGTTGAGGATTTGGAATCCGTAATTCGCCGCCATATAAAACGCATGTTGGATGCGCTCGATGGTAATCTCCCCTTTGGGTACTCCGTAGATCGCCTCCCACAGCGGCTGCGTGAGTAATTTCTCCGGCGCGTCCAGTTCATTCTTCGTGATCACCCAGGGCGTAATCTTGCCGCTCGCGCTGAGCAGGCCGCGCGATTGCAGGAGCTGCCGTTCGGCCTCGACCAGCCCGCTCGCGACGGTGGGCATGCGCTTACCCGCTGCTTCCGTCATTTCTGCCGGCGCATCGAGAATCGTTTGTAGCTCGCTTACACGCGCGCGCAATGGTGCATTGCCCGCGGCCACATAAGCGGGCTCCGGACTCGCCACCCAACTTTGCCGGTAGGCATCGTAAAGGCGCCCTTTCGCGCGCCCCACAAGAATCTCCTCCAGCGTCGGCCGCTCCCCGGAACCGAGCGCCCCATCAGGGACAAACATCAGTCCCAGAAGCCGCTCGCGCAATTTATCGATGACCATGGCCCGCAGCGCCAGCGGATTGTATTGGGAACGCCCATACACATCGCTTGGCTGGTAAATCATGACGGCAGCCATCCCGCCGATCGGCGCGCCTTGGCTGAGTTCACCGTTTTTCATTCCCGCCATCAGCATGACCAGCGCGTTGTACTTCTGGTACGCGATCATGTTTGGCGCGGACATGGTGATCGACTGCGGATCCGGGAACACACCTTGCGGATCGTCTTTCCACATTTCGATAATGCTGGCCAGATAATCCCATCGGCCGACATTCGTTCCCAGCAGGCGTCGCCGCAAAACCCACGCGATGGCAGGCAGGAACCGGCCCGCGTTTCCCTCTTCGTACAGCACTTTGATCTTGAACGTCCCCGGCTCGGCGCCGATCAGCCTTTCCACTCCGGCCAGGAGCTTCTCCACGATCAAAGCTTCCTGCGGCGTCTGAATCTTGGGAATGTAGAAGTACACACCTGTCCCCAGCCGCTTCAGCGCGTCGAAATTATTCAGCGTCCAGATCAACGTCACCGGGATCAAAGCCGGGACCGGCTGGCCATCCACCGTTATGTAGTCGTAGTGAATGTGAATACTCGGCGGTCGTGCGAACCGCGTCGGCCAGCCTCCGGGCGGCTTGGTAATGCTGTAGGTTCGCTTCTTTCCTTTTTTGGAAACCTCGTATGCGCGCTCCGCCCAGCGGCCTTCAAAAATCTCCTTGGCGTTTTGCAGCGCCGCAAAAACACCGACAGGCTGTTTTGCCGGCGTGCCATCGGGCAGAAAGTGTGGAGGCGAAGCGTCTTCGAAATCGGGCATGTTCATCGGCGCCGGGCTATTCAATGCGTTAAAGGCCATGTCCAGCGGATGCCACGGACCGGTAAGCTCCAAACCCGGATTGCTCAATGGATGAGCGTCCTTCGGAATGGGCACCTCGTCATTCAAGCGCCAGCTCCAGTCGCTCTTCCGATCGAGAAAGTTGTCAATCATGCCTTGGACGATCTGCCGAAAAGTCCAGAACTTCCCGCTTACGGGATCCTCAAACTTATCGTCCCAACTTGGCCACGCATACTTCTTGGTGACTGGCGCCCGGGATTGCAGAAGTTCGCGGCGCGCGGCTAATGCTGCGGCGATGGCAGGCCTCAACTCTCGCGTAAGCGTATTGATCGCCTGTTCGACGTCGATCGCCCGGCCATTAACCTTCTTCGTCCCAAACAGCTCCGGAAATCCCTTCAGTATGTCGTCACGTATCATGCCCAATCCCCAAATACTCAAATCCTAGATACTCAAGCCCGGATACTCGAATCGAAGTTACCGCAGCGGCACACGCCCGGGCGCGGTGCCGAATCTTCAGCCGCGCCTGCACCGAAGTCAAGCCATTAGTGGCACAAGCGCACTTGCATCACGCAGACGCGCACGATTCTTTACCGGCCCACGCAGCAAATATTTTAGGCCAGCATCTAAACATGGGGTGCACCTTGCCGGCGCAAAAAGATGCTCTGAGAGACCGCCTCTCCCGATCTCGCGAGATTACGATTACCGTGACCGGCAGAAAGTCAGGACGCGCCATCTCCATCCCGGTCTGGTTTGTATTGGATGGCGAGAAGCTTCATCTCCTCCCGGTCGAGGGGTCGGATACACAATGGTACAAGAACGCGCTCAAGAACCCGTCGTTTCGCATCAATGCCGGCGGCGCAGAGGCTGAATTCAATGCCGTTCCGATCACTGATGCCAAACAGGTGTCGTCCGTGGTCGCTAAATTCCGAGCCAAGTACGGGGCTGACGACGTGAAGAAGTACTATTCAAAGCGGGACGTTGCTGTTCTCGCTGAGCCGCGGTGACGCCCTCTGCACGGCTTGTCACGCCCGCAAGCACACCAGATAATCTGAACCCACCAACTTTTCTAAGTCTCTGATTTTCAAGTGTGATATCGGCTGTTTTTGCTTTTTTCGACTCGTTCGACGACAATTCAGGGACAGCTTTCAAGAGACGATGGCAGAACCAGCAGCGGAACTCGCGACCTCACTCGCGGACTTTCTTGAGAAAACGCCGCCAGATACAACGCTTCGCGTTGGCTCCCTTGCGGTGACAAACCCATACGGTCGCTTGATCCTGGATGAGAGTGACATCAGACTGCCCTGCGATAGCCAGGGATGCGCGGGAAAGGGAGAGCTACAATTCGCTCATACTAGTGATTCGACGTACCTGACCGGGGGTAAGTGGAAATTCGATTTCGTAACGTATACCTGTCGAAACTGTCAAAACAAACGAAAAGTATTTGCACTTGCGGCATTGCTTGATTCCAGCGGGTTCTCCGGCAGTGTCATGAAGCTTGGAGAAATACCTGCATTCGGCCCTCAAGTTCCGGCGCGAGTCATCACTTTGATTGGGCCCGATCGGGAAATCTTCCTGAAGGGGCGCCGCTCGGAAAATCACGGCCTCGGCATTGGTGCTTTCGGCTATTACAGGCGTGTTGTTGAAAATCAGAAGACACGCATCATTCAGGAAATGGCGAAAGTGGCAAAAAAATTGGGAGCCCCGGAGAGTGATCTGAGATTATTCGAAGTTGCTGTAAAGGAAACGCAATTCAGCTTGGCGATCGATAAAATTAAAGCCGCGATCCCATCCGCCCTGCGGATTGACGGTCACAATCCACTTACTTTGCTACACGATGCCTTAAGCGATGGCTTGCACGCGCGCTCCGACGAAGAGTGCCTCGAATATGCTCGGGAAATACGCCTGGTGCTTACGGAGTTAGCTGAACGAATGGCGCAAGTTCTAAAAGAAAACTCCGAACTCAGAGATGCCGTGAGTAAGTTGCTCGCGCGAGCAAGTAAGAAGACATCTTCTGCCGTAGAACCTCAGTAACAGTGCACAGTCTTCGTCAAAAAATGCGGTCGAGCTCATGAAATTCCTGATTGTTGCAATCGATCACGGTTGGCAGTACGTACCATACGGGGACGAGACGCCCGAAAGCGCCGCGCTCAAGACGAAGTATCAAACGCTTCTAACTAAAGCGGTCGCTGATCGCGGCATAGACCTGATCTGTGAGGAAAGTGACCCGTGCCGTTTGTCAATCGCTCAGAAAGTCGCGTACGAGCACAAACCGCGAATAAGATGGGAAAACATAAACATGTCTGCGCAGGAGCGCCTGGAGGCTGGAATTTGGGAAGCTCTCCTACATCGTCCACAACACACTATCGAGGAGCCACCAGGATCGGGGTATTTAGTAACAATCGACCACCGCGTTCCCGAAGATGAAATCCGCGAACAGTTCTTCATCGCAGAGTCCCTTGAAGCCGCCGAGTGTGTTGGGTCGAAAAGTATCCTGATCTTGTGCGGAGATATGCACGCGGAGTTTGTCAGAGAAGTGCTAGAAGCACGCGGAATTCACGCAGATAGAAATCATGAACTGATTCCAGTAAAACATTGGCAGTAGGTTGAGGCGCATATGACGGCGAAAAGGTTGTGACGCCTCTTGTTCATGGCGAAACACCGCAAGAAGTCGCTCACACCCACAACACACCTTCCTGCTCCATTCTTTGCGCTTGACGGTCGCGATAAAATAGAAATACGCCTGCTTCAGGATGGGACTGAGCTGACCTTGCACGAGCGGGCGGCGCAGCGTTGTTCATTCTCGCTAAAAATTTTACCCTCCTGAACCGACCGGCATCCCAGTTGCCCTTAGTTCGAATGCGGTGGCAGAAATTTTCCGTTTCCCCTGTTACGCTCTCGCTTCATCCGAAGCGTCACGCTCCCGCTCGATCCAAAAGCGTTGTCATCACGAGCGAGTCCGCCCGGCGGACGAGAGAGGGATCTGCTTTCGGTCGAAATTCAGTCCCGCCCATTTGGGGAAGATTTGCCTTTTCGGGTGCCCACCCCTCTTGCATGCCCCCGTAAGGGGGCCCTGACTTGTCCTGAGTTGCGAAGGAGCATCGAAAGGAGCCCGCGAAGGGCTGAGGGGTGGGCGGCTTTGCTTTGTGGGGCGCGGCTTTGTGAGATTCGTTTTCGTAGCGGATTTACGACACCAGCAAGACGCTGTGTGCTAAGCCATGCAGAATGAACACTTGCAGAAAAATGGTAGGGGGGGCATGCTGCGATGTGGTTTTTCAGCGGGTCGCGTGCAGCCGGTCCGAACCAGTCGGACCTAGCGCTATGCCCCGTATTGGTAAGTCCCGTGGATTCATATTCTTGCACGATGCTACAAGGCAACTCCCATGGAATTATACTCTTGCAGAAAAACATAGGGGGGAGGGGGGGCTCAACTGAAACTTTAATTCTCCTCGCCGCGAACGTCACCAACAGGATGAGCTTCGCGGCGTTAAAAGAGTCGAGCTTTACGCGGGAAGGAACTCGGCCGGTCGCCTGACGTGGGTCTAATTCTTGGTAACCGAGCTGGTCTGAGCGGGGACCCGATCAGGTTGCTTCAATTCGATGCCCCAGAAAAGGGGCGATGGGGAAACAAATTCGATGCCCACGCGCTGGCCCTTCTCGGCATCGTCGCCGAGATAGACGACTCGGCATTCTTGCTCTTCCTCAGTAGCGGAATTGATGAGTACGAGCAGCGATCCTATCTCCAGATCCTGCTCGGAGTAGAGCAAAGCGCCATGGGCGCTGATCACGATGGTTTCGCTGGCATGCCGAAACCGCCGGCCCTGCTGATTCTTGCCCGCAAGCTTCACGCGAACTCGCATGAACTTTCGGGAGCTGCGCCGTTCTCGTTCGTAGGCGATCTCGGTCATGGCACATCCATGGTCGGGTACGGCCTCACGTGCGGTCAATCTTGTGCTGGCTTCGCGTGCCTTTTGGGGCAACTGCCCGTTTGGACAACGTTTGGACAAGGGGAATCGGGAAGCCGCGCCGCTTTTGCCTGCTCCGGGATGCTAGGGCACGGATCGCGCGGCCTTGCACCGCAAGAGCTGCGCTCCTAGAATCGGAACGCTGCTTCAGGAGGGCCGATGGAGCTGAATGAATATGTCGAACGAAAGCATAACGAGCATCTGACCGATCTTTACGAATTTCTGCGCATACCGAGCGTCAGCGCGCAGGCCAACCACAAACCGGATGTCGAACGTGCGGCCCAGTGGGTGGCCGACCGGTTGCGGCGCGTGGGCCTCGATTCGGTTGAAATTGTGCCGACGAAAATGCATCCCGTGGTGTACGGTCAATCCCTGCACGCGCCCGGCAAACCAACCATCCTCTTCTACGGGCATTACGACGTGCAGCCGCCTGAGCCACTGGAACTGTGGACCTCGCCTGCGTTCGAGCCGACCGTTCGCAACGGCAATCTCTATGGGCGAGGCACTGCGGACGACAAAGGCCAGGTGCATATCCACATTCGCGCGATGGACGCCCTGAAGCAGACGGCGGGAACGCTTCCGATCAACCTCAAGGTGATCATCGAAGGCGAAGAGGAAGTTGGCAGTGAAAATCTCTGGGATTACGTCAACAACAACAAGGCCAAGCTCAAAGCCGACGCCCTGGTCGTTTCCGATACGTCCATGCTGGCGCCCGGCGTGCCCTCGATTACTTACGGTCTGCGGGGCCTGAACTACTACCAGGTGGACATAACCGGGCCTGCGCAGGATTTGCATTCGGGTGTGTTTGGCGGTGCCGTGCCGAATCCGCTCACCGTGCTGACAGAGCTTTTTGCCCGGCTGCACGATAAAAATTTCCGCGTGGCGATTCCTGGTTTTTACGACGACGTGGCCGTAGTTTCTCGGGCGGAGCGCAAAGCGCTCAACAAACTTCCCTTCAAGGAGAAAGAGTTCCGCAAGACCGTCGGAGCGCCTGCGCTATGCGGCGAAAAAGGTTACACGCTCGTGGAACAACTTTGGTGCCGCCCCACGCTGGAGCTCAACGGGATATGGGGAGGCTATATCGGCGAAGGCGCAAAGACGGTCATACCCTCGAAGGCGCACGCCAAATTTTCCACCAGGCTCGTTCCTAATCAGGATCCCGCCAAAATTGCGAAGCTGGTCGAGCGCCACATTCGTAAGCTGCTTCCCAAGCAGGTTAAATGCGATTTCCAGCTTTTGAGCAGCGGCAAACCTTGGGTAGCGCCCTATACGCATCCGTTTTTTGAGGTAGCCCACCAAGCGCTCGAAACGGGATTCGGCGAGCGCGCGGTTTTTATCCGCGAAGGCGGCTCGATTCCGTTTGTCACCCAGATGTACGACACGTTCAAGGTGCCTTGCATCTTGCTGGGTTTTGGCTTGCCCGACGAAAATGCCCATGCCCCTGACGAGCACATTTTGCTGGAAAACTATTTTGGAGGCATCAAGGCCGTGGCTAACTTCTATCAAGCCTTGGCCAAACTCTGACTTTGGTCAAGCACTGAAATTCGACTGTGGGCAGCTGGCTGTTGAGTCCACGCGCAGGCGGTGAAGTTTGTCAACTGTGCCGGATTGGTTCTGATCGAATCGGCAGAAAGAGAAAAGTTTTACATCGAAATTGACAAACATCAATTTTTCGCGGCTTTTTTGCATTTTCTCTTGCGTTGCGCAGGGACTCTCTTTATAGTGTCGCGCGTGTGCGGCCCTGGTTCGGGCCTCCACGCAGGCTCGAATGACAACAAACGTTAGAGGAGGAGAAAGGACGAGATGGCAAAGCCAATGAGCAAGTCGAAGGTAGTGGGCCATCTGGCGGAGAAGTGCGAGACGCCGAAAAAGACGGTAAGTACATTTTTTGAAGAGCTCTTCAAATTGGCGGTAAAGGAATGCAAAGGTGGCGCGGGCAAATTCGTCATTCCGAACCTCGGACGTGCAGTCAAAGCCCATCGTAAAGCGCGCATGGGCCGCAACCCCCAAACCGGCGAGCCCATCAAGATCAAGGCGAAGACGGTAGTACGTTTGCGGGCCGCAAAGGCCTTCAAAGACGCAGTTCTGGGCTCCTAAACACGGACGAAGCCCCGAACGATCCGGATCATCCCAGCCTGATCATCAATCGGGAAAAGTGTTGGCCATAGCAGCCGAAGCCCTAGGGCGTTGACTGTCTAGGCTCCGACCTCGCGCAGCATTTTTTGCAATGCGGCCTTGCCGGAGGCGCAGCCACAGCAATCAGTGGCATAATG
>Ga0207036_10071_pt1 | contig 19328 bp, 17 predicted proteins | sample Alteio_BWMinCont_78_FD_153284 | JGI IMG/M metagenome (GOLD analysis project Ga0207036, IMG submission 153284) | Enriched cells from forest soil in Barre Woods Harvard Forest LTER site, Petersham, Massachusetts, United States -... | ecosystem: Environmental > Terrestrial > Soil > Temperate forest >... | reverse complement strand
AAAGACAAATTGATCATTCGTCGCGATCAGGAAGGGACTGTTGCTATTACCAACGGCCCAGTCGCTTTTCCAATTGTCACCATCGTCAGAACTGAAAAATAAAGTTTGTTCGTCAGCGTTGTTCACACCCAGCAGATATAGGGCGCCAGGTACACCAGTAAAGCTGATTATGTATGGCGAGAGTCCGAAATTAATTGCCGTCCACGTATTGCCTCCATCGTCGCTTCGGTATGGACCATCGTAGAAAACAGCATAGAGCTTATTCCCAATTTGAATGATCCTTTGGATACTGTCTGTCGGAAGATTGAAGTTTGATGTATTCCATGTATCGCCGTAATCAGTGCTTACCAGCGAATTGTTATGTGAAAAAGCAAATACTCCCAATGACGAAGCGTTGATCTGCCCTGTTTCCGGCGAGGAGAGTGTGTAGCTATCGTTCCACAGGCCTGTGTGTTTGTTAAATGTAAGCGGTCCGGACGAAAATCCCATTGCATAAATATGATCGTCATCGATGGCGATGTCCACCGGCTGAGACCATTCTGGTTCAGGAGAGTTTAACCAGGTATCACCCTCATCCGTGCTATACCATACACCATCGGCCACGCCATAGAGTGTGTCGTGATACTGGATGATATTTCGAAAATAATTGGAGTTCCCCTCAAGCCCTGCAGAAGTCACAAGAGACCATTTATTACCACTATCGTTACTTAAAAAAGCTCCGAACGCATCTCCGTCACCGCTACTTGTCCCGGCAAAAACTCTGGAGCGATTTACTGCCAACGAGCGGAAAAAAGGTGTAAAGAGTAATTCGTTTGCGGTTTTTTTCCAGCTTTCTCCGAGGTCGTTGCTCGAATAAAGACCGTCGTCCGTTGCAAGGATTATCTTTGAACCACATGCAATCATTTCATTATAATTCGTAGATGGTACTCCTGCATCCGACTCTCGCCATGTTTTCCCCTCGTTCGTGCTTTTATAAACGCCAGTAAAGGACTCTATTGTAAATAGATTGTTTCCAGATATTGTGATTTGGCTTCCAGGCAAATTTTGGGAAAGCTCTGTCCAGCTCCCGCCTCCATTTGTCGAGCGATAAAGATAATAGTAACCGCTCTCGGCAAGAAGGGTATCATGCGAAACGCTAAGTATTTGAACCGGACTCCCGAGAGAGGAATCGACAAAAAGCCAATGCACACCCTCGTCCAGAGTTCGATAAATCGAGCTGTCTATGCAGAAATAAACCGTATCACCATCGCGTGCAAAGGAGGTTGAATATAAAGAGGATAAGTCTAAAGATCGCTGTGGGATGCTGAGTGTATCGAGCCGCCATGTCCGGCCATAGTCGCTGCTTAGGAGCATGCCCGCGGTACTATTACAATAGACCATGTTACCCACGGATAGCAGATTCCCGAAGTACACATAGCCGATCTTAAAGTAGTCGGTAGTCCATGCCGTATGCCATGAACTATCTCCGGCAAACAAGACTTCGAGGCTGTCATCAGCCCTCAGGAGGGAAGAGTCCGTGACGCAAATATTTGTGAACGGAATATTTTCGAAAGTATGGGCTTGTTCCCATTGCGATGTGCCGCATACAGGAAACGATCCAAGGATGAAAAAATATATGAGTAACTTATGCATGTTTAGTCCTTTCACTCACCGATAGAAAAACTACCCGTCACATACCCTACCCGAGTTGTGTCAAACTTGTAATGCCACCTTAACTCAAACGACCCAGCGATTTTGGAATATGGGGTATCATTAACGATCGTCACAACTTCCTTGTCTATCGTTCGTGTTCCTTGTTCCCAGGCTGCGTCGCTATCCTGAGAAATGCTGATTTGAGTAATAGGTGAAAAGTACTGTCCAGTTGTCATGCTGCCTTTGCCGTTTGTTCCGACAAGTCCTCTCAAATTGTAACCACCGGTCACACTTTGGGAAGAGAATGAAAGCTGGTCTTGATTGACTACAGTGTAATTGATGTCGAATAGGATCCCTGACCAAACCGTATCGACATATCCGTACCCGACATTGCTATACTCACTATTATCGAACGAAAACGGCGTTCCGTAAATAGCCCCCGACGCATGCAGAGTGCTTAAAGGACGATCTATTGTAGGGTTTGATGGTAAACTGACTGGAGAATTGCAGCCGGAGATCGCTAAGGCCACAGGCGTTAGAGAAACCGTCAGAATTCTAAGAAGTGTGGTTGGTCTCATTTTTAGTATTAAATCTGGTATGAATTTCTTACTACAAAAATAGCCGTTTCAAAAAGTCGATTTGTCATGGAAATGTCAAAAAGCACCTCACCCACAAAGCACCATCCCCCCATTGACATTCAATATCTCCCCCGTTATATAGCTTGCAAGCGGACTGGCGAGGAATAGGATGCTGTTGGCGATCTCCTCCGGCTTTCCGGCGCGAGCGAGAGGAATCAGCGAGCGGACTCGCTGCGATTCCACCGGATCGGCCAATGCCTCTCGAGTCATATCTGTCTCGACCCATCCCGGCGCGACACAATTGACTCGGATTCCGTATGGCGCAAGCTCCGGCGCCAGCGATTTGGTAAAGCTTATCTGCGCGCCTTTCGATGCCGAGTAATGCGAGTGTCCCGATTCTCCGCGCTGCCCAGCTGTCGAAGAGATAAAAATTATCGAACCGGATTTTTGCTGAATCATTTTTTTCGACGCCAGATTTGCCAGCACATAAGAGCCGGTCATATTTATCTCCATCGTTTCACGGAATTCTTCGATGGTCATTTTATCGATGTCAGCGGAGGGCCAAGTGCCTGCGCTGGCAACTGCCACATCCAGCGAACCCCATTCACTGACCATTCTTTCAATTAAGTTTGATAGGATTGATGCGTCCCATGTGACACATTTATCCCACAGGCACTTTACACCTTCTGCTTCAATGGTGCTGCGCGCAGCTTTCGCTGCAGCCTCATTAGAATGATAAGTAAAAGCCACATTGGCCCCACTTTTCGCAAAGGCAACAGCCGTAGCAAGCCCTATCCCGCGAGAGCCGCCTGTAATAAGCACATTCTTGTTTTTGAAATCGAACATAGATTACGCAATTATGAAATATTAATGATGGGTTATTGAACGGGGAACTGCAATTCATAATTCATCATTCAATAATATATAAATATAGAAAGGCAAGGGCCGCATTCGAAGCACACAAACATAAGAAAGCATTTCCGCATCCGGCGCAAAAGGCGTCAGGGCTGCGGCATGGCCAGCGTTTGCTTCCAAATAGGTCGCGAACGCAGGCTGGAGGTTCTTCCTCTCAACTCTCGCTTGATGAGGACGAAAATTTTAGTCCGGCTTATTCGAAGCTCGGCGGCAAAGTCCTTATCCTGAATGGCAACTACGAGCCGCTCGCGATCACAAGCGTCGAAAAAGCCATTATTCTACTTTATCTTGAAAAGGCCGAGTTAGTTAGCGGAATGACCGGCCGCGCAGTTCGCTCGACTTCGATGTCCATGCCTTTCCCAAGCGTAGTAAGGCTTTCGTCTTACGTTCGAGTGCCATTCAAGAAAGTAATTCTCTCTCGAAAGAATATCCTTCGCCGCGATGGTCACAAGTGCATGTATTGCGGAGCAACAAGCGTGACCCTTACGGTCGATCACGTAATGCCCAAAAGCCGAGGCGGTGAGGACTCGTGGGAAAACCTCGTTAGTGCCTGCCTTCGCTGCAATAATGTAAAAGGCAGCCAAACCCCTGACGAAGCCCAGATGCAACTCAACCGGCGCCCAATTCGCCCGAACCACGTCACTTTCCTCCGGCAGTTCGCCGGAAGGGTTGATAAGGATTGGGAGCCGTATCTCTTTATGTAGTAACGAGTGGGTGAGTAACGAGTAATGGATGCAATTACCGTTACATATCCCCGTCTAATACGTTAGAAGCCAGACAATGCGGCGCGAATCAGCTATATTCGTTGTTTGCCCAATATCGACAGCCTGACTCTTAATTCTTAATTCTTAATCACTTTTGGCCTGGAATCCACAGCAGCAATATCAACGCCCGCGAATGCCGGGCTTTTCGTTCTTGCCGCCTGCGATTAAGTTTTTGCTTGGAAGTAATATCGCTATATTCCTTGCTGAGCTGATATTCGGTTCATTCCATTTTGCCGGACAAGGTTCGCTGCACGAAACGATCGTCGAATATTTCGCACTCTGGCCGTTCGACTCAGGCCATTTCCTGCCCTGGCAGCTTTTCAGTTACATGTTCCTTCATGAAGGCTTCACCCACATCCTTTTCAATATGTTCGCGCTCTGGATGTTTGGAGTTGAAGTTGAAAATACGTGGGGCACACGGAAATTTCTTATCTATTATTTCCTTTGCGGATTAGGGGGCGCGGCATCTCATATTATTCTTTCAGGTTTCCTCGGCGCTGAGCAAGGCCCGTTGCTCGGAGCATCCGGTGCGATCTTTGGCGTTCTCGTCGCTTTCGGGTTGATGTTCCCGAATAGACTCATCTATTTCTTCCCACTATTTTTCATCGGTATTCCTGCGAAATGGTTTGTCGGGGGATATATCGCACTTGAAGTATATAATATATGGAGTTCAAGCGATAACGTAAGCCACCTCGCGCATTTGGGTGGCGCAGTAACAGGAATTCTCTACATGCTCATTTCGACAGGTGGAAAAGTTTTTGCATCACGAAGACAAGATACTGCCTCGCCGCCGTTCTGGAGAGGAATGGGTAACCAACCACGAGGAAATGGGGCACCCGGAAACGGGTTTTTCCGAAGCAATCCAAAAGCTGTCGATGCAGAATACCATGATATAGAGAGCGGGACGAGCTTCGGAGCTTCACCATCCACAACCGTCGTCAACCAACCAAAGACTATCACGCAAGAAGAGATCGACCGCATTCTCGACAAGATCGCTGCAACAGGCTATCAAAATCTGACGGACGAGGAACGCGATATTCTTTTCGAGGCTTCAAGGCGGATGGAAGCAAAACGGTAATTACAAATTAGAAATTACAACATTGGAATCTATTCTTCCTATCGTTTCTGAAAGTATGAACGGTCATTCAACCGCCACCACTCATCACCGCAGAAAATCCCGGCGTGTAATGATCGGCGGAATACCCGTCGGCGATGGCGCGCCGATTTCGGTGCAGTCGATGACGAAAACGAAAACCGGCGATGTCGATGCGACCGTCGCTCAGATAAAGCGGATGGAAGAAGCCGGCTGCGACATTGCACGCGTGACCGTCAACGATTGGGAAGCCGCAGAAGGCATCGGCGAGATCGTCCGCCGCTCGAATATACCCATCGTTGCCGATATTCATTTCAATCATGTCTTTGCGCTAAAGGCGATAGAGGGAAATGTAGCGAAAGTGCGTCTCAATCCGGGAAACATCGGCAAGATAGAACGAATACACGAAGTCCTCGGAAAAGCGAAAGCAAAACATATTCCGATTCGTATTGGCGTCAACTCCGGCTCACTCGAAAAAGATATTTTGGATAAGCATGGTTATCCGACAGCCGAAGCTCTCTTCGAATCCGCGATGCGCCATGTGAAAATTTGCGAAGATTTCGATTTCGAGGATGTCATTATTAGCGTTAAATCAACCGATGTTCGCCTGATGATAGATGCTTACCGCCTCGTTGCAGAGCGAACCGAAATTCCACTTCATCTTGGCGTAACCGAAGCCGGCACAACCCGCGTTGGCTCGATCAAATCGTCCGTTGGAATTGGAACTCTGCTTGCAGAAGGCATTGGCGACACCATCCGCGTCTCGCTCACCGATGAGCCAGAGAAAGAAATCGAGACCGGCAAAGAAATTCTCCGAACTCTCGGGCTCACATCCCGCAATGTCGAAATTATCGCCTGCCCAACCTGCGGACGCCTTGAAATTGATTTGTTCAAAGTTACCCGTGAATTGGAAGAAGCCGTCGCGCACATAAAGAAGCCGGTAAAAGTCGCGCTGCTTGGCTGCGTAGTAAACGGCCCCGGCGAAGCCTCCGAAGCGGACATTGGCATCGCCGCAGGAAAAGGCGTTGGTATTCTATACCGCAAAGGCGTGATGATCCGCCGTATCAAGGAAGAAGACATCGTCGCCACGCTGATCGAAGAGGTGACGAATTTCGCGGGATGATCGAGATTCGAGAAGAAGCTCCAACTGCGGAGACGATCTCGAAATACTGCGCCATCCCAATGGCCTTTCGAGTTGAATCCCGATTCATTCCTCGACTGCGAGCAGATGGCAAGTGGGAATTGGTTGATGAGCCTGTCGTTCAGCCCTATATCAAAGATTACGACAAAGAAAACAGCCCTCACGAATGGGCGAATCGTTTCGATCTATCGAAATGGATCGTTCTTTCTGCTTATGAAGGCAATGTTCGGGTTGGCGGAGCAATAATCGCATTCGATTCTCGAATACAAGTGCTCGAAGGTCGCTCTGACCTTGCAGTGTTATGGGACATCCGTGTCCATCCCGATTTCCATCACAAAGGCATTGGCTCTCAGCTTTTTGCCGAAGCGATCAAAAGGTCAACCGCTCGCGGCTGTAGAGAGATCAAAATAGAAACGCAGGACATTAATGTAAGAGCCTGCAAGTTCTATGCTCGAATGGGCTGCGAACTCCGCGTTGTTCGTTCCGGCGCATATCCCACTCTGCCGGATGAGATTCAGTTCTTGTGGTATAGAGAACTCTAATTGATATGGAAGCGTCTAATAAAAGTCGCTGCTTCCAATTGTATGTCGAAACGTGTCGCTCAAGTAATTCTACTATTTCTCCTTCCGCTTGCAGCAGGATGTTTTTCCGTGCCATACGAGCAGAACCGTCCGCCTGTACCACTCATCACCCATCAAGGCGAACTTGATGTTAGCGGCGGTATCCATTTCCCTTATGCATCCGGTTTTGATTATCAAGCTGTTTATTCTCCCTTGAATCATATTTCTACTTATGCGGCTTTCCAATTCGATAGAAACAACGGGTACCAGTATGGAGGAGCTGGAAGTCCCAATATTCCGGACTATTTCAATCGTTTCTTTGAAATTGGACTCGGCTACTTCGATTCAATTCCTGGAGCACATTATGAAGCCTATCTCCTCGCAGGATTTGGAAGCGGTAATGATCGCCAAACTGACTGGAGTACGAGTGCTTATCAAACAGACACCACTACCCTCAACATCTTTCGTATAGGCGTTCAACAAAATATTGGAATCATCACCGAGACCGGAGCTTCTATTGGCGCTGGCCTCGGCCTTGGATACGAACATCTGTATAACTTAAACCGCAATTATACGAATTATGACAAGCACGAAATCGAATATTACGATTCGGCGATTGCAATCTCATCTTTCAATGAGACATCTCCCCAATCAACTCTTTACGCTGAACCACTTATTTTTGGCTCGTTCGAATTCCCGTTATTATTTCTTGGAAATGACTTCTGCAAAATGAGGTTTACCGGAGAGTTATGGCTCACATACAGAACAAATCCTTACCCTGCCTTCGGAGGCGGGAACGCCTCGTTTACTGTTTCGCTTGATTTCTAATGGATTTCTACATAACTCCTAAATGTTGTCATTAGAGTGCCATACGAACTCCTAACCATCGCCAAATCCCACCCGCTCGCCTTCATCACCATGACGCGCGAGGAGAAGCGCAACGCGCTATCGCCGGAACTAATAAGCGAGCTTTCTCTCGCATTCGATGAATTGAAAAATGACGATGATGTTCGCGTAGTTATCCTGAAGGGTCAGGGAAATACTTTCAGCGCGGGCGCCGATCTCGCATATCTCCAAAAAATCACCGAGGCAGGACCGGAAGAAAATCTCGCCGATTCACGCAAGCTGCGCGATCTGCTTTGGAAGATTTACACTTTCCCAAAATTTTCGATAGCGCAAGTTCACGGCGCAGCTCTGGCTGGCGGCTGCGGACTCGCAACCGTTTGCGATGTTATCTTCGCTGCCGACGATTCTCAATTTGGCTACACCGAAACGGCGATCGGGTTCATCCCCGCTCTCGTCTCTATCTTTCTCGTTCGGAAGATCGGAGAGCAACATGCGCGCGAACTTTTACTCAGCGCAAGAAAAATATCCGCCGAAGATGCATACTCTCTCGGACTCGCACAATATGTTGTGCCCTGCCCTGCTCTGGATGAATCTGTGAAGCAATACGCAATGCAAGTATCGAAGAACTCACAATCGGCGATAGCTCTTACTAAATCTCTCCTCGCCGCACAGCATGGAATGAGCCTTGAAGCCGGACTGGAATATGCCGCAAGCATGAATGCGCTTGCTCGCGGGACGGAAGATACTAAACGCGGAATTGCGGGCTTTCTAAAGAAAGCCTGAACTTGGCTCAGCCAACTCTCGGCACCGCCATCCCTCCGTGTGTAATAAGCGCCACTTTCGCATTAGATCCCTTGCGCGAAAAAGCGGCATTGAGGGCAGCCTGTGCATCGTTGCTTTGCGCAAAGCCGAATTTAGCGGGATCGTTCATGCCGGGCCCATTGGTAACAAAAGTAATATGCGAAGCGCGTTCGACTACTTCTCTGATAGCCGCAAGCTGAGCGCCAATCGCTGGATGTCTCGATAGCGCGCCGGAGATGCTCATCTTGAGCAGTGTCTCTTTCGTCTCAGAAAGATTTTTCGCAAGTGTACCCGCGAGCTGCGAAACTTGCTCCAAGAGCGGCGTGACAATTATTATCTCGCCGTCAACTTTCAAAATTCCGAGGGCAGCATAGAGAGCATGCGCAGATTGCAAAATATTCGTATCGAGCGGATGCGAATCTATCATCACAATATCGGCGGCTTCCGGAATTTGGAAGTTCGATCGGTGAGCCTGAGCCTCCGAACTGATTCGATAAACGCTTGAAGGAGACCCAGCAAAACATGCGCTGATTGTTAGCGTCCTATCGACCACAACATCCACGCAAAATTTGAATGCTGGTAAGAATGCAAGGAACTGGCTTATGAGACTTCGTGAGGAATTCTCCATCAGCCCCAGAATTGCTGTAGAATCCTGAGAGGCTCCGCTTAGATAGATCTCACCCATTGTCTCTTCGTTAGCGAGTCCGGGAAATATCAATGACCCTCCTCCGGTAAATCCCTTGAAACGGTTCGGATATGTGCCGCCAATTCCAATTATGAGAGATGCATCTCGAAGGCGGGCATCGGCTCTGACATCGACTGGCCCTGAAGCAGTGTAAGCTGTGCCAAACGTGTGATAACTCTCTTCACGCTCGTTCAACGCGGATTGAAAAACTTTGTACTTCTTCCGAAGCTCCGACCCGATCTTCCGGTCAACTTCGGCGTTCGAGCTGGCTCTGTGGCCCGCGTTCGCAATCAGGACAGTCACATTTTCATCCTTCACTCCGGCTGCGTGAAGCTCCTGCACCACGTGAAAAAATGGGAAGACGGTTGGCGTTGGCTCGAGCGCATCGTCAAGGACGATGAGCACTTTATCCTCTGCCGTCGCGATCTCTGAAAGCTTTGGGCCGCTTACAGGATGCGCAAAGGCATCACGCAATATCTGCTCGCGGTCGGAGTGCGGCTCTTCAAGAGGGCCAAAAACGCCGATACAATTGGCATCGGGAATCTCAATTTCGCGGATCTTCGGGTAATAGGTGTAGTAATAACGCATTCTTTACGGTTTGTGAAGAAACGACAAACAACAAAACCACCACTCAACATCCCCTACGCCGCAATTTTATTCTCTTTGATCGTGCCGATCAGGAATGTGGCGATGATAGCCACTATGCTCCCGAAAAGGAACGGAGCCTCCGGGCCTAACTGCTGCCAGAGAATTCCAGCTATCAGACTCGCAGGGAGTACGACGATACCAACCGCTCCATTGTAAATGCCGTAAGCTGCGCCGCGCTCTTCTGGTAAAACGAGATCGGCAACAAAAGCCCTTTCAACGCCATCCGTAAGGCCATAGTAAATACCATAAACGATGTATAATACCCAGATCTGCCACGCCTCGGTCGCAAAAGCAAAGCCGAGATAGATCAGAGCATAAGTCAGCCATCCAGCGCGCATTAACGTTCGTCTGTTAATTCTGTCACTGAGAACTCCGGCTGGATAGGATGAGATCGTCGTGACAACGTTGAATAACGCGATGATAACAAATATCTGCCAAAGCGAAATGCCGAGGTTCTGCGCACGCAAAACGAGAAACGCATCGCTCGAAAGCCCAAGCGTGAAGAACATCACGATCAACATCAGATTCCGAAATCGCTTGTCAGTGGCTTGACTGCCGATCCCTTGCCCAACTTTAAATATCTGACTGAACGAAGGTGGATTTTTTCGCTCGTGTTTTGGCTCCCGAACCAACACGAAAACAATAAAGACAGCTATAAAACTCGGTATGCCCGCAACAAGCATGAGAGTTTTCCAATGTGGAATGCTAATACTTTGCAATCCTCCGCTCTGCCAAAGATAAAGTAACCCTGCTCCTATCAGTGCGCCAATAACTGCACCTGCCGGGTCAAGCGCGCGATTGAATCCAAAGGCTCTGCCACGCTCTTCGGGAGAAACAGAGTCCGCAATTAGAGCATCTCGCGGCGCGTTGCGAATACCCTTGCCAGCGCGATCAATAAATTTGCTGAAGAGCGGCAGAACAAATGATGTCGCAAAATAGAGCATCGGGCGAGCTATTGCGGTCATCAGATAGCCGAATCCTGCAACGGTCTTGCGGCTTGCCCATTTATCGCTATACCAACCGGAGACTACTTGAAGCAGAGATGCGGACATATCGGCTACGCCCTCGATCAACCCAATAATACTTTTGGAAACTCCGAGCGTTGCGGAAAGAAAAAGCGGAAGGCCGCGAGTGACAATTTCTCCGGATATGTCATTCATCATCGCGGCTATCGAAAGCCAGATGACATTTGGCGGGAGTGGCGTTTTTTTCGATGGTGAGAACATCGAATGGGAATTATCTAAACCGGGACTCTAACTATGAACCTGGTGAATAGGATCGACCCTGTTCACCAGATTCAGAAAATTATTTTATTGCGAGCTGTTCACGCAAATTACCAGAGTTTTGAGAGTTGCAGCATTGGAATAATCTCCAACCGAGATGATCTCGTAAATTCCGCCAGCGTGAGCTGTGAAAGTCTGGCCCGGTAATGGTATTCTGCCGTTCGGGCCAGTACCATAAAGCGAGTCAGTAATAGTGATCTGTTCAGTTGTGCCAGGCGCAAGCGGTACGCGGTTGTATGGCTTGCCGGTGCGACCGATATTACCTGTTGAAGCTCCTGAAGAACCATTCCACTTCAAACCAACTGGCGCGCTCCCACTCGGCGCCTGCCAATAAAACAGGGAGGCCGATGGTGCAGATTTATTATAATAAACACCAGGCACAAAGATCATAGTTACCGAGTCGGGGTAGGACTGATCGGGTACTGAGAATGCGAGCGACTTGGTTCCTGCACTTGTCGAAGGCTTTGCACCGATCGTATCGTAAAAAATGAATGAGACAGAATGGTTTGGAGCGATGGCTGTGTCGTAAATACCAGACTCAGTCATGCTTGCGCTCAATAATTGCCCGACACTGTTTCCATTCGCATCTAATCCAAAAGCGACTACAGGTACTAAAAGCGCAGGAGGCGGAGGGATCACTGCGCTTTGATAATATACATTCCAGACATTATCGCTCGTGGAAAAGCCCGCCCAAGATCCGCCAGCCTGATCGACGGGAATAGGCGGAATGGAATAATTATTGAATTGTGGGAAATCTGCCCCGTTAACAATATACCCAACGGATGAGAAAAGGGCTCCATTGGCTGGAGTAATGGCATTGATTATATTATAGCGGTAAGTGGCCACAGGAGGGTTCGTCTGATCGGCTCCATTGTCGTTATCGTCGAACGTCCTGAGGCGTAACGTATCGTTAGCATCGTTGACGGTATCTGCGGGGTTATCGAAAGGTGTATTGCACAGGTCGCCGGCATAAACGAGGGTATAATAGTTACCCGCAACGAATGTCTGGTAGGAAAGCCGCGCGACGATCTGGTTCGTAGCGTTGGTCACATAAAACGCAAAGCTTGTATCCTGAGCGGTCTTAAGTGGGACGTAAGGGGTGAAGCCGTCAAATGCCTGAGCACTCGATGTGATCGCAACACCCGTGAATGGATCGTTAACGCGAACAGAAAGAGAACCCACATTAGGCTGGAGGTTCATAAAACGGACGAAAGTATTTTTTGTCGGATCGGCCCCAGATGGGGGAACATCGTCTGTCAACACTGTTGAAATGAAATTGGCAGGGTTGTTCGGGTCGCGCGTAATGACGATAGAATATTTCCCCGATGGCATTAAGGTGATCGGCACCTTTATGTCAGAAGATACAGTATCACGAGTGGGGCGAACCACAACAAGGTAAGGCGTACCTTTGGCGGATACGGGAATACTGGTCGTATAGACACTCGCAGCGCCATATTTAAGGTCGTAGATCATTGCAGCCTTGTTTGAAACGGGCTGCGAAGCCGGCCCCCAATAAACATCCATTGGCGATGTGCAATTAGGCGCGAAATTCATTATGCGCAACGTGGCCGTTTGCATCACCTGATATTGCACTGTAGGCGATACGCAGCCGCTCGCAGCGATGAGAGCCGCAACTGCAGCAACGGTTAAAAATTTTGGCAGAGTAAAACTTTTCATTTTCGAACTCAACATAAAAAAACAGCTAAATGTGACTTTTGGGGTCACCAGTAACAAATATATCCCATTTTAGGGCGCGCTAAACCCATCGCCCACAGTCCCAAGTACACCCGAAATAGCCAAAAGTTGCTCTATCTTCGACAAAGACCTTAAAAAGCCCTTCATTGCTCTTAGAACGGTCGGCAAATATACGGGATTTTCTGGCACGTCCCTTGAATTCTGCCTTAAAGATTGCTAATTTCTCCTACGCTATGCCCTATGACATACATAGCCTTGCCGCCCCAACAGCAGCTTCATCCTCAAACCTGCCAAGCCTCATTGGCAAGGATAACCTTTCTTCCGCTACAAGCATTAGTGCCGAATTCTGCCTGATCGCACCCCCTGCGCCTACTATTCCTGTGTGGCGAGGCTCCTCCCCTCTTGCAAAATATGGCCTCGCAACCTCCTCGATCATCCCTTCCACAAGCGCTCTGGTCAACTGCCCAGGACGAAAATTTTTTACCGAAATTCCTTGGATAGATCCTCTCGCCAGATCCCCTCGAAATTTACTCCCCTGGAAAATTGGGTCGAATGTCAATCCCTTAGATGAGGATTCTTCGGCAATTCGGTTCATCGTGGAAAAAGCATCTTCACCGGTTATTTCGACTCCTGCAAAGGTTCGGACGGTCTCGCGGAAAAAATCGCATAATAGCCGGTATGCCTCACCGCCTGCAAGCGTCGGTGCACAGGCAATGTAGCGACCATCGCCAAGATAGCGGATATCCGTCCCTTCGGTAGCCGCCATTTTCTCTTTTCGAGGAATTTCCCACATGCTTTGCGAGCCTGTACCGATGTTTATAAGAACTTCATTCTTAGCACATTCTGAACCGAGATAAGCCGCTTGCGTATCTCCTATCGAAGCATGGACATGAACATCGGCATCTAAACCAATTTCCTGAGCGATCAATCTGTCAATTACTCCCAAATCCTGACCCGGTTCGGCAACTTCGGGAAGCGTTCTCCGATCTAAATTTGCAACATCAAGCAAATCGCCTCGCCATTCGAACGATATTGGATCGTAGCACCCCCACGCAGCGGCGCTGGATATATCGGTCACTGCTCTGCCAACGAGAATGCTCGTCAGCCAATCGTATATTCCGATAATTTTCACATCCTGATCTGGCAGGATAAAAGAATTATTTCGATAGAACCAATAAAGTGTGGTTATCAAAAAGCCTGTGTGGATTCCAACTCCGGTCGGGTCATGCGTAGTTAGCTGGCTCAATTCTTCGGCAAAAGTTTTTCCGCTCGGCGCTAAATCATCGCCGCGCTTATCCTGCCATGTGATGAAATTCGTTAGTGGTTGGAAATTTGCGTCAACCACAAGCCCGCCGTGCATTTGGCCGGTGAAGGCTATTGCATTAACTTTATGATTACTCGCTCTTGCAAATTGGGCAAGGACGGAAAGGACTTCAAGGACTAAAGTGCGGATTTCATTGGGATCTTCTTCGAATCGACCAGGCGTGAGAGATAAAACTCTTGATTTGAGAGAACGATTTTCAGACTTCAACACCTCCGGAATTTCAGGCGCAAATAAAACGGCTTTTACGGAAGAAGAGCCAATGTCAATTCCTATGGTACAATTCATAACGGGCGCTCCAAGAGATCGACTTCTGTAACTTTGCTGTCTTGAATCAGGAAGCTCTTTATTTCAAATGGATCGAATTCTGCATTCCATCCTGCATCTGCAATTTTGAATTTTCCAGAAGATTTTTCGCCGCGTTGTTCAACCGCTCTCACAATTATTCCGCCGACATCCTCTGCACGCTTCAATGCACCAATGCGAATATCATCACCAGAAAAATTGAAAGCTGAATATGTGCTCGGCAAATCCCCATCGTGAGCAGATTCTGTATGCACAATAAGTGGCTGTAAAAATTGCTCGGTTAGTTTCGGCAGATTGGGTTTGCGCCAATCGCCTTTGTGGGGAATGATAAGAAAGCGAAATTCCTGCCAGCCTTGGTCGAGGTAGCTGCCAGTATCGCCAAACACGTCCGAACTGTGCGGAGGAACATGATGAGCATATAGTGCGCCACGCGCAACTATTACATAGATATATTTACCGTCAACGGAATAACTATATTTCGAATCCGTGGCGATTGAAAGCCCATGGCTCCCGTCTTTTTCAGAAACATCTATCCAAGATTGTCCCGGCCACTCATTAGGGCCGATAGGTCTCTCAATACTTGCATAAGGAATTTCGTATCGCGCAACCGGATCAGAGCAGCCATGCGGAAACCGAAACTTGAGCAGTGATCTTTTCTGCCGCCAATCTAATCCCGCACGAAGCTCGATAAATTCTGAGCCTTCTGACAACAGAAATGTCTCCCACAGATCGGAATCCCCTCCATCGCTGTGAATATTTGTGCTAACGCGAATTGGTCCCTTCTCACGAGTTTCTAACGATAGCTTTACAAGTTCATAGGATTCACCGTTGAATGCGCGCAAACCATGTGACCATGTATCCGATTTGTCATCAAGTGCGATTGGCCTTTCGTATCGATAAGATGTCATCTCAGCTTTCGCCCTCGACAAATCAATGGATATTAAGCCATTGCTAATATGACCTGCACTAACAAACATTAAAGAAGCGATTTCCAGTGACGAATTCCGTTCTATCGAATAGCGTGACCATCCGAGTGCAGGCACAAGGACTTTAGCAACAAATCGTGCCCTGTCATCGCCGATCTTGCCAGATGGCTCGATCTTCTGCGTTGGAACTCTCGTCCCATCGCTTTGAATAAGCACAACAGAATTCAGAATATTTCCTCGCTCACTGGCTTCCGGATTCCATAATTCGAATTCAATCATTTCCTCTCGTTCGAATGTGCTCGAATTGAAGATGATGAGATTTTCAATTGAATCAGTTGTATCGATTCTCGAAGCTAATCGCTGTAAATTAGTTCGGATTGATCTATCTGCTATTGAGATAGATTCGCGGTACATCGTTATCGCATCGTCGCAAGCTTCCTTGATCGCAACACCACCCAAAATATCGTGGAATTGATTGAAGCAAACGTTCTTCCATGCGAGATCGAAATCTGAACTATTTGCTTCAGAATTTTTATCCGATCCTATTATCTTAGAAAGTACAGAAAATCTTTCCGCTTGTCCCAGAATATTCTCCGCTCGCCTGTTAAGACGCTTTATTTCACTATGCGCGCTATAACAGCCAATTGCATGAGGCTGCATTTCATCTCGAATAACCGGCAGATCTTTGCTTTGCAAATTCGCAAAAAATCTCTCAGGGTCGCTGAACTCGATCTTGCGGCCCTCCGATCTTAGCTGGATTATTTCCTTAATGTGCTCGATAGTCGGGCCGCCGCCGTGATTGCCGACTCCATAAAAGATCATCCAGGGAGCACGCGGGGTAAAGAGATCGTAGAAGTGAAGGAAGCGAAGTTTATCACTTACCGAAAAAATATAGTCGGAGTAATGCAGAGGCAAGCGGTATGTCACAATTCTGTCGCCACTCGGTGCTTCCCAATTAAATAATGCGGCTGAAAGCACCTTCTCCTGCTGTTCCGGGCGCATGAAAACGTAAGACGTGAGACCTGCCTTGCTTAAAAGCTGCGGAAGATTCGCATTGTGGCCAAAGCTATCGATATTATACCCGACTGTTGCGATCTTTCCATATCTGCTTTGGAAAAATCTCTGGCCGAGAAGTGCCTGACGCACAAAACTTTCCCCGCTCGGCAAATTGCAATCGGACTCAACCCACCAGCCTCCGACGATAGACCAAGCTCCGCTCTTTACAGCATCCTGAATTTCAGAGAAAAGTTTTGGGTCGGTCTCCTCTACAAAAGCATAATGCGCCGCACTCGAACAGGTGAAAATGAAGCCGGGAAATTCCTGAATGCGAGCAATTGCAGAGCGGCACGTCGCGGAAAAAGCTTCGAGACCTTCGGGCATTCGCCACATCCACGCTGGGTCGAGATGCGCGTTGCCGATTAGGCTTACAACGTTACTTGACGTTGCATTATCTTTTTGCGGGGCCATGGAATGTTCCCCATTTTACGAGCGGACGGTAAAGAGTCTCAACACGCTCAATAGTCACTCCGCGTGCTCTTCCGCCGCGAGTATCCACACTTACAGCGGCGGTTGCATTTCCCATCGCGGCACATTCGTAAGGCAAATGCTTTCGCAGCATCGCAGCGATGAACCCTGCATTGAAAACATCTCCCGCGCCGGTAGTATCTACAATAGATGCAACTTTTGGCACAGGCACCTGGAAATCCTGACCCTCGGCAAAAACGAGTGTCGATGCCCCACCACGTCGAATAATAACTTGGTTAAATCCCAGTTGTTTGTAGTATTCCATCGCGTCCTTCACTGGGCGAACGCCGAACAAAAGCGCATCGTCCTCGTCCGTTACAAAAAGGACATCGACGATCGGCGCGAGCAAAGGAAACATCGAAATAAGATCCTGCAAATCTGACCAAAGTGCTTTGCGAACATTGAGATCGAAAGCAATAATTGTTTTGCCTTTTATTGCCGCAAGCAATTCGAAAATCTTCTCTCGCTCTTTCATTACAGCAAGTGGTATAGAAGAAAAAAGCAGTGCTCGTGCTGAAAGTGCATAATCTATAAGCTCCGGAAGCTCCTGACAAACAAATGCCTCTCTCGCTGCAGAATCTTTTCGCAGAAAATGGAAAGACGGGCCTCCCGACTCATTTACATAAACAAAATAAACACCGTTCGGCTTGCCATGCAGAACGGGAGCGTGAGATAAGTCGATATTTTCCTCTTCGAGAATATCCTGCAGCCCCATCTGAAACGGATCGTCACCCATTGCGGTGATGAGGCCCGTTTTAAGGCCCAAACGCCCCGCTGCGGCGAGTGCATTCAGCACATCGCCGGAGTACCCGATCTGATAATTTCCATCGCCAATATGGCTGAATTCTGCTAAACACTCGCCGATCCCGACGAGATCAATTGAACGATCGCTCATGTATTGTCCCTCTAAATTTATGTAAAAATACGAAGATTTGAACCCCTATCCATGGAATTTGCCTAAGTATTGTGTGGAGTGAAGTGGTACTTCACTCTCATTTTTACTGCGGTAAGTACCACTTCCCGCCACACAGCAGACATCATTAAGTCCACCCCCAATGGAATGATTGTACGATTCTAAAGATTTCAAATATATAAATCCATTTTTTGTCGCATACCAGGGTGCACTTATCATGAAATTAAAAATCTATAAATCCCTTTGGGGAATGACCGGCCCGCTCGAAGAACAATTCGAGCGCATTAAGGCTGCCGGATTCGACGGTATCGAAAGCGCCGCGCAGGATATCCGCGAGCCGAGAAAATTCCAGGAATTACTGAAACAGCACAGACTGGATTACATCGCCCTCGTTTATACCGAATCCGCAGAACACGTCGAGGAATTGAAGCAGAAAACCCGCGATGCGATGCAATTTGAGCCAAAAAAGATCGTCGCGCACGCCGGACGCGACAACATGAGCTTCGGAAAGACCATCCGCTTTTTCGAGCAGGCTCTTCGCGTCGAGGAAGAACTTGGCATTCCCATTGCCCACGAAACCCACCGCCGCCGCCCACTTTACTCGCCTATGAACACCCTCGTCCTGCTCCGAGAACTGGCTGATATTCGCATAAACGCCGATTTCAGCCACTGGTGTTGCGTGACCGAGTCAATGCTCGAAGACCACGCAGAAGCCATTTCGCTCGCAGCACGCCGGGCGATACATCTGCATGGACGAGTAGGCTTCGAGAACGGCCCTCAAGTCCCCGACCCGCGCGCCCCCGAATGGGAAGACCGCGTCCTGAAGCACGAATCCTGGTGGGACCTCATCATCGCATCGCACCTTCTCCGCCACGAAACAGAGCTCACTTTCGTACCCGAATACGGCCCGCCAACCTACATGCCGACCATCCCGACAACCAACCAACCCACCGCCGCCCTCTGGGACGTTTGCCTCTGGTGAAAAATCGAAAGGGATTAGATTTCAAAGTCGATAAGCTGACGAACCCCATAGAAGAAATTCTGACCGGTGATATTTTCGAAACGAAGATCTCGCGGATTCACACCCAGAATGTTCGCCTGATTAAATCGGGTGAATGGTTGTTCGATTGGCTGATCGAATTGCGTGAGCCTGGGCATGAAGTTTATATGCTTACGACAAGAAAAGATTCCTCGATAATTCAAGGATTAATAAGTTTCTCTACAATGCACGATCATGTTTTGATTCATCTGATAGAGAGTGCGTCGTTCAATAGGGGTAAAATGAAACAATATAACGGGGTTCCGACAAATCTTGTCGCTTATGCATGCAAGACTTCATTCGAACGAGGATTCGGTGGCTACACCGTTTTTGTAGCTAAATCGCGGCTTATCGAGCACTATGAAAAAACTCTCGGCGCAAAACGATTATGGGGCAATAGAATGTTTATAGATACAGCCGCAGCATACCCATTGGTACGCCGCTATTTCAAAGATTTTGACCATGCCTGATTACGAAAAATTTGATGAAATCGACATTCTGATCTCAAGTGACATCACCCCGGAAGAGGATAAACGCATCAGCGAATATTTGAAAGAATATAAAGCTAAATTAGCTCGCGAAAAAAAGCCTCGCCTCATTCCCTCAAACCGGAAAAAGCTGACCGCGAAAGCTAAACATTGACTGTTTGCCCCTGATC
>Ga0207036_10069_pt1 | contig 19491 bp, 22 predicted proteins | sample Alteio_BWMinCont_78_FD_153284 | JGI IMG/M metagenome (GOLD analysis project Ga0207036, IMG submission 153284) | Enriched cells from forest soil in Barre Woods Harvard Forest LTER site, Petersham, Massachusetts, United States -... | ecosystem: Environmental > Terrestrial > Soil > Temperate forest >... | reverse complement strand
TAGTCTTTGACGAAGGGCAGGAGAGCTATTTCGCGCGCTCGCTTGATGGCGATGGCGACCATGCGCTGTTCTTTGGCGGTGGCGCCGGATCTGCGCCTCGGCACGATCTTACCGCGTTCGTCCGTAAACTGGCGAAGGAGTGCAACCTCCTTGTAGTCCACGTAAGAAACCTTGTTAATGGTCAGAAAACTGACCTTGCGGCGCTTGAAGCGGCGATTCTTGTTGTTCGCGCCGCCGGGAGCCGCTGGGCGGGCCGGGCCGCGCCCGCCTCCGCCTGACGAACCGTAAGCCATAGTGTTCCTCTCGTGACCGTAGCAGGCTGTCGGAATTGCGCTCTTGTTACGGGCGCGTGGCCATTGCTATCGGTGGTCCCATAAAGACCAGCGTAAAGTATATCATACGACGGAAGTGAAAGTCAACAATTTTAGCCTCTCACTTCTAACGACCTACCCTGCCTTGGTATATCGCTGGGCAGTTGGGCGCTGGCAACAGTTTCCGGCTTCGACGTGTCCGACGACGGTATTGATCGCAGACACTGAGGACGATCGAAGAGAGAGGACAACATTTGTACATGCATGGTATGTGATGGTGATACGACTACAGGCTCGGTTCCCAAGTCTATAACTACGTTGCCCGCGCATGGACACCCTGTCGGGCTCTGCTGAAAGCCGAGACCCGCAGAGCGTGCCTCAGCATCTAGCAACGCGGACGTAACTGGCCTCCTTTGGATAGCGTTCACGCAACACTTGTTGGTAGCCTGGGTGCACATGACACGTATACCCGGTCGATCGGCCAGCGCGTCAAATACGTGTTGGTTAGGATGATCGTATCGGTCGCCATTCGTTCCAACCGAGATCACGACGATCTGCGGAGCAACCAGATCTAGCATCACAGCCGTTTGGCCTTCCGGCCATGCTCCGTGGTGCGGAAAACCCAGCACCTCTGACGCCACATCGCTGCCTGTTGCTGCCAACATTGACCAGCCGGCACCCTGAATGTCGCCGGTCAGTAGGGCGCGCGAGCCGGCTCCGGTTATTCTTATGACTCCAGACGTTTCGTTTAGACCGAAGGCCTGCAGGCCGCCATACGCTCCGTGGAATGGATGAATTATGGCTATGCGATCTCCCTATTACTGGCGGCCGGCTTTCTCACCGCGGCGCTGCCCGGGCGAGCGGACAACCTGCTCACGACAAGCGCGTCGGTGAGACCGAAATCGATAGCGCCCGGAGGGCATGGGACACTGCTGATTATCCTGTCCATGGAACCGGATGCACACGTCCAAGCTCATAAGGTGCCGGACCCATCGTTTATTCCCACGAACTTTGCCGCGACGCCTGTCCATGGGCTTAAGCTTGGCTCGCCAATCTATCCCACAGCCCATAACGTTACGGCTGCAGGCATTAAGGAATCCATCTACACCGGCAAGGCGACGATAACGGTGCCGTTCACGGTAACAAAAGCCGCCGCGCCCGGTCCGGTGTCGATCGGCGGCGACCTTACCTACCAGGCCTGCAACCAGACATTTTGCCTGCCGCCAAAGACCGAATCGCTGTCGGCGACTGTCACAGTAAAATAATGGCCCCACGCAAGCCAGTCGGAATCAAACCTGTTGCCGACGACATGTCGTGCGATCATAAACGCCACCACACCCTGAACGGTGTGGCTATGCGGACCAAACCCCCTTCGGGGCTATTAAACGCCTATCCTCAGCCCCGAAGGGGGTTTGGTCCGCATAGCCTGGGGGTTCAGCCCCACGGGACATATCTACGTCGAAGCCTGCTTGCCCTGGCCTGCACGTTGGCGACAATTTTTGCTTGCGCGTGCGCCATCCCTGCCGGCGCGCAAACCTCGATTCCCGTCCATTTCCACGCAGTCGTGACTCCCTCGCCGGCCCATCCAGGCGAGATCGTTACAGCGACAGTGCAGCTCACGATCGATCCCGGTTGGCACGTCTATTCGTGCATACCATCAGGCGCGACAGGCCCGTCCGCGTCGGAAATCGTCTCGTTAGGCGACTGGCAGCCGGCGGGGCCGACCGCGGAAGACACACCCATCCGTACTCACGACCCGAACTTCGACATGGACGTGGCCTTCCACGAACACTCCGCGACGTTTCGTCGGCAGTTCATAGCGGGAACGGAAGGTTCACGCGGTCTTGACTTCCATTATCAAACTTGCAACGATAAAATCTGTCTGCCCCCCACCGACATGATGTTCGCTAATGCTGCTATCGTGTCGGCGGGTCCGATAAGGCCACAATTCGCAAAGCCGACGATTCTTGCGGCTGCACCTGCGCCGAGCGGAGGCGCGCGCACGTCCCTTGGCCTCTTTCTGCTTGCCGCTATCGGCGCCGGACTGCTCGCTCTGATCACGCCTTGCGTGTTTCCACTGATACCGATCACTTTGACAAGCTTTGCAAAGCAAGCCGAGGGTAACCGCGGCAAGCTTGTCAGGATGGCCGTCGGGTACGCGTCGGGAATTATTGCCCTGTATGTGCTGGCGGGATCGGTGGTTTCGGCGACCCTCGGGGCGACCGGCGCCAACATGCTGGCGGCCAACCCCTGGGTGAATTTGCTGGAATTTGCGCTGTTCGTCGTCTTTGCGCTCTCGTTCTTCGAGACCATTACGCTGCAACTGCCGGCTTCGCTGTCAAACTTGCAGTCGGCTGCGCGCAAGCAGAGCGGGACGGCCGGACTAATGCTGATGGGTGTCGCATTCGTGCTGGCGTCGTTTACTTGTACGGCCCCTTTCGTCGGCACGCTGCTCGTTTCGGCGGCGGGCGGCGAAAAGCTGCGTCCGCTGCTTGGGATGTTCGTGTTTGCGCTCGCGTTCACGTCGCCGTTTCTGCTCTGCGCGGTGTTTCCGGATTGGATCTCGCGCGTGCCGAAAGGCGGAGCGTGGCTGGCGCGCGTCAAGGCGACGCTCGGCTTCGTCGAGCTCGCGGCCGCCACGAAGTTTCTCTCGAACGCGGACCAGGTGTGGCAATGGAAGCTGCTGACTCAGCCGGCTCTGCTAGGGATCTGGGCACTCATCTCCTTCTGCGCATTCCTCTATCTCATCGATTTGCTGCGGTTCGGCTTGATCGCCGACGATCCACGCACGCCGGCGCCCCCGGCCCGACTCGCCTTCGCCGGCCTTTTCCTGGCTGTAACGATTTACTGTTTCTGGGGTATGTCGGGCAGGCCGATCAGCCCGTACGTGGGAGCGTTTCTGCCGCCTGCCGGATATGGCGGCGTCAATGCCGGCGACAACACACAACTGCCGTGGAGTCCCGACTATCAAGCTTCGTTATCCGACGCCCGTGCGGCGCATAAGCCGGTCTTGATCGACTTTACGGGCTATACCTGTACAAACTGCCGGCTCAACGAAAAGAACGTGTTTCCCAGGCCCGACGTGCAGCGTGTCCTGGCCGATTTTACGCTGGTGCGGCTTTACACGGACGGCGGCAAGGACGGACCTAGCAACCAGCAGTTCGAGGAGAAGACATTCGGCGACGTAGCCTTGCCGCTCTACGGCGTCATCGATTCGGCAACAGGCGCCGTCGTCGACAAGATCGCCGGCGTCGTGACGCCGGGGCAGTTCGAGGATTTCCTCGCCAGTGCCGAGCGTAAGATTGCCGCCACGAATCCGGGTGCGGCTGCAGGTGAAGTCGACATCTTTACCGTGTCAGGCACCAATCCAAGCTCTGGGCAGCCGTGGTCGCCGCTCGATCCGAGCCGGATCGGACAGGGTAAGCCAACGCTGATCGATTTCACGGCAGCGTGGTGCGTCAACTGTCACGCTATCGAGAAGCAAGTCTTTGAGAATCCGGCGGTCGCGCCAATACTGAAGAGCGATTTCGTCACCATGCGCGTCGACCTGACCAACTGGGACAGTCCGGCAAGCCAGGCCATCCGGAAGCAGTATCAGCTCCCGGAAGCACTACCGGCGGTGTTGCTCTTCGACGCGTCCGGCAAGGAAGTGACGAGCGCGCGGATTACGGGGTTGCTGTCGGTTGCGGATTTCTTGAAGAAGATTGGGCCGTTGCGGAGCAGCGGATAGAGGCAGTAGCGCCATATGTCTATTTGATTGTCTATTGGGATGGTATAATTAGCTGTCCATCGATATTGTCCCCATTACTATCGATGCGATACACCAGACTAAATCCATGGGATCGTTCAACAAAGACCCCTTTGACAGGATAATGGCGGCGACGGCACTGATCCGCGGCGATGTACTCGTGACGATTGCACAGCCCTTCAAACAATGGGGGTCCCCGTATTATGGTAGCGCCTGAACCGCGCCGCCGATGCTGGGGAGCGAAGTCGACTTCGGGCGCGGGCTTGACAGCCTGGGGCAGCCGCGCCGTTGCTTATGATACGTGGGCCTAGCTGCTGACCAGCTCATAGTGACCGCTCACCATCATCTGCTGTTGACATTGCTCCTGCAAGGAACCATAATCTGCCTATTCGCTTTATTCTTCGTCCACCGGACGGGACGTAAATGACCATGCAGCAGCCGCAATCCCCGGTTAATATCCCAAGCCCCACGCTGCCGTCACTGGACTGGTCGCCGGATGCGCGGGCGAATTCTCTCGACGCTCTCTATACATATGTTGAAAACCAAATCTACGATGCGCTTCGGTGGTACTACACCAAGAAGGCATCCCAGTCGCGATGGTCCAAGGGGCTGAGGGTCGCGGCCATATGCCTGACCACCTTCGGGGGCGTCTCGCCTTTAGTTGCAACAGCTTTTCCGGCGTCTGCCGCACAACTGTCAGCCGCCATTGACCATTTGGGATACGTACTGCTAGCCCTCGCCGGCGGTGCGGTCGCCCTGGATCGATTCTTCGGTTATTCGTCATCATGGATGCGGTACGTCGCGACCTGCAATCGGCTAAACAGACTTCTCGTATCGGTACAACTCGAATGGGCGACGACCAAGGCAACCTTCACCGAGAAGGAACTCACGGTCGAAGTGGTAAGAAGCGTCATCGGAGAGTTCGCAAAGCACGCCGAGGAGCTTGGCAACATCATTGAGCGCGAATCGCAAACGTGGGCTCAGGGTTTGAGTAAGGCCCTTGCGGAATATGAGCAGAGCATCCGGGAAACAGCCCCGCACAGGCAAACTAACACGCGTCAGTAGACACGACAAGGAAGCAGTTTCCTGAGCCCTCATGGGCACGGAATGTCAATGCGCCCGCAGTCGACGAGCCGACCGCGGGCGCGAACCTACTCTTGGCCTATGCAATTTGTTACGCGCCGCTAATCGGAATTTGGCGCGTCTCCGACTTCGCCTGCTCGGATTTCGGCAGGTGGCAAATCAACACGCCGTTGCGGAATTCGGCGCGAATACGATCCTCGACCACGCCCGACGGAAGCGGGAACGTCTCTTCGATCAGTCCATAACGGCGTTCACGCCGATGGTACTGGCGGCCTTCTTCCGCCTGCGATTCGCGGCGGGACTCGACCCGCAGGTACAGGGACTGGTTACGGATCTGCAGGTTGACCTCATTCTGGTTAAATCCCGGCAAATCGATTTCCAATTGCCACTCGTCCTTTGTTTCGCTCAGGTCTGCCGTGGGAACCCACGCAGCCGGCAGCGACGCGCCCAAGGGCACGAACGGCTGCGTTCCTCCGACAAATCGCCCGAACAGGCGATCCACGTCTTGCTCTAGCCGGCGCATCAGATTCCAGGGCGATGCGGACGACCAGGGCCGCAACCAAGCGTCCTGTTCATAAGGCCCTATCGCGGTGTCCTGGAACCTGCGCACGGGTATGTTGTTCTGTTTGGCTTCTTGAATTGCCATGTTTATTCTCCTTTGTCAGTCGCTGTCAAAAGAAGAAAGATCTGCTTGCGAGCTTTGGGGTACGACGTGCCAAGCCGATCTCGCTCACTATCGACCGCCTTTACCCGGTCGGAATCTCCCGTAAACGCAGATAGCACTCTATTGTTTCATGTTCGCCCATGAATAACACGCGCCGCATCCTGGGAATAATCCCTCATCCGAACACATGGAGGTTGACCATGAAGAGGAATCTGCAACCCGGTATCGCGGCCGCGGTGGCGTTCGTATTAGTGATGGGGCCGGTGAACGCTAGCAAAGTGACCCAACTGAGCAATTCGGTGACATATCCGGCCAAGAAGGTCGTCAAGAACGTCAAACACAACGTGAAGCAACCGGTCAAGTCGATAACCGGGCCTGTAAATCAGACCGGCCAGACGACGACGCGAGTGTTCCATAAGGTGAATCAGCAGTAGCGGACGCCCATAAAGCGTGATCCATCTCGACATTTCGGCGACCCGGAAGCGGGCGACGTGAGCTGTACAGCCGCCGCCGCAACGTGTTGAGGCTGGCGGCAAAACGCTGCCGGACCATGTACCACGCGCGTCATGAGTTCGACGCTGCATGAGTGCGGTATACTGATGCTGATGGACAGCATCGGACCACAGATACATATTGACCTTCCTTTCGAGGATCTTGCGGAACTCTGCCGTAAGTACCAGGTACGCGAGTTGGCGTTATTTGGCTCAACCGTTCGTGGCGAAGCACGCTCCGATAGTGATCTGGATTTTCTGGTTGAGTTCGAACCGGATGCACGCATCGGGCTTATTGCATTCAATGGATTAGCCGAGGAACTGTCGGAGCTATTGCATAAACCGGTGGACCTGGTTTCCAAGCGCGGCCTCAAGCAGATCATACGAGAACAGGTCCTAGCAGAGGCGGAGGTAGTTTTTGCGGCGTGATGTGCTTTATCTAAGTGACATTGTCGATGCCGCTGAGGCGATCGACGCGTTCCTTGAGGGATTCAGCTACGAACAATTCCTGGCCGATGCATTGCGGCAAAGCGCCGTGTTGCAGAAACTGACCGTAATCGGCGAAGCATCCGCGCGCTTGAGTCCGGAAATCAAGGCCACTGCCCCGTCCATTCCCTGGACTAAAATCGTAGGTTTTCGGAATGTTGCCGTCCACGCGTATTTTCATGTGGACTGGTCCGTTGTTTGGTTGGCGGCGAAAGAAGATGTGCCGGTGCTCAAGTCGCACGTGCAAACGATGCTGTCGTTAGTCCCCGGCGATGATTGATTCATTTCATTGCCGACGTCGGCGCCGTTGTGCATCCGGTGGACCTCGCGTCTGGCGCCGTAGTCTGCGATGTAGCCAGCCCGCGCGACGTGATGTTCGGGAGTTGGTATTATGGACACCACCACTTCTAAACCACTTGAGGACAAGCTAAATCTTAAGCCAGGCGATTGCGCAATGGCCGTTAATCCGCCTGACGGCTATTTGGACCTCTTCACGACAAGACCGACTCATCTGGTCATCAGATTCGAGCCCGGCGAGCGGGACTTTATCCATCTCTTTGCCGCCGATTGCGCTGCTTTGGATAATTGGCTGCCGATATTGAAAACGTCGCTCAGCCAAAACGGAAAGCTGTGGGTGAGTTGGCCAAAGAAATCGGCCCAGAGCCATACCGATCTCACTGAGGATTATGTTCGTTCCTTCGGATTGTCGGTTGGCCTGGTCGACACGAAGATTGCGGCGATTGACGACTACTGGTCGGCCCTTAAGTTCGTCTTCCGTCTGCGTGATCGCCGTTAATCGCGAACCCATCCTAGGCGCAATCGTACCCGAATTGAGTACGACCTGCTATCGCGATGACGAAACACTTTAAGATGGCCGATCGAACGCATCCGCACGCCCGCTATCCCTACTTTTGCGCGCGCGCAAATGAGTTTTCGCGCGGCTGCCCCACGCCAAATCGGCGCAGGAGGGCGTATACGGGATGGGATAGAATGGTGTTGTAGACAAGCTCACCGACGACAGTGCGCAGCCACCGATGGGCGTGATGGAGCCAGCTCGACGGCACCATTGCCGCGAACACGAACTCGGCGACCACGGTGGTGGCCAGGACCACCAGCGGCGGCACGACGACACTGTCCCGGATGACGCTGCGCTGGAGGCTGCCGGCAAACGCTCCCGCCAAAGTTCGGCTCGTGAGAACGGAACCAAACCACATGCCGAACGTCGCGGCTTCCAGAAGCCCAGCCCAAACGGCGAGCCCAATGGCATTCGAACCTCCGATTAGCGTCGCTCCGCATGCGAGGACGACGAGGGGGAAGTCCGGCTGAGCGCCCTTGATCGAGATGATATGCGCCAAACGCCCCTGCAAGACGGTGGCCGCGATCAGGACGAGCGCAACGACGAATGTTTGCCGGCCAGGCGTCATAACTTCGCTGCCGATGGGTAAATACTGCACAGATCGAGATGATCGAGGTCCGCGGATGGATGTATGACCGCAGTTTTCATCGACTCGGTCGTGTCGGTCTTGATCGAAACCACCGTGCCAATCGGAATCCCGGCCTGGAAAGTGCTGCCCAGGCTCGACGTGCTGAGAGCATCGCCCGGCTTGACGTCCGCATCGATCTTCAAGTAGGTGAGACAAGCCTGTCCGGCGCCCAATCCCCGGCAGATTCCGACCGGCGGCTGAGATCCTCCGGTAAGAACTTGCGTGCCGACACTACTCATCGAATCGGTCAAGAGCAATGTTGTGCAGGAATGCGATGAGACGTCGATGACCTGGCCGACGAGGGCTCCGTTGTCGTCGACAACGACGGACCGCAGGCGGACGCCGTCCGCCAGTCCTCGATTGAGCACCGCCGTGTCGCTGACCGGTGTCGGCTTAAGCGCAGTCACCTCGGCGGCAAGAAGAGGGCGCGGTGATCTGCGCTTGAAGTCGAGGAGAGCGCGCAGCCGATCATTTTCCGCCTGTGCGTCGGCGAGTTGCTTATTCTCAACGGAAAGGGCAAGCACTCGCTCCCGTAGGCGCGTATTCTGGCCTACGAGACGCGGCCCATTGAAAATGGACATGACATCGTCGCGAAACCATCGGCCGGCACGCACGGTCGCGGTCTGCGCGGGCATAATGGCGGCGTCGCGCACGATTCCCGTGACGGGGTCGCGGCCGCTCGCGCGTTGGTTATGGTTATGGAGCGCGTTGAGACCGCCGCATAAGAGCAGAGCCAAAAGGACACCGACGCCACGCTGGTTGCCTCGGACGTTCCGGGCCACGAGAGACTACCTCCCCGCATAATAGGCCGCCCTGCCTGCCGTAAGCTGCACGTTCCGCAAGACGGAGCTGTTGTGGACGCTTTCCAGATACTTGCCTGTCCCCAAAACCACGCACGAGAGTGGATCGGGCGCGATATGCACGGGCATTCCGGTCTCGCGCGTGATAAGCTTGTCCAGTCCGCGCAAAAGCGCGCCGCCTCCCGCCAGCACAATACCCCTGTCCATGATATCGGCGGCAAGCTCCGGCGGCGTATCCTCCAAGGTCTCCTTGACGGTTTCAACGATCTGGTTCACCGGCTCCGCAATGGCTTCGCGCACTTCTACGCTCGAAATCGACGTCGAACGCGGCAGCCCTGTCACGAGATCTCGCCCGCGCACCTCCATCGTCAATTCCTGCTCGAGCTTAAACGCCGAGCCGATGGTGATCTTGCATTCCTCGGCGGTACGATCGCCGATGTACAGGTTGAATACCTGGCGCACGTAGTTGATAATAGCTTCATCGATCTCGTCGCCCGCCACCCGGATTGAGCGCGACGCCGCGAAGGCGCCAAAGGTGATGACCGCGACTTCCGACGTTCCGCCGCCAATATCCACGATCATCGAACCAACCGGCTCCGATACCGGCAGCCCCGCGCCGATCGCCGCGGCCATCGGCTCTTCGATGAGATAGACCTCTTTGGCGCCGGCCTTCTTCGTCGCTTCCTTAACAGCGCGGTGCTCGACTTCGGTTATGCCTGACGGTATTCCGACCACAACCACCGGATGAAAAAAGACCTTCCGGCGATGCACCTTTTCGATAAAGTACCGCAGCATCCGCTCGGTCTGGTCGAAGTCCGCGATAACGCCGTCCTTGAGCGGACGAATCGCCACGACATTGCCGGGCGTTCGCCCGATCATACGCTTGGCTTCCTCGCCGACGTGCAATACTTCATTTGTCCGCCTGTCTATGGCGACGACACTAGGCTCGCGCAGCAACACCCCTCGTCCACGGACGTGAACGAGGGTATTAGCGGTGCCCAGATCGATGCCCATATCGCGCGAGAATCGACCGGCAAATCGCCGGAATATATCGATCATTAAGAGTAGTTCTTCTTCCTGCTCTCTGGGCAGTTATGTACTAATTGGCAAAAGCCTCGGCTTATTGATAGCATTATAGCATAATTGACTGAATAACATCCGGGTGACTCCTCGGGGTCGGGTGCATCGCGATGCGTCCGTAGCTTAATTCAGAACTATCGAGGCTTTGCCTCAGAGCGACTAGAATTATCCACTGCGCCCGTTAGCGTAAATCTTGCGTAGATACAAGGGGCTTGAGAAGGGTGCAGCAGTCGCTGACGACCTCACCAACAGCCTTCGCGCGCCCGAAGCAAGCCCATTCCCGCGACCACGTTCCCGTAATCCTCAGCGCGGGTTCGCTCCGGGCGCGCAATTGCACTGCGTATAATCAGGCACTTTCTTGCGCCCTCCTCGAACCCCTACACTTGCGGCGAAAACTTGACTCGCCAACAGCAGCTTTTGGCTCCAAGGCGACTAGCGCCGATATCAAACAGACACCGTCTTGCCGGCGGTCGGTATCATACACCTGTCCTGCCACGATTTAGACGAGCGCGCCTACGGCTTGTTCATGAGCAGACGGCGGACGCCGGTGGATAGTGCGCTTTATTTCCTCGCCGATTTGCTCCGCTACTAGGTCGAGCTCGTAGCTTTTTTGGAGATTCATCCAGAACGCAGCCTCAACACATAGCCATTGTTCAAGGCGCAAGGCCGTGTCAGCCGTCATAGCGCGTCTACCGGCGATAAGCTGATAAAGCCGGTTCGACGGAACATGCAATTCGCGAGCCAGCTCTGCCGGCGACATGTGAAGCTCGGCTAACTCGTCCCCCAGGATTGTGCCGGGATGTATGGGATAGACAGGTCGTTTATCCACGGTCATGGTGATTTTCTCCGCTAGAGGTGACGAGAGAGAGTACCGGCATTGGCCGTTGCGTGACTCATCGCTCGCCGAGAATCTGTGACATAAGCTCACGAACGTCCTTGAGCGCCCGGATTGTATCCTCGTGCCCGTAGTCAAACGCACCGCCGTGGGCTGCATTGTTCCTAACTGTGGCGACCGCCTCAACGCGTTTGCTCTGGAGTTCGGTCAGCACTCCGACTTCTGGTTGCTTTAGCTTGTGCGTTAAGAGGATCATAGTTTCCTTACCCGATAGTTCAATCGAGATGGCCCGGGCTCGCAACTTCATGGCCTCCTCCAATGCCGCACCAGCGAGTACAACCGAAGCTCGCAGATACCCTTTGTCACATAAGTAATCGGCCTGTGCCAATAAATCACCAAACACAGCCGATGCCACGGCAATGTGGTAGTCTATTGCAAAGCCCATTTTATATTCATTTTGCGCCGATGTGAGAACGCCAAGAGATGCGCCTATATTGACCTCCATACCGGGTCGCCGCTTAGCCCACGCCTCGAATTCGGTGACGAATCGGTTGGTAGATATGGAAAGGCGGTCGAGCAAGTTGAGGCAGCTCGTCGTCCAACATGTGAAACGCACTGGGTCCATGATCGTGCCAGGGGTGTCCTGATAATTGCGCCAAAGGCCCTGACCCTCGTTGATCAACTCTTCAAATCGGCGCACAATCTCAGGATTGACCATAGAATCTTGCATAGTTAGGCCCTGCCGCTGGGAGCCACCCTGGTGACCATGCCTGGACCGGCGCTTCGTCGATCCGCGAGCTTTTTCTTTATTCTGACAAATACAAAGTCACTATAGCTCATCTATAGTAACCAACCCTTCTTCCCGAAATTGAGCCATAAGCTCGCTCCCATCAAGAAGCGCTGTCCCAAGTAAAGGCCGATCACCGGTTGCGAGGACACGCACTTCGGTTTCATCACCATTCCAAGTTATGATTGCTGAGTAATTCTCGACCTCGATATAACTACCATCAGCTAACTTCGCTGGAATTCTGTGGAGGAAAGGCAACCTCATTGCACGGACAGCTTCTAAAGGAAGAGTGAGCAATCCGGTGAAACCTGTGTCCACGACAAAATCCATTGTCACGTCCGGTAATCCGGATAGGCGGAAGGTGAGTGGCAAGAGAATATGTCTATCGCGGACAGTACCTGTCATTACTAATCGCTATGCTCCAATATGCCGCCCAACGCCTCAACCGCTTGAAATCCAATACGCAAAGCGTAGAGTGTTGAGCCGGGATGACGCTGCTGCAACCTGCGCGAAGTTTCGATACCGGTATTGTCAATCTCATAATCACCAGATTCAACATCCATCACGATAAGCTTCCCAATATTATCCGGCGTCTCAACTTGAGGGCGAATGCGCTGGTAAAGTTCCTGTGCGCGCTCACCCAAGATACTGACCGCCGGTGAAAGAGAATGTGTTGTCATAGATCACTCCTCTGCACAGACATTCCATGCCGATGCCTTGCATCCCAATTCATTATACTTGACAACAGGGCGCACTTTCGCCCGTAGGCGATCTCCTATTTGACAGTGCGCCGCTCAAGCCGCGGCCATATCGTTGAACTCGGCTTCGGTGAGGATCGCGACGCCGAGAGCGCGCGCCTTGTCCAGCTTGCTGCCGGCGTTCGCTCCGGCGACGACGTAATCGGTCTGTTTGGAGACGGAGCCGGCGGCGCGGCCGCCCAGCGACTTGACTGTGGCTTCGGCGGAATCGCGGGTCATCGTTTCGAGTGTGCCCGTAAAGACAAACGACTTGCCGGCGAACTTGTCCGACGTCGGCGCATGTTCCGATGCGACTGGACGCACTCCAGCGGCGTCGAGCTTCGCCAGGAACTCAACGGTTTCCGGCTGGCCGAAAAACGCGACAATCGATTCCGCGGTCGCGGCGCCGATCTCATGCACGGACGCCAGTTGTTCCACTGTTGCCTCGCGCAGCTTGTCCAGCGCGCCGAAGCTGTCCGCGAGGACATCGGCGGTGTGCTCGCCGACGTGACGGATGCCAAGCGCGAAGATCAAGCGTCCCAGTGGCGGCGTCTTGCTCGCCTCGATGGCGGTCAGCATATTATCGGCGAGCTTATCGCCCATCCGATCCAGCTTCACCAGGTCATCCTTGCGCAGCGCGTACAGATCGCCGGCATCGTTGACCAGCCCCGCGTCGATGAGCTGTAGCACGCGCTCCTCGCCCACCCACTCGATGTCCATGGCTCTGCGCGCCACGAAGTGGGCGATCCGCTGGGCTATCTGCGCCGGGCAGCCGGTGCGGTTAGGGCATCGCGTCACCGCTTCGCCTTCCGGACGAACGAGCAAAGTGCCGCAGGCCGGGCAGTGCGTCGGCAGCTTGTACGGACTTGTCCCTTCCGTCCGCTCGGACAGAACCACCTGGACGATCTCCGGGATAACATCGCCGGCCTTTTGTATCAGAACGGTATCGCCGACGCGCACGTCCTTGCGGTCGATCTCTTGCTGGTTGTGCAGCGTGGCCCGCTGCACGACCGAATTGGGCGGCAGGGTCACCGGTTCCACAAGCGCGACGGGAGTGATCGCGCCGGTGCGGCCGACCTGCGGGACGATATCTATGATCTTGGTTCGGCCCTGCTGCGCCGGAAACTTATAGGCGGTTGCCCAGCGCGGCGTACGGTCGAGGGAGCCAAGATCGCGCTGCAAGTTGAAGTCGTTGACTTTGATTACGATGCCGTCGATATCGTAGGAAATCGACTCCTTCTTCTCTGCCCATTTGTCGATAAAGGCCAGTACCTGGTCGATGCCGTGGCAGACCTGCGCCTCGGGGTTGATCCGTAGCCCCCACTGTTTCATTGTTTGGAGAGTATCCCACTGAGACTCGGCGACAAATCCCGACGCGTAGCCGAGATGGTAGAGAAAAGCCGTCAGCCTTCGCGCGGCGGTGACGCGGCTGTCAAGCTGGCGCACGCTGCCCGCCGCCGCATTACGCGGGTTGGCAAAAACCGGCTCGCCGGACAGCTCGCGGTCGGCGTTGATCCGCGCAAACTCGGCATGCGTGAGGTAGACCTCGCCACGAATCTCCATGAAGTCGGGAATATCTTGGCCGGCGGACGCACGGAGCCGCAAGGGAATGCTGGAGACGGTACGCAGGTTCACTGTAACGTCTTCGCCGGTCAGGCCGTCGCCACGTGTCGCGCCGGTCGTAAAGACGCCATTCCGATAGGTGAGCGAGATGGCCAGGCCGTCGATCTTCAACTCGGCGACGTAATCGATCGCCGTCGATGGGTCGATGCCAAGATAACGCTTAATGCGCTCGTCGAACGCGCGCACGTCGCCTTCGTCGAAGGCGTTCGCGAGCGAGAGCATCGGCTGCCGGTGGGTGTGCCTTTGGAACGCCGAGAGCGGGGCCGCGCCAACGCGGCGCGTCGGCGAATCGAGCGTCGCCAGCTCGGGATGATCGGTCTCCAGGCCGGCCAATTCCTTAAACAGCCGGTCGTATTCGGCATCCGCGATCTCAGGCTGATCGAGCACGTGGTACTGATAGTTGGCGCGATCAATCTGCGCGCGAAGGGCGTCCACGCGCGCGGGCGCATCGCCGGAACTGTGATTGGGCTGATCAGTTGATTCAGTCATGTCGTAAACTATGATGGGTTTGACTAATTACTGCCTTGCGTGGTGGTAGTATCATCGATCATCTATTTCCTGGCCTGGGACATTTCCAGCATCCGCTGCACCGGGACGAGGGCGCGTCGCCGAATGTCTTCGTCGAGGACGATCTCCGGCCTGCGGTCCCGCATGCACAGGTACAGCTTCTCCATCGTGTTCAGCCGCATGTAGGGACAGGTGGCGCACTGGCATCCCGAATTGGGCGGCGAGCAGACAAACTCGGCATCGGGCCGGCTCTGCTGCATCTGGTGCAAAATGCCCACTTCGGTGGCGACGATGAACTGCTTGATCTCGGGATGCGCCCCGACATACTTGAGGAGCGCAAGCGTCGAGCCGATGTAGTCGGCCTGATCGAGGACGGCCTCTTCGCATTCGGGGTGCGCGATCAGCGCCGCGTTGGGATAATCGAGGCGCAGCTTGGCGAGACGGCGGGCATTGAACTGCTCATGCACAATGCAGAACCCGGGCCACAGGACCATCGACCGCCCGGTCTGGCGCTCGACCCATCGACCCAGGTGACGATCCGGGCCAAAAACGATCGGCACATCCGCCGGAAGCTGCTGCACGATATCGACCGCGTTCGACGATGTCACAATGATGTCCGACATCGCCTTGACCGCGGCGGACGAGTTGATGTAGTTAATCACGGTGTGGCCCGGATATTGCTGGAGCCATTCGCCGTACTGATCTGCTGGGCAGCGGTCGGCGAGCGAGCAGCCGGCGTCGAGGTCCGGCAGCAGCACCAGCTTGTCGGGATTGAGGATTTTGGCCGTTTCGGCCATGAAGTGGACGCCGCAAAAAACGATCACAGACGCATCCGTCTTTGCGGCCGCCTGCGCCAGCGCCAAACTGTCACCGACGTGGTCGGCCAGGTCCTGCACTTCCGAGTCCTGGTAGTAGTGGGCCAAGATGACCGCGTTCATCTCGCGCTTGAGCGCCTGAATCGATTTCTCAAGGTCGAGCGTCGGGCTGATCGCGCGCAACCGCGCCCCGAAGTCATCGGATGTGTTAGCGCCGGACGGTCGGGCGATTGTCAGCGTTTGCATAGCGGATCACACTCTCCAAGTCAAGCCATATAAAATAAAACCACCGAACTAGCCGCGGCTGTTCCCAAAAGCCTCACGCCGTATAAGGAATATCGGTTATTGAGATGGGTATCATAATACCCTGAAAGGCGTACCCATGTCTGAACACACTGGCATCGCATGGCGGGAATGGTCGGAAGAGGCATTTGCCGAGGCGAGGGCGCAGAACAAGCCTGTCCTGTTGGACATCGGCGCTGTCTGGTGCCACTGGTGCCACGTGATGGATGAGGGTATCCCCGGCGACCCCGTCCACACGGGCACGTATAGCGATCCGGAGGTCCGGCAACTCATCGCCGACGACTACATCGCCGTCAAAGTCGACAACGACCGCCGGCCGGACATCAACGCCCGCTACAATATGGGCGGCTGGCCCACCACCGCCTTCCTCACTCCCGAAGGCGAGACGCTCTATGGCGAAACCTACGTTCCGCCGGACCGCATGAAAGAACTGCTGACATCGATCGCGTCCTTGTACAAGAAACAGCCGGAACAGCTCGCCAAGCAGGCTGAGCGGATTCGGGCACGGCGCAAGGCTGTGGAAGCCGCCGACGCAACGCCCGGCGCTCTCGATCCGGACACGGTGGAGACCGTCACCGCGGCGATCAGGCAGAGTTTCGATTTCGTCTACGGCGGCTTCGGAAGGCAGCCGAAATTCCCACACCCTGCTGCTCTCGCGTTTGCGCTGGAACAGTTCGCCGCGACGGGCGATGTCGAGCTCAAAACAATAGCCGAAAAGACCCTGCGCGGCATGGACTCGGGCGGCATGTACGACCAGTTTGCAGGCGGTTTCTTCCGCTACAGCACCACCCGCGACTGGAGCATTCCCCACTACGAAAAGATGCTCGAAGACAACGCGAAGCTGACTGCGGCGTATTCCCTGGCGTGGGTCGTGCTGGCCGACGACCAGTCCCTCGAAACCGTCAAATCGTCCCACGCCTGGCTTCTTCGCGACATGTGCGATCCGGAAACGGGGGCCTTCGCCGGCAGCCAGGACGCCGACGAGGAGGAGCGGTACTACGGCCAGCCGCTCGATGTCCGCGCGACCATGCCGACACCTTATATCGACCGCACGATCTACGCGAACTGGAACGCATTGATGGCGACGTCGCTGGCGACGCGCTATATGCTCACAGGCGAGACGGACATGCTCGACGCGGCCCGGCAGACGTTCCGATTCCTGGAGGAGCGGATGGTCGTCTCTACCCTCACCCCCAACCCCTCTCCCGAAGATCGCTCGTTCCTCCCTCGGAAGAGGGGAGCGGAGGGACTTGCTATTCATCACTTCTATGTTGACGGTATGGCACAGGGTGGTCCGGGACTGATCGCCGATCAGGTCGACTTCATCGACGCCGGCCTTTGCCTGTACGAGGCGACGGGCGAGGAGTCATATCTCGACGCCGCTCGGCAAGCTGGCGATTATCTTCTGGCCGAGCTTGAGGACAAGACAAACGGAGGATTTTTCGATCTCAAGCCGGCGGCGGACGCGATCGGCGAGCTGGCTGCGCCAAAAAAGGAGATCGCGGAAAATTCCGACGCTGCTCTCGTACTCACCCGGTTGTCTGCACTCACTGGCGACCCCCGCTATCGACAATCCGCCGAGCGGGCGCTGCGCGTGTTTGCGTCCAGCTATGCTGTCCTTGGCTATTTCGCCGCGTCGTATGCGCGCGCCGTCGATGCGCTAACAAAGCCGGAGCTGCATGTCGTAATCGTTGGAAACATTGGCCGCGATGACACCCAGGCTCTGCAGCGGGTCGCTTGGAAGGCTGTCGCGTCCGGCAAGACGGTTCAAACTATTGCCGGCGGTCGCAGCGAATTCCCCGCGTCCGATGACGGGTCGGCCCGCGCGTACGTGTGCATCGGGACGGCCTGTCTCGCGCCGGCGTCGACGCCCGACGAGCTTCGCGACAGATTATTCCAGGCATTGGAGAATCGGGAGGCGCAGCAAGCTGCTTGATATTGGATGTTGCGCAACGCTATCGACCGCGAATCGTAGGGGCGTGCCAAGGGCGCATACCATAACCGTCGGCGACTTCAAGCACCGCATCCATGCGCCCGTTGCGCGCCCGCGCTTGCGATCCCTGCAGGCGTCCACGGCGTACTGCAAACCGTCACTACCCCGACGCCGCACGTGCGTCCAACGCACAGTTGAAGACGTCGTACTCGTCGTCACCATACATCGCAAGAACGATCCGCCGCAGCGACGTTTGCGGGTGCGCTTCGACATAATCGACAATCGTATCGACGGCCAGCGTGGCCGCCAGTTCTATGGGATAGCCATAAATACCCGTGGAAATCGAGCAGAACGCGGTGCTCGAAAGCCTACGCTCATCGGCGGCTTCCAGGCTCGACCGGTAGCAGCTCGCCAGAAGCTCAGGCTCCCCGCTCCCGCCACCGCGCCACACTGGTCCCGCAGTGTGCACTATGAAGCGCTGCTTAAGGTTGTGCCCCCCGGTGACCACCACTGCGCCGGTCTTCGCGCCATGCGGCGCGACACGCATGAGTTCGTCCATTAGGCCCGGCCCAGCGGCCCTGTGGATGCGTCCGTCGATGCCGCCGCCGCCACGCATCGACGTGTTCGCCGCGTTGACAATCGCGTCTACTTCCTGGTCCGTCACGCTGCCGTGCACAACTTCGATTATCGTTTCATTGATTCGCATGGTTGCAACATTACCGCACCGGACATCGGATGTCAAGAACGCCCACACAATCTTCACTGTTCTTGCAACGATAGCGGCGCACGTTTCCGTCGGGAGCCGGGAGCAGCCGGTTTTGCACCTGGCCGGTGCTGAGCAGCACCGCAACGAGGAGCCGGTTTTCGCTGACGGGGGTCAGGAATATCTCGCTCACGACGGTATCGGCTGGACGCGGCCGTGTGGCGACCGCGGTGTAGGATGTGATTCGGGTCAGCAGCGCGCAAGTGTGTCGGAGCAGGCTTTCGAGCGCCAGCGCGGCGTCCATCTCGGAATCGGAGGCGACGGCGAACTGCGACGGGCTTTCCGACACCATCAAATAATCGACATAGAAGCGGTAGCCTTGATTGGAGGGGATACGTCCGGCGCTTGTATGCGGTTGCCGGAGGAACCCCATGTCGGCAAGTTCCGCGAGCTCGTTGCGGATGGTCGCGCTCTTGACGCCCCACGACGCGTATCTTACCGCAAGATCTTCACTGCCGACCGGACGTACGGTTTCGACATAGTCGCGGACAACCGCGCCGAGTATTTTCTGCTTGCGTTCACCTAGGACCATCTAACAAAGTATACCACTGGACCATACCGATGTCAACGAGAGCGCACACCACATGCTTACCATGCTCTTGAGGTGGCCGCAGAGCAGTCTGGCGATTTCTTCCTTTAGGTCGACTTCGGGCATGGCGCTATCTCCTCATCTATCATTCTTCCGTCGGCTGATCCAGCAGCCGCAATCCCTCCATCGCCTGGGTGGATATGAGGCCGGCTTTCGCGTAGATGAAGAGCTTCGCTCGGCTGTCCGAGATGTCGAGATTGCGCATGGTGAGCTGGCCGATGCGGTCCTGTGGAGTAAATGATCCGTCGAACTTCTCCATGGTCAGACGCTCCGGCGCGTAGGTCAGGTTCGGGCTTTCGGTATTCATGATCGTGTAATCGTTGCCGCGTCGAAGCTCCAGCGTCACTTCGCCGGTGACTGCCTTCGCGACCCACCGCTGCAGCGTTTCGCGCAGCATCATCGATTGCGGATCGAACCAGCGGCCTTCGTACAACAATCGCCCGAGACGCCGG
>Ga0207036_10068_pt1 | contig 19603 bp, 15 predicted proteins | sample Alteio_BWMinCont_78_FD_153284 | JGI IMG/M metagenome (GOLD analysis project Ga0207036, IMG submission 153284) | Enriched cells from forest soil in Barre Woods Harvard Forest LTER site, Petersham, Massachusetts, United States -... | ecosystem: Environmental > Terrestrial > Soil > Temperate forest >... | reverse complement strand
GTAGTGGCCTGGCCGAGCGAGATACGGGGAGCAAGATTGAAAGAGATCGTGACTGCCGGCCATTGCCCTTGATGGTTCACGCCAAGCGAAGTGTTGGCCGGTCCGAAATGCGCAAACGTTGAAAGCGGCACCATGTTTCCGTTCGCGGAGTGAACGTAGACGCTCTCCAGCGTATCCGGGCTTTGCTGAAATTGCGGAGCGACTTCCATGACAACGTGATACTGATTCAGCGGCTCATAGATGGTCGAAACCTGCCGTTGCCCAAAGGCGTCATACAGAACCGAATCGATGTCCGCCGCCGCCACTCCTAGGCGCGAGGCGGTGTCACGGTCAATGACGACGTTGGCTTCAAGGCCCTTGTCCTGCTGATCCGTATTTACCTGCTGAAGTTGCGGCAGAGAGCGCATCTTCTGCAACAGTTGAGGCGCCCACGTATTGAGCTGATCAAGATCCTCGCCCTGCAGTGTGTACTGATACTGCGCCTGAGCCAAACGGCCGCCGATCTGGAGATCCTGCTGCGCTTGCATGTACAGTGTGGCACCCGGTACTTCGGCAAATTTCTTGCTGAGTTCGCCAATAACCTGATCGGCAGCTAGCTTTCGCTGGCCCAGCGGCTTCAGGGTGATGAACATGCGTCCCTGGTTCATGGCCGTGGTGCCGCCGCAAAAGCCAATCATGTTTGAAACATTCGGGTCCTTCATGCCGATGTCGACGTAGCGCCGCATTTTACGGCTCATCGCATCGAAAGAAATATCCTGCGCGGCCTGCACTGCTCCTTGAATGCGGCCCGTGTCCTGCTGCGGGAAAAATCCCTTGGGGACTTGTTGAAACAGGTAGACGCTGAGGCAAGCCGTGGCAATCGTGATTATCAGCACGGCAAACTGATGACGCAGAACCCATCCTAGACTGGTGCTATAAATTTTCAGGATGCCATCGAATATTGTTTCACTAAAGCGATAGGCTCGTCCGTGCTTTTGCTCATGTAGCGGCTTCAATAGCTGCGCACACATGGCCGGCGTGGTCGTAAGTGACACCGCCAGGGATACGGCAATAGCAATGCTCAGCGTGACCGCGAATTCGCGAAACAGCCGACCAACGATTCCGCCCATGAGAAGAATCGGAATGAACACAGCAACCAGAGACGTGCTCATGGAGAGCACGGTGAATCCAATTTCGCGCGCCCCACGGAATGCGGCCTGCACCGGTCTCATCCCCTGCTCGAGGTAGCGCGTGATGTTTTCCAGCACAACGATGGCGTCATCGACTACGAAGCCGGTGGAAATTGCGAGAGCCATCAGCGACAGATTGTCGAGTGTGTATCCCAAGAGATACATCACTCCGAACGTGCCGATCAGCGACAGCGGTACCGCGATGCTGGGGATGATGGTGGCGCGTACGGTTCGCAGGAAAACGAAGACCACGAGAATGACAAGAACCACGGAAATGAGCAGCGTGATTTCGATATCGTGCAGGGAAGCCCGAACCGTGGTGGTGCGATCCGAAACCACAGCCAACTTGATGGCAGGAGAAATGGAAGCCTGCAGTTGCGGCAGCAAGTTTAGGACGTTGTCGACAGTCTCGATAATATTCGCGCCGGGTTGGCGAAAAATAATGAGAATCACGGCGCGCTTGCCGTTCGACAAACCGTAAATATGAGCGTCTTCGACCGAATCCTGGACGGTCCCCACATCGCCCAGACGGACGGGAGCGCCGGTAGCCGGGTTGTAAGCCACGATCAGCGGCCGGTACTCGTCCGCGTGGGTAATTTGGTCGTTGCTATTGATTGTCCACGCGTTGACGGCATTGCCCACTTGCCCCTTGGGGCGATTCGCATTGGCGGCGGCCAAAGCGGTGCGGACGGCATCCAGCCCAACGCCCGTTTTGTTCAGAAGGTTTGGATCAAGTTCCGCGCGCACTGCAGGATTAGCGCCACCTCCGACGTACACCTGGCCTACCCCGCTTACTTGCGCCAGCTTCTGCGACAGAATCGAATTTGCCTGATCGTAAATACCCGGCAGGGTAACGCTGTCGGATGTCAGCGACATAATCAGAATCGGCGCTTCTGCGGGATTCACTTTGCGGTACCAGGGATTGCCCGGAAGATACGACGGCAATTGGCTGCGCGCGGCATTAATCGCTGCCTGCACATCACGGGCGGCAGCATCAATATTGCGGGTGAGATCAAACTGCAAAACGATGCCGGTCGAACCCAGTTGGCTGACTGACGTCATCTGGTTGACGCCGGCAATCCGGCCAAACTGCCGCTCCAGCGGAGTCGCGACGGCGGAAGCCATAGTTTCCGGGCTCGCGCCGGGCAGACTCGCCGAAACCTGAATCACGGGAAATTCCACTTGCGGAAGTGGCGCGACCGGAAGCCGCGTGAAGGCAAGCGCGCCCGACATTAAAAGTGCCAACGTCAGCAGTGACGTTCCAATCGGCCGTTTAATGAAGGGAGCAGAGATGTTCATGACTTAACTATTTTCAGATACAGCGTGTAACTAAGCGAAGTTGTCGTCCCGAGCGGAGCGAGGGAACCGGGTCTTTGCCACAGCGGCGATGCCCGTGGTCCAGGCAAGAACCCAGATCCCTCGCTCCGCTCGGGATGACAACTTTGTAGTGGCCGCTCGGGATGACAGTTCGTAATGGCAACAGTTCGTAATGCATATGGCGACGGTGAAAATGTCCTAATCTCCGACCGCCGGCTCGTCCACTGGATGTATAACCGCCAAGCCTTCGAATCGCTTGGCGAGCCGGTCGAACCACAAATAAACCACTGGAGTGGTGTAAAGCGTCAGCGCCTGGCTCACCAATAAACCGCCAACGATTGTGATTCCCAGCGGATGGCGCAGCTCGGAACCGGTGCCCGAGCCGAGGGCCAACGGCAAGCCGCCCAGCAGCGCCGCCATTGTGGTCATCATAATCGGGCGAAAACGCAACAGGCACGCCTGAAAAATGGCTTCCTCGGGCGGTTTATGTTCCACCCGCTCGGCTTCGAGTGCGAAGTCAATCATCATGATCGCGTTCTTCTTCACGATTCCAATCAACAGGATGATTCCAATTAATCCCACAACGCCGAGGTCATGCCCTGTCAGCAGCAATGCCAGGATTGCGCCGACTCCCGCCGACGGCAGCGTAGAAAGAATGGTGATGGGATGAATGTAACTTTCGTATAAAACCCCGAGCACGATATAGACGGTGACGATGGCGGCTACGATCAGCCACGGCTCGGTGGAGAGCGAATTTTGAAACGCGGCCGCCGTTCCCTGAAAGGCGGTATGAACGCTCTGCGGTATCCCGATTTCCGCTTCAGCTTTTTCAATTGCCTTGGTCGCATCGCCCAGCGACATTCCAGGCGCCAGATTAAACGACAGCGTCACTACCGGAAACTGCCCCTGATGATTGACCGCAAGCGGAGTATTCGAAGTGTGGATTTGCGTAAAAGCAGAAAGCGGCACTTGCGTTCCGGTGCTCGACTTTACGTACAGGTCTTTGAACGAGCCTGGGTTCTGCTGAAATTGCGGATCCACTTCGAGAATGACGTGATACTGATTGAGCTGCGTAAAGATGGTTGAAACTTGCCGCTGCCCAAACGCGTCGTAGAGTGTGTTGTCGATTTGCTGCGGGAGAATGCCGAGGCGCGATGCGGTGTCACGATCGATTGTCACATCGGCCTGAAGTCCTCCAGCCTGCTGATCGCTGGCCACATCGCGCAGTTGAGGCAAGGTGCGCAGCTTGTCGACCAACTGCGACGACAACCGTGCCAGTTCGCGCGCGTCTGCATCTTCCATCGTGTATTGAAATTGCGTACGGCTTACACGATCTTCTACCGTCAGGTCTTGCACCGGCTGCATGAACAGCGTGATCCCCTCGACCTGCGCGACTTGTGGTTGCAGCCTGCGAATAATGTCCGTCGCAGATGCGGTGCGCTCGTCGCGCGGTTTCAGATTGATCTGAATGCGTCCGCTATTGGGCGTAAGGTTGGTGCCGTCCACCCCGATGAAGGAAGACAAACTCTCCACGTCGGGATCCTTGAGAATAGCCTGGCTCAGCGCCTGTTGCCGCTCGGACAACGCCTTGAACGAAATGTTCTGCGGAGCGTCGGCGATGCCCAGAATCAAACCCGTATCCTGCACGGGGAAAAATCCTTTGGGCACCACCACGTAGAGAAACAGCGTGAGCACGAGCGTTCCCAAAGTGACGAGCAAAGTGATGGTCTGATGGCGAAGTACAACCTTCAAAGTGCGACCGTAGAACGCAATCACGCGATTGTAAAAATCTTCGGAGAGGTTGTAGAACCGGCTACGTTTCGCAGGATCTCTGTGCTTGAGCAACTTGGCGCACATCATCGGAGTCAAGCTCAGCGAAACTGCGGCTGAAACCAGGATCGTGACCGCCAATGTGACCGCGAATTCGCGGAACAGGCGGCCAACTATATCGCCCATGAACAAAAGTGGAATCAGCACCGCGATCAGCGAGACCGTCAGTGAGACAATCGTAAATCCGATTTGCCCGGCGCCTTTCAGCGCCGCATCCAGCGGAGAATCGCCTTCTTCCAAATAGCGATCGATGTTCTCAATCATGACAATGGCGTCGTCCACCACGAAGCCGGTGGAAATGGTCAGCGCCATGAGTGTGAGGTTGTTGAGGCTGTAGCCGAGCAAGTACATCACGCCGAAAGTTCCGACGATAGAAAGCGGCACAGCAATGCTGGGAATAACCGTTGCGGCAAGGTTTCGCAGGAAGAGGAATATCACCATCACTACCAGCGCAATGGTGAGCATCAACTCAAATTGCACATCCTTAACCGAAGCTCGGATGGTGGCCGTGCGGTCGGTTAAAATCGCAACGTTGACCGCAGCCGGCAATCCGGCCTGGAGCTGCGGCAGCAGCTTTTTAATTCGGTCCACGACGCCAATGATGTTGGCGCCGGGTTGCCGCTGAATATTCACGATGACCGCAGGATCGAGATTCATCCACGCAGCCTGCATCACATTTTCGATTCCATCAGTGACCGTAGCTACGTCCGACAGACGCACCGGAGAGCCATTTCTATAGGCCACGACAATGGGTCGATATTGCTCGCCACTCATCAATTGGTCGTTGGCGCCGATAGTGAAAGACTGGCGCGGACCATTGAGTGTTCCCTTGGCTTGATCGACGTTCGCAGCCGCCAGCGCATTGCGCACATCTTCCAGGCTCAATCCATAAGACGCCAGCGCGGTGGGATTTGCCTGGATTCTTACTGCCGGCTTCTGTCCGCCGCTAATTGAAACCAGCCCTACGCCCGTAACTTGCGAAATCTTTTGCGCCATCGCCGTATCCGCAAGATCTTCAATTTGTGAGAGCGGCAACGTCTTCGAGGTGAGCGCCAAGGTAAGAATCGGCGAGTCCGCTGGATTTACTTTGCTGTAAATCGGAGGGTTCGGCAGGTCCGTGGGCAAATACGTTTGAGCCGCGTTGATGGCGGCTTGCACCTGCTGCTCCGCCACGTCGATATTCTGATCGAGATTAAACTGCAGCGTGATTACCGAACTGCCAAAGGAGCTGGTCGAGGTCATCTGGCTGAGTCCGGGCACCTGGCCAAATTGTCGTTCGAGCGGCGCTGTGACTGATGAGGCCATCACGTCAGGATTGGCGCCCGGATAGAACGTCATCACCTGAATGGTTGGATAGTCCACCTCGGGCAGGGCCGAAACCGGCAACTGGCGGTAGGCGACGATGCCTACCAGCATGATTGCCACCATCAGCAGTGCTGTGGCCACTGGCCGGATAATGAACAGGCGCGACGGATTCATTGCGCTCCTGTACGCGGAGCGGAATTGCCGGATCCGTTGCTGCCTGCACTCTGTTGCCGGTTCCCGGGAGCGGCTGGGCGAGTTTCAATCTTGCTGCCTTGTTGCAATTTGTCCTGCCCATCGGTCACGACAACATCGCTCGGAGAGATTCCACTCGCGATGACCGAAACGTTGTCCTGGGTGAACCCAACGGTTACGTCACGCACGTCCACCGTGCTATCGGATTTCACCACAAACACATAAGTTCCCTGCGGACCCCGTTGAATCGCCGCTGCCGGAACTGTGGTGCTGTTGTTCCGAGTTTCGAGGAGCAGCCGCGCATTTACGAATTGATTGGGCCACAGCGCATTGTCTTTATTGTCGAAGACAGCTTTAAGCCGTCCGGTGCCGGTAGTCTGGTCGATTTGATTGTCGATAGTCAGCAGCTTGCCCGTTGCCAGTTTGGTTTGATCGTCGCGGCTGAACGCGTCCACTTCGAGCGTGCCCTTCGCCATTCGCCGCGACACTGCCTGAAGATTGTCTTCCGGCAATGTGAACAGAACGGCGATCGGCTGAAGTTGCGTAATCACGAACATCGCATTGGTGTCGGTGGCGTGAACGATGTTTCCCGGGTCGACCAACCGCAGGCCAATCCGCCCGCTGACCGGCGCCGTGATGTGGCAATACACAAGATTCAGCTTGGCATTGTCAATCGCGGCTTGGTCATTTCGGACAGTTCCGTCTAGTTGGTCAACCGTGGCCTGTTGCGTGTCGACTTGCTGCTGCGACATGGCGCCGGAGCTCTGCAATAGCCCCTTAAAACGCTGGTAGTTCAGCTTGGCATCACGCAGTAATGCCTGGTCCCGGAATTGGGTGGCCTGAGCCTGCTCCAGGGCGACTTGATAAGGACGGGGATCAATAACGGCCAGCAGATCGCCGCTCTTGACCTCCTGGCCTTCTTTAAAATTCACCTGCATCAACTGGCCATCAACGCGGCTCTTCAGACTCACCGTATAGTAAGCGGTGACCGATCCCAGGCCGGTGAGGTAGTAAGGCATATCACGGCGCTCAGCGGTCGCGACCGATACCGGAACCACTTGCGCCACGTTCGCGCGCGCGGAGTTCGGTTTAGGATCGCCGCCTGCGCAGCCTGTCGCGATTACGCTCAGCAAAAGAGCTAATAGTATTAACGAGTTCCCAAGCGCAAAAAATCTCCGAACTGGTTTGACCTGTGGTTGCAGCCAAGCCGGACCGTGCCCCCGCTGTGCGGCCTCCGGCCTACCGGAAGCGGTTGTCATTCGCGGACCTCTTTCCAAAACAGTAAAATGATTTCCCCACATTGTAATCGTGCTTGTACCTCAACGTTTGGACGCGTGAATTCCAACTCGGTTGCGGATATTACGCCGGGAGAGTGGCGGACCCTCGCCTTTTTGCCGTGCACCGTTAATTTTATCGTCAAATAAAAGAAGCACTTGGAATATTTACAAAAAATTACCTTCATTGACCCACTCTTTACCTTTAGGGCAGCTGGAAGGCAGCTTATCGGGGCGAATATCCCGACTTCGGCTTTCTCGGGGCTGGCGATGGGCGTCTCTTCTCACGTATATTGTTCCGACTCCACTCGAAGTCCCCCAATGGCTGAACTCAGTTCCAAACCGGCGGTCACAATCAGGAACCTGCAGAGTCTCGATGACTTGAAACAGGCAGAAGAAGTTGAACGCGAAGTCTGGGGACTTTCTGACCTTGACACTACGCCCATGACCTTGGCCATCGCCACTAAAGAGGCGGGAAGCATTTGGGTGGGAGCCTTTGATGGAGCAAAGCTGGCGGGATTCGCCTTCGGATTTCTGGGTATGGAGCGCGGACAATTAATAGTTCACTCTCATATGCTCGCCGTTCGCGAGCCGTACCGCAATTCACGCTTGGGCTACCGGCTCAAACTGGCGCAGCGCGAGCGGGCGCTGGCTTTGCGTATCGATGACGGTAGAAATCATGACAATCGAGCCTCAGAAGTTCGTGAGCTTCGGCCGAACGACCTTCTCACAAACGGCTTGCGGATAAAAGAAATGACCTGGACTTTCGATCCGCTGCAAAGCAGAAATGCGCATTTGAATTTCGCCAAGCTGGGAGTCGTGTCAGAAAGTTACAAGGTGGATTTCTATGGCCCCGAAACCTCCAGCGTCCTGCACCGCAATAGCACCGATCGCCTATGGGTGGCGTGGCCTCTGACTAGCCGCCGCGTGCAGGAGCGACTTCTGGGCAAAGACAGCCGCGCCGCCATGGTGGATGCGCTTTCCACTTTGACTCCGTTGATTCGATTCAACGGTAATGGCAAACCGATTAGCGCCGACCTTGCTGCAGCAACCGGCCGCCAACGAATTGCGATTGAGATTCCAAGCGACATCAGCGACGTGGAGCGAAAAGATCCAGCTCTGGCCAGAGAGTGGCGGCTGCAAACCCGATGGGCTTTCACCGAAGCTCTTAGCGCAGGTTTTTTTGTAGCGGAATTCTGTCGCACCGTGCGAGGCCAGCAGGGCCCCGGAGTTTATCTGCTGGAAAAAGGCAAGGTCGAAGAGTACGTCCCTGAATTGCGACGCAGAGCGGAGAATTGATTCACGCCGTTCGATCTCGCAGTCGCAGCAGATGAAAATAGCGTCGAGCCTTTCTTACATCCTTGCTAATCTGTTCGCGCAAGCTTTCCACCGAGGGAAATTTGATTTCATCGCGCAACCTCTGCAGAAAATGAATTTCGACTTCTGTCTCCGGATTTAGCTCGATGGGATGGAAGTTGAGCAGATGGGTTTCTATAGCAAACGACTCGGTCCCGAACGTGGGACGGTTCCCAACGTTGGTCACTGAGTCGAAGCATTCATCGCCTACGCGGGTTCGAGTAATGTAAACCCCGTCTTTCGGCACAAGCTCTTCGTAGCGGCTTAAGTTGATGGTGGGAACGGTGTACCTGGAACCGTATCCGCGGCCGCGACCAGCGGTAGACAAAATACTGAACGGACGGGCCAGCAGATGGCGTGCTTTGCTTACCTGTCCCTGGTTGAGCAGCTTGCGAATCTGCGTGCTCGAAACCGGTTCTCCTCGCAGTCGCAACTCGGGATAAACCTTTACCTCGAAACCCATCTCGCGGCCGAATTCCGCGAGCATGTTGACGTCGCCCGCGGCCTTATTGCCGAAATGAAAGTTGAAGCCTTCGTGTACCTCGCGCGCTTGCAAACTTGTTTTCAGGATGTCATGGGCAAAAGATTGCGGCGGCATGAGAGAAAGATCGCGCGTGAAAGGAAGCAGCAGAACAGCATCCAGGCCAGTGGCTTTCAGCAGGCGCAGTTTCTCGGGAGTCGGCGTGAGTAGCTTCAGTCCGGCGTCGGGCCTCAGGATTCGCATAGGATGCGGCTCGAAAGTCAGCGCCAGCGACTTGAAGCTTTGCTCCCGCGCCCGCGGCACAATCTTGGCGAGCACTCGCGTGTGCGCGCGATGCACGCCGTCAAAGTTTCCGACGCTCAGTAGCGTAGGCCCGAATCCGGCGGGCACTTCGTCGAGTTTATGGAAAACTTGCATTTGTTCGTGTGGTGTAGTGTTGTGTGGCGCGGGCGCCCTCACCCGCAACGGCTCAAAACCACGAAAGTATTCGAATATCCCATAACCCTGCGGGTGAGGGCGCCCCCGCCACACGAGTCTAAATCTCGAACTCCAGCTTCATGCCGTCGTACGAAAGTCGCACGTTTGCTGGCAGCGATGCATTGGTCGCCTCGTGCGGCAAATCGTGGCAAATATGGGTAAAAAAAGCGCGCTTCGGTTTGAGTCGTTCCACAATGCGCAACGAATTCTCGACCGTCGAATGCGTCGGATGCGGAACGTGGCGTAGTGCATCCAGAAAAAGAATGTCAAGATTCTGCAGCTTTGCCAACGATGACTCTGGAACGCCGCTGTGATCAGTCAAATAAGCGGCGCTGCCAAAACGAAAGCCGTCAATTTCCACCTCTCCGTGGATCACCGGGATGGGATCAAAGCGCGCGCCGAAAAGTTCAACCGGTCCCTGAAACGATTTGAGTTCGACTTGGGCCAAGCCGCCGAATTTGTAATCCGCGTCGAAAATGTAGCGGAACGTGTTACGGATAAAATCAGCCGCTGCTGGTCGCGCATACAGTGGCAGCTTGTTGGGTTTGTGGCGATAGCTAAGCGGACGCAGATCGTCAAGCCCAAGAATGTGGTCGGCATGGCTATGCGTGTAAAGCACGGCGTCAAGGTTGCGAATATGCTCGCGGATGGCCTGTTCGCGGAAGTCAGGAGTGGAATCGATGAGCACGGTTTTGCCGCCGTACTCTACCAGAATGGACGGCCGGGTACGGCGGTCGTGCGGATCGCGGGAGTGGCACACGGCGCAGTCGCATCCGATGGTAGGAACTCCCATCGAAGTGCCGCTGCCCAGCACCGTGAGCGTGGCCTTCATCGTTTCGCGACAGTCGAGGCCGGAGTCTGCGGCGGACGGGCCAGTGCGTTGGTCACTTCCACATACGCCATGCGGAGTTCGTAGAGAACGTTCTGCAGGAAATTTTCCTCGGTGCTGGTGAGGTTGCCTTTAGTCTTTTCGGAAAGCAAACTGAGCGTATCAATGGTCTGACGGGCTCCGATCAGGTCAACGCGTGGCTGCCCGCCTTGCTCGTGCATCAGCCCGAGTTGCATCATCGCGGACATATAGAGCGAAGCCATGAAGCGCTCGAACGTGATTTCCAGTTCTTTGGTGGAATGCCCGCTAAGCTCGACTCGAGCGTCGAGATCCTTTGCCGATTTGCGGTACGCATCCGCCTGTTCTTTCTGCTCGGCGGCTGTGGGCGCGGGCGGAGCTTCCGCTTCCGCTTGAGGCGTAGGAACGCTCTGCGGAGCCTGCGTCGCGGCTTGCGGAGCGGCCGGTGTAGTCGACACTTCCTCCTGCGGAACCTCCTCGCGGATATCGCCTTCGGAGGTAAACAAGCGCCGGTCAGTAACGGTAAAACTTTCCTGCTTCTTCTCTGGCATAAATTGTTCCTTCAATAGTTACAGGTTTTCTCGTTGGAATATTTCCGAAAACGGCAGAGTCGCTACCGATAGCTGGGTGCTGCCCAGTTGAAGTTGCTTGCCCGGAGTTCCGATTTCGCGCCGAATATATCCGAGCGCAACACGCCGCTCACCGCCAGCAACGGGCAGGGAAGCGGTACTGGTGATTTCACCGACATCTCTCCCGTCGGCTTGAATCTTCGTGCCCAAAGCCGGCAATTCACCTTGGACCTCGAACCCGGTGAACATGCGATGCACGGCGCCACGGGAACGAATACGCTCCACGATTTCTTGTCCGACATAACACCCTTTGTTGAAGTTTAAAGCGCGCTGCTGCTCAGTTTCCTGAGGCAAATCACGTTCGCGGATGTCCTGCCCATAGCGCGGAATTCCCGCCGCAATGCGCAGCAATTCCATCGCATTTGCGCTGACGGGTTTGGCTCCAGCTTCTATGAGCGCATCGCGCACTGCCGTCACCATATCGCTCGCCAGCCACACTTCATAAGTTTCCACGCTCGGGTTGTCACCGCGTGCCACAGTCACCGGAATATTTCGCCAGGTCATTTCCACGAATTGCAACGGCTCCAGTTCCGGTATCTCAAACCCAGCCGCATGCAGCGCCTGTCTTGCCTTAGGCCCAGCAATCCCGATCGCCGTCAGTTCGCCGATTTTGGAAACCTCAACGTCGTCCATGATGATGTAGTGATCGAACGTAGCTAGTAACTTTTCCGATTGCGCCTGATCGGCGTCGACGGTAATTGAATTGCCGCGGTTGTAAGCGTTCAGGTCGCCCAGTATGCGTCCTTGCGGATTCAGCAGAAAAGCATAAACGCCGCGCCCCACGGCAAGGTCGCGGATATTGTTCGTGACCATGCCATTAAGCCAGCGCACGCGATCGCCGCCCCTGAGTGAAATTTTCGCTCTTGAGCTCAAGTCATAAACGCCGCAGCCCGAAAGCAATTCCCGGAATTCATCGTGAACCCTCGCGAGGTCGGAGGCCGGAGCGGTTTCTGGAATGATGCCGGTAACCATGGGTACGCTTTAATTATACAAGGAGAGAAGGGAAACAGGCTTCGCGGGAAGCCTCGTTGATCCATTTAGATTCTTTACTTTAGCTGCACTTACAGCTGGCCTCCGGCGTTCGACCATCTGTGTAGGTACGACTTAAAGTTTCTAGCTGCCCAGTCGATAGGATTAGGGAAAGGGAGGTAATGATGAAAACGAATCCAGTCAAGAGTACGCCTGCAGAACAGAATGAAGCAGCGGCGAAAACTGCGCCGCGACCGAGTCAAGCCCCACAAACATCGTCGGCCCCACAGGACAAAGCGACCTTGAGTCCGCAGGCGCAAGCTCAGGTTAAACAGGCAGCTTCTGCAGACAAGAACCACGACGGCGATAGAAAATAACTAGTGTCGCTGTTCTTCCAAAATCCGTTTGTCAGATATGCCTGACGCCGGGGCCGGAAAGTCTTCATCTGTTTTCCGCACTCGGTGATGCCTAAATAAATCCGCCCTCACCCACCTTCTGACTAACCTTGCACGACTGTGTTACCTTCCTGCCGTGAGCCCGAAAAAACGTATTGCCATCATTCCCGGCGACGGGATTGGAAAAGAAGTTATCCCCGAAGCCGTCAAGGTCATTGTCGCCTCCGGCGCAGACGTCGAACTCGCGCAATTTGATTGGAGCGCCGATCGTTATTTGGCCGACGGCGTCACTGTTCCGCCTGGCGGGTTCGCCATGTTGGAACGCGATTTCGATGCCATTCTGGTCGGCGCTTTTGGCGATCCACGCGTTGCCTCGAATATTCACGCCAAAGAAATCCTGCTGGGCATGCGTTTCAAAATGGATTTGTACGCCAACGTGCGCCCTGTGCGCCTGCTCGATGCCGCGTTATGTCCGTTGAAAGGCATCGAGCCCAGGCACATTGACTTCGTCGTAGTCCGCGAAAATACCGAGGGCGTTTACACCGACGCCGGAGGCGTGTTTAAACAGGGCACGCCAGACGAGATCGCAGTCCAGGAAGACATCAATACTCGCAAAGGTGTGGAGCGAATAATCCGCTACGCCTTTGAGTACTCGGAACGCCACCCTAAATTAGATGGTAGCCCACGCAAGCGCGTGCTCATGTGCGACAAATCGAATGCCATGACCCACGCTGGCGGCCTCTGGCAGCGCGTGTTCAAAGAAGTGAGCGGCGAGTATCCGCAGATAAATGTCGAGCACATGTACGTGGACGCGCTCTGTATGCAGATGGTGCGTGACCCCCGGCAGTTCGACATTATCGTTACCAACAATATGTTTGGCGATATCATTACCGATCTCGCGGCTGGCTTGCAGGGCGGCCTGGGGATGGCTGCCAGCGGTAATATTCATCCAGGAAAAACTTCGATGTTCGAGCCCGTGCACGGTTCCGCGCCCCTAATTGCGAGTAAGAACATTGCCAATCCGTTCGGCGCGATTCTGACTGCCGCGATGATGCTTGGCCACTTGGGCCTAACAGAAGCAGCGAGGCGGATAGAAGCCGCCGTGCTGCAGGCGGTGCAGCAGAAACGGACGACGCAGGATTTAGGCGGAGCGCTAGGCACGAGAGAAGCCGGCGAATGGGTGGCAGAAACAATCGCCAAGATGGACAAATCAAGCTAAACTTCTACGATCAGATTATTCAGACGGAGCGGTAATATCACATGACCCTGTCGGAAACCACTTCTTTAGACACGAAAGACACGAAGCGCAAGTCTCGGCGCCGTGTATGGTTCTCGATATTCGGAGTGCTCGCGTTGTTGTGGACAATCTCTTGCGCTTCATTGTTTGCAGTCATGCGACAATCGCCCGACGCATTTGCGAGAGTGATGGCCCGAGTGCCGGGACCGATTGCGTTCCTGATTCTTCCATTTGAAACGTTGTGGACTCACGCCCGCGCGGGCAGTCTGCAAGTCGGCGATCCCGCGCCCGACTTTTCCCTAATGAAGCTGGACAAAACCTCACAGATCAAGTTGTCCTCGCTAACCGCGCAAGGGCAGCCAGTAGTTCTGGTTTTTGGAAGCTACACTTGACCGCCGTTCCGGCGGGAGGTTCCTGCCCTCAACCAACTTTACGACCAATACCAAGGCAAAGTCGCATTCCTCGTCGTGTACATCTCTGAAGCACATCCCAGCGACGTCTGGCAGATGCAGAGCAACATCAAAGACAACGTTGTGTTTGCCAGTCCGAGAAGCGAAGAGGAACGCGCTCTTGTAGCCGGAGCGTGCGTGCGAAAGTTAGGAGTAAAAATTCCCGCGGTGCTGGACGAATTTGGCAACTCCACCGAGCAGGCCTACACCGGTTGGCCGGATCGCCTTTACTTGATCGATGCCACGGGCCGCATCGCGTACAAGAGCAAGCCGGGTCCCTTCGGCTTCAAACCGGATGACTTGAAGAGTGCTTTGACTCGAGTGGTAGATCGTCAATGAAGCAGAGACGAACCTAAGGCCCACCTACAGTTTTCCTGGTACGAATAACTTTCATTTACTTCGGAAAAAATCTCTGAGTCACGAGAAGGCGCCATCCGCACCAGCGCCTATCTCGCTGCGCTTGCATGTAGCCCCATTTGGCCCCGCACTTGCTGTATAGAGCCCGCACGAATTAATTCCATATGGAGGATGTAAAAAAATGAAGAAAGTAATGACAGTAATGGCCACCGTGGCACTGGCCATGACACTTTCGGCTATGAGCTTCGCTCAACAGGATCAGTCAGCCCCATCCAACTCGCAGCCAACTTCAGATATGCAGAACGGCCGACAGACAAGCCCGGACCAGCAAGGCACCCAGCCGAGTTCCCAGTCTCCAGACTCGTCTTCTTCCATGCAGAATAGCCAGGGAATGCAAAATGCAGGCGGCTCGTCTTTCAGCGGCACCGTTGTAAAAGCCGGCGGCAAGTATGTGTTGAAGACCGCCGACGCGAACTATCAGTTGGACGATCAGGACAAAGCGAAGCAGTTTGTAGGCCAGCAGGTAAAGATTAATGGCAATCTCGACAGCAGCACCAGCATGATTCATATTGCCGACATCAGCCCGATTAGCTAAGGCGCGCTGTCAAGCGAATAAGGGAGCATGTGCCGGTCGGCCAAGCTCCCTATTCTTTCTGCGCGAACCAATGGAGGACGGGCGTCCTCGCCCGTCCAGCCTGACAGCCCTATCCTGCATTACAATCTAGTCATAGAAAACGCAATCCAAAAGGACGCCTTTCATATCTCAAGTTGGTTCTGAAACCTTATCCGTCCGTTCCGGCCACAAGCGCACACTGCGAAACTAGGGTAAACTTTTTTTCGCAGCCATCGTCTACCTTGTATAAGCCTCGCGCCAAATCGACTTGCGTTTTAATGCCACTGATGTCATTTTCATTTTTCAACCTTGGAGATTATCGATGCGCACTTCCATATTCGCGACCATAACCGCAGTACTCGCCTTCACCGTCGTCATCGTTCGCGCCAACGGCCAGAACACTTCATCCAGCACTCCTGCACTCTCGCATTTCGATCTCGACCTGGTAGATAAGACGCTCGATCCATGCCAAGATTTTTATCAATATGCGTGCAGCAAATGGAACGCTGCCAATCCTATCCCCGCCGACCAGGTGGCCTGGGGCACCGGCAGCGGCTTGCGGTACTGGAACGAAAATATTCTGCGAGAAGCTATGGACAAAGCGGCGGCGCAGACCAGTAATCGCACAGACTATGAACAGAAGATCGGCGACTATTGGGCGGCTTGCATGGATGAGTCGGGAATTGAAGCTGCCGGAACGCGGGATTTGAAAGCAGGCTTGGAACGCATTAGTCAGATGCAGAATAAGTCTCAGCTTGCTGATCAAGTCGGGCATGTTCACGAAGACATCCCCGGGGCTTGGGACGGCAATGACAATCAGACGGACGCTGCGCTCCTGGGCTTCGGTCAACAACAGGACTTTGACGACGCAACCAAAGTCGTCGCCAGTATTGATCAGGGCGGACTTGGTTTGCCGAATCGAGATTTTTATATAAAGGACGACGCCAAATCAAAAGAGATCCGCGGCGCGTACGAAACTCACATCAGCAAGATGTTGACGCTAGCCGGAGAAAGCGCACAACAGGCCGACGCTGATGCGAAGACGATCATCGCCATAGAAACGGCTTTGGCACAGGCGCAAATGGACAACGTTGCACGTCGTGATCCCAAAAATCTGAACAACAAGATGAGTTTCGAAGAAGTCCAGGCGCTGACTCCATCGTTCGACTGGAAGCACTACGTCGAGGTGGTCGCGGCTCCGCCTTCTCCGCCACACTACATTGTGTCGTCACCAGCATTTTTTCGCAGCCTTGAAATGGTAATCCAGCAGCATTCGGTGGACGATTGGAAAGTGTATTTGCGCTGGCATCTGGTCCACGGCTCAGCGCCGTATTTGAGCAAAGCTTTTGTGGATGAGAATTGGAATTTTTATGCTCACACGTTGCTCGGAGCAAAACAGCAAACCCCTCGCTGGCGTCGCTGCGTGCGCGCCGCCGACCGTGATCTCGGAATGGCCCTCGGACAAGCGTACGTAGCCGTAGCTTTTCCGCCGGAGAACAAACAACGTACCGTCGCATTGATACACGACATTGAACACGCGCTGGACCAGGACATAACCAGCCTCGACTGGATGCAGCCAGCGACGAAGGAACAGGCAAAGATCAAACTCCACGCCATCGAAGACAAGATCGGCTATCCGGATCACTGGCGCGATTACTCTTCGGTGAAAATTATTCGCAGTAGTTATCTGGACAATGTTCATCAGGCTACGACTTTCGAGTTTCATCGCCAGGTCAATAAGATTGGTAAGCCCGTCGACCGCGCGGAATGGGGAATGACCCCTCCTACCATCAACGCCTATTACAGCTCGCAGCTGAATACCATCAACTTTCCCGCCGGGATTCTGCAACCACCATTTTTTGACGGCAACATGGAAGATGCGGTGAACTACGGCGCGATCGGCATGGTGATGGGGCACGAGATCACGCACGGCTTCGACGACGAAGGCCGCAAGTTCGACGCCCAGGGAAATCTTCGTGACTGGTGGACGCCAGCCGATGCAAAGGCCTACGAACAGCGTGGCGAATGCATAGCTGACGAGTACTCGCAAGAAATCCCGGAGGCTGGGGTCAAGCAGAACGGCCACCTGACCCAGGGCGAGGACACGGCCGACAACGGCGGTCTGCGACTTGCCTTGATGGCGCTCAGCAATAAATTTCAAGCGGAAAATAAGTCGGTGGATACGAAAGAAGCAGATGGCTGGACGCCGCGGCAGAAGTTCTTCTTGTCTTACGCCAACTCGTGGTGTCAGCAATTACGCCCTGAAATGATGCGGACGATTGTGCTGACTAACCCGCACTCGATTTCCAAGTATCGCGTAAACAATGTCGTCTCCAACATGCCCGAATTTCAGGAAGCCTTTTCCTGCAAGAAAGGCGCGCCCATGGTGCGGGCGAATCAATGCAGGGTCTGGTGAGACTAAGAGAAGGGATTAATTCCATGTTGAGAAAGATTCTGTCCGCAGCAGTTTTGTTAGTTGCGGTCTGTGCATTTTCCCAATCAGATGCGCCCAGTCACTTCGACGGCAAAACCTGGTGGGATTACATCAAGGTTCTTGCCGACGACAACATGGAAGGTCGAGAGACCGGCAGCGCCGGATTACAGAGGGCCGAGGCCTACATCGTCGAGCAGTTGAAGCGGGCCGGAATTCAGCCGGCAGGCAGCGACGGATATTATCAGCAAATCAAATTCCAGTCGCGCGAGATCGTCGAAAAGGATTCAAGCCTGGCCCTGGTGCGTGATGGAAAAGTTGAACCCCTTGCTCTGGGTGAAGATGGTTTTTTCAGTACGCGAGTCGATCTTGCACCCGAGTTGCAGGCGCCGATGGTTTTCGTGGGATATGGATTGCGCATTCCCGAGAAAAATTACGATGACCTCGCCGGCCTCGATCTGAATGGCAAAGTAGCTGTGATTCTCAGCGGCTCGCCCGCTGACGTTCCCGGTGCTCTGGCCTCGCATTACCAAACCACCGCTGAGCGCTGGAAGACCCTTCATGCCGCAGGCGCGGTCGGAATAATAACAGTTCCTAACCCTGCGGTCATGGATATTCCGTGGTCTCGTATGTCAGTGAACCGCACACATCCGAGCATGAGCTTAGCTGCTCCGGAATTTAACGAAACCGAAGGCGAGAAGCTTGCGCTGTATTTCAATCCTGCAAGTGCGAGTAAGCTTTTTGAGGGTTCGGGCCATACTTTCGACGAACTGGTAACCATCGCGAAGGAGCGAAAGCAGCTTCCGCGATTCCCGCTTTCTGCTTCCATCAAGGTGAAGGCGGCGCTCAATAAAAAAGACTTGGAGTCAGCTAACGTAATTGCAAAACTACCGGGCAACGATCCCGAATTGAAGAACGAATATGTGGTGCTCTCAGCGCATATCGATCATCTTGGAATTGGCGCACCGATCAATGGAGATAGCATCTACAACGGCGCGATGGACAACGCTTCAGGAAGTGCATTACTGCTGGACGTCGCGGGATCATTGAAAAAGTCGCCGGAGAAACTGAAGCGCTCAGTTCTTTTTGTATTCGTGACCGGAGAAGAAAAGGGTCTGCTGGGCTCAAAGTATTTCGCCGCGCATCCCACCGTCGATGCAAAATCCATGGTGGCCGATATCAACGTTGACATGTTTCTTCCCATTGTCCCGCTGAAGATCCTCACCGTCTACGGGCTGGCAGAATCCGACCTCGGTGATATGGCCCGTCAAATAGCCGAGTCGCATGGCATCACCGTGCAAGCCGATCTTGAACCGCAGAGAAACATTTTCATTCGCAGCGATCAATACAATTTTATCCGCCACGGAATTCCTGCGCTGGCGATGGGCGTTGGCGCCGTGCCCGGTTCTCCCGAACAGAAAATATTGAAGGATTGGCTGACAGAGCGCTATCACGCGCCTTCCGACGACTTGAATCAGCCCGTGGATCTCTCGTCAGCCGCGCTATACGAAGAAGTAGTTCGCGGGCTCATGATCGCCGTCGCGCAGAGCCCGCAGCGGCCGCAATGGAAGCAGGATAGTTTCTTCCGCCGGTATGCTCAAGGGAGCAAGTGAACGAATCGCCCCTGCTTCATCGCCAAGACTTATTCTGGTGCAGCGGGAACCCAAACCTTGTCGGCGCTGATCAGCTCCGCATTCGGCACCTCGGTCTGAACTTTAATTCGACGCATTCCCGCTTTTTTTTCGGGCTTCGGAACAAAGGTCACCAGGTACTGATGGTTTAGTTTGCGCGTAATGTCCTCAAGATAAGGGGCGAATGTGACGGGCGGAGCGGAACCAATCAGGTAATAACTCTCGCCACCGGTCTCGTCGGAGAGCTGCGAGAGGTAATTCTGGCCCCAGTACGTCCGCCAAAAACTGTGGCCCAAGTGTCCCCCACCCGGCGTGTAGATGCTATAAACGATGACCCCCGCGCGTTGGGATTGCTCGATCACTTGGTCGACGTAGGCGTTGTCCGGGCCGCTGCCCAGTACTGGTCGATGCCGTCGGTGATCATCAACACCTCGTGGCGTTCGTTACTAGGGGGCCAGCGTTTGATTAAATCACCCAGCGAAAAATAGGGACTCGCGGAGGCGCCAGGGTTTCCCATTGGAAGGCGCAATGCTTTGGCCGCCGCCGCATGATCGCTGGTGAGATTCTGCACCACCTGTGCCGTCCCGTTCTGCATGTACGCGATCCCGATCTTTGTGGTCGGAGGTTGCGCCGTAATAAACTGA
>Ga0207036_10064_pt1 | contig 19956 bp, 13 predicted proteins | sample Alteio_BWMinCont_78_FD_153284 | JGI IMG/M metagenome (GOLD analysis project Ga0207036, IMG submission 153284) | Enriched cells from forest soil in Barre Woods Harvard Forest LTER site, Petersham, Massachusetts, United States -... | ecosystem: Environmental > Terrestrial > Soil > Temperate forest >... | reverse complement strand
ATTTTCCGCTTTCAACGTAACTCAGAAAGTGAGGAAACAACTTTGTGCCGATGGGCATCATTTCTTTGTCGAAAAAAGGCTTTTGGCGAACAATAGTAACTGTAGATGCATCGACGCAGACTTCCCTACTATGATTTTCGTGATCCGTGATTTCAACGCATTCTACCTTTACCCCATTCACTTTCTGGTCCTTGACTTTCTTGACAGTTTCGTTAGGACGGGGCGCTAGACCGAGAAAGGAACCTGTGAGGCCAAATCCATGGCCCAACGTCGAATGTAGCCGGGCGATCTGCAGGGGAATGAAATCCATGTTCCGCTTGAGGAAAACGACGCCTTTAGCGCCCACCCTAACTTCACTGTAGGCTGGGAAATTGATCTCTTCTCGCCACCGTTCCGAGCCATTCCAGAGAAGCAGGTAAGTACCGTCGAGAGGCTTGCCATTGTTGTCGATTCTGAGGTTCGCTTTCATTTCGAAAGATGGCAGCTCAAAAATATCTGTTTTCGTTTCTGCCTGTTCTATCAAGTCCTGGCCTTCCTGCTTCGCCATGTCTGTGGCGGCGAGGAGCCTCGGTTGGGTTACCAACAAGAAGACCAGTAGCAGGTAACATTTCATGGATGCCTATCTTAAACCAGGGTCGGCTGAGTGGAAAGGATCTATGACATTCGGAGATTGCCTTTGCAAAATCGCCGTGGCACTCATTGAGGTCAATGACTGTAAACGCCTGTTCTCGACAAGTATTTCCTTGGAGGCGTAACCTCAGGCCCGGAAGCACGATCAGCATGAATCCATTGCTCTACAGACAGGCCCAAGAGACCGATATCCCGGCAATGGCGCAGATTCGCGCCGCCGACTGGGGTACGGAGGAATACTGGAGGGTGCGGATCCTTCAATATCTTACGCAGCAGTTACATCCCCGAGAAGCACTAGGGTCCCGGGTCTCCTTTGTTTGCCTAGAGCGTGAAAGCGTCGTCGGCTTGATTGCAGGACATCTAACGCGCCGCTTCGGTTGTGACGGAGAATTGGAGTGGGTGTCAGTCAGGCCACGGTACCGCGGCAAGGGGATTGCGTCGGAGCTACTCCATCGACTGGCGGAATGGTTCGCCACACATGGTGCAGTGCGCGTCTGTGTTGACGTGGAGCCTTCTAACGAAGCCGCACGACACTTCTACCGATGTCACGGAGCTGATGATCTAAAACCACACTGGATGATCTGGAAAGACATCGGGCAGGTTCTCAGAGCTCAGCGTAGCCCGCGCCGGTAACTGTTGCAAAATCGCCATCTCAACTCATTGACCCGGTCGCCGGTTCTCAATGAGTGTAAACGCCTGTTTACAACAGTCATCTCTGCAGAATGTCTAACAAACCCGTGCACGCCAGCACAGCGACTACCGCACAATCAGAGTAAGGCTCGTATTGTGAGTCAACATGGTCGTGCCGGATGTGAACGTGCCTGCGACTGTGAGATTGTAGGACGTCCCTCCAGCACTGCTCCCGCCTCCCCCACACCCTGACCATGTGACCCCAAGAGAGAACAGGCACAGCAACGCCAAACCGTAGAGGAGGCGCCGACAGTGATTGCGACGCTCAGCACCTGGCATGCCCAGGATGACCAGACCTGGCAATACACCTAGAGCCAGCCACATCGCACTCCTGCTGCTAAGCGGTGAGAAACCGCCGGGTTGTGCCAGGTTCGCCGAAGTTGCTCCCCTCACAGTAACGTTGACTGTTGTCGTGGCGGAACCGTTGAGCGTAACCGAACTGGGCGCCGAGCATGTAAATCCCGCTGGCGCACCGCTGCAGGTGAACGACACCGTCTGCTTGAACCCACCGCCAGGCGCAACCGCAAGCGTGTAGCTCGCGGTCCCTCCGGGAGAAACTGTCGCCGTCGATGAACCGGAGGGACTCAGGGAGAAATCCTGTCCCACGCCCGTCAGCGATGCCGTCTGTGGACTACCGCTGGCACTGTCGGTGACAGTCAGGGTTCCGTTCCGGGTGCCGCTGGTGGTCGGATCAAAAAAGACCCCGATGGAGCAACTCCCGCCGGGTGCGAGTGTATTGCCGCAGGTGCTGAGCGGTGCAAAGTCACTCGGGCTTGCAGCCACGCTGGTGATGGTAAGTGCAGCGTCGCCATTGTTGGTCAGTTGCACACTCTGAGGAAGCCCTGAAGTCCCAACATACTGGTCAGGAAAAGTTACAATCGGCGGCGACAGACTTACTAGGGAACCATTGCCGGTGCCGGTCAAGGGCACATTTATTGGGTGGTTGAAGGAATTACTGGTGACGCTGACTGCGGCAGTCCGGGTTCCAGGCAGGCTCGGGGTGAAGGTCACGTTCACTTGACAGCTCGCATTGGCTGCAAGGGTTGCTCCGCAATTATTGTTCTGGGAGAAATCACTGGCGTTTGGGCCGGTCAGGTTAATGCTTGATATGCCGAAGGTGGCATTGCCGGTGTTAGTCAGAATAACGCCCTGTGGAGCGCTCGAAGTGCCGACATTCTGCTGCCCAAAGCCTACGCTTGGGGGAACGGCGGCGAGAGCCGGCCAAGTTCCTTGCAGCAGCACCAGAAGGTTGTTGCTGGTGTTTACCAGCGTAGCCACCAGATCGGCCTGACCGTCGTCGTTAAAGTCGCCCACGGCCAGGGCGAAAGGACCACAGACGTCCCCTTGTGTACAGTCAGGTGTGTCTGTCGGAAAAGTCACCGGGCCCTGAAAGGTACCATCTCCGTTGCCGAGCAGGATGGTGACGGTGTTTGATTCCCCATTTGCTACGGCGACATCGAGTTTGCCATCCGCATTGAAGTCGCCCGCAACCCCGCCGGTCGGAAGACCCGCTCCGGTTGAATATTCGACAGCCGTCTGAAACGTGCCATCGCCATTGCCAATTAAGACGGAAATATCCGGAATAAATCCCGACTGTTGGTCTGGGGCCGTGACCAGGTCAAGTTTGCCATCTCCATTGACATCGGCTGCGAACATCCACTGTACGCCGACGTCCGTCGACATGCCACTTGTCAGCTGGAAGGTACCATCACCGTTGCCCAGGAAGACGAAAAGGTTGTTCCCCCCACCACCAATTGTCGTAAATGCGATGTCCAGCCTGCCGTCACCGTTAAAGTCCCCCAACGCCAACGCAACGCCGTAAACAGGGCCCGGTGGTGGTGTGTAATCCGTGTGTGTTTGAAAAGTTCCGTCTCCGTTGCCGAGAAGAACTGATATGGTGGGCGGCGTGTCATTGCAAGCCACCGTGAGATCGAGTTTTCCGTCTCCGTTGAAATCACCCGTGGCGACTGCGAGGGGAAAGCCAGCCGTGGCAAAAACCTTGGCTGCTTGGAAGGTGCCATCGCCGTTACCGAGGAAAATGGAAACTGTGTTGTCCCCTGCATTGGTTACCGCGATGTCCAGCTTTCCGTCCCCATTGAAATCGGCAGCGAGCAGCCCGACCGGATCAGTCCCAACCGAATATTGGAGAGGTGTTTGGAAGGTGCCGTCACCATTCCCGAGCTCCACAAGGAGCACATTGAGCACATTAGGAATCTCGGCCACTGAGGCCAGGTCGAGTTTTCCATCACCGTTGAAGTCAGCTGCTATTGTCGAAGCTACCTCCAAATTCCCGTTCCCACCGAGGCTGCTATAGAAGTCGGAAAACAACAAGCTGGGAGCCCGGTTTGCGACATCGAAGTACATCACATTTGAAACACCGCCGCCGGGAGCGGGATTTGTAACCGTGACACTCGCCGTGCCGGGCGTCGCGATGTCAGACGCAAGAACCGTTGCAGTCAGTTGCGAGCTGGTGACAAAAGTGGTCGCCAGCGCTGTCCCATTCCAATTCACCACAGAACTAGAAACAAACTCCGTGCCATTGACTGTTAGCGTGAAGCCCGGGCCGCCTGGCGCGGTGGTCATGGGCACAAGCGGCTGGTTAATAAAGGGAACTGGATTTGATTGCGCCAACAGCGTGGCGCTGGTCAGAAGAACGGACAGCCAAACCGACCCCACAGATTTCATGGCGGCCTCCGGCGAGCAAATTTTGATTTCTCATTGGAACTCCTGGCCGCGACCGGCAAATGCCCAAGAGAGGTGCCGGGGTCGGAAGAGGTGCTCCGAAAGGACCTTCGACGGTCTGATTGTATCCCCAAACCGACTAACCCCAAGCGGAAGGCAAAGTTTCTGCGCCCATTTGAAACAACGCCAGAGTCCGGTTTCTGAGGGCCGGGCTGGCGATACTTGGTGAAAAATCGCCATAGCACTCATTGACCCGCAAATGGGGTTTTGAGTGTAAACGCCTGATTTCGTCAGCTATGCCCGTTCCGGTTGGAAGTGGGCCGAAAGTCTCGTTGACAACTTGTGCTCTAGAGATAGCATGGGTTGCACCTTGAACAAGGAGGCGGCCATGAAGGACCTTGTGTCGTTTCGCAGTTGTATTTTAGAAATACCGAGGTGTGCGCAAATCGGCGCGGAGGCGTTCGTGCTTGTAATGGTCTTTTCCGTGTTGTCGGTGCGGGCGCAAACCCTAAGTGTCCTCCACACGTTCATTGCTGGGACAGACGGTGCGATGCCGTTTGCCGGCTTGCTCCTAGATGCTGGCAACCTTTATGGAACCACCGAGATTGGCGGCCCCGCCTCGGCTGGTACCGTATTCAAGCTGGATGGCCATGGCAACGAAGCGTTGTACGCCTTCACCGGCGGAATGAACGGCCAGTTGCCATCGTCAAGCTTGATCCGTGATGCCGCTGGGAACTTTTACGGAACCATCTTCGCGGGTGGCGCGCAGGGCAAGGGTGCGGTCTACACGATCAGCAAAAACGGTAAAGAACGAACCCTCTACAGCTTCAAGGGTCAGCCCGATGGCGAGAATCCGTACCCGGCCTTGCTACAGGATGCCCAGGGAAATTTCTATGGCACGACTTACATTGGCGGCACCGGCGGAGAGGGAGTGGCGTTCAAACTGGATGCGATGGGCACGGAGACCGTGCTGCACAGCTTTACCGGCGGACAAGACGGCAGGTTTCCCTATGCGAGCTTGATCATGGACGACGCGGGCAATCTCTATGGTACGACTCTGGATGGCGGGCCGCAGGATCTTGGGGTAGTTTTCAAGTTGGATGCGAACGGCAACGAGACCGTCCTTTACCGGTTCGCTGGAGGCGCGGATGGGGCTTATCCTTTCGCAGGTCTGTTTCGGGATCACAGGGGCAACCTTTATGGCACGACATTCATGGGTGGGGGAAATGGATGCGGTGGCCAAGGATGTGGAACCGTGTTCAAGCTGGATTCCAGTGGCACAGAAACTGTGTTGTACAGCTTCCAAGAACTGCATGGGGCGAATCCTTATGGAGGCTTGATTCACGACTCGGACGGAAATCTCTACGGCACCACGCTGGCTGGTGGACCTTCCAACGCTGGTGTGGTGTACAAGCTGAATAGGCAGGGCCAGCAGACGGTTTTGTATAGCTTCACGGGAGGGCCTGACGGTGCTTATCCTTACGCAACTTTAGTTCGAGATACGGGGGGCAATCTGTACGGCACGACCTGGGAAGGCGGCGATCTGACCTGCAATAACCCGAACGGCCCTTACGGTTGTGGAGTTGTGTTCAAGCTAGCCCCGGAGTGATGCAGTTGATATGGCCAACGTTCTGCGAGGCGAATTCCGCAGAACGTCAGCCCAGCACGACTCGATGAGATATACATGGGTGCGGGGATAGCTCCATGGGAGCAAGGGCTATGGCCCAACACATCAAAGTGAATCCTCGGACACTGTGGTCTATGGTCATTGTTGATAAGTGTCTATTGCACTCATTGACTAGGCAGGACGCTCATTCCGTGTTTTGGGGGCTTCCCGCCCGGCCTCGAAATAGGGACAAAGATTCCCACGCACCTTACGCGTGTTGCAAAATGGTTTGCAGAGCCTTAATCACATGGGGTGCCCGTGGCGGACTTTCCGCTATCGTGCCCGCAGTCTTGCCAACTGGATCCGTGCCCCACTGTTGTTGGGATTTAATTCGAGTGATTTGCTGTAGTTCTTAATTGCGAGCTCCTTATCGCCCCGGTCCATGTAGGCTTCGGCCAGACTGTCCCACGTATTGAAAGAGCCAGGAAAGGCCTCCACGTTGAGTTTCAATACCAGAATTGCCTGATCGAACTTCTTATCGTTGATGAACTCGTAACCCAAACGGTTGATCTCTGCTTCCGCGGTACTATACTTGTGGAGTGGGTCCTGGGTGAACTTCAGCAAAGCTTGTTTGGCCCCAGTGTAGTCGTTTTTCTTTGCCGCCTCGCTCACGAGTTCGGCGATACTGAGGTCGGGTTTATAGTTGAGGATCACCTCCATGGCAGGATCGCGGCCGGCGCGGTAATCGGCGAAGGTAAGCTCGGTCGAAAGATCGGGCGCTTGCCAGACGCGTTGGTCGCGGGGGTCCATGTCCTGCCACCACAGGGTCGAAAGACGTACCGTCAATTTGCTGTTCGGCAGGACCACGGGCGCGTTGTCGCCGTACTGGTTGGGGCTGGAACCGGTCGGCTCTCCGACGAAAAGAGTATTCGTGTTCAACTTCATGCGATTGACGCAGTTCATGGCCGCGGAGAAAGTCTGCCGTCCGATGATGGTAAATAATTTCCCCGACTGGTTCACGGTGTCGGAGCGGATAAAGGCGTGGATGATCGGGCGCAAGAGGTAATTGTTTCCTCCACCATTGAGGCGCTCATCGAAGACAAATCGATCCACAGGATGGGTGTCCGCGAACGCCATCACCCGCTTGATGAACACCTCGATGGTCTCATCAAGCTTCTGGGCCACGGCGTTGAATTGCACGTAGATCGTCCGGGAATCGCCTAAGTACTCGAACCAGTAGTTGTTGCCGGGATCTTTTTGCCACAGAGGTGGGGGCGAAGCCGGGTCGCGAGCGTCCACCCAGTGTTCGGGTAGGGCAAATGCATGCGGTGACAGCTCCCCCTCTTCAGGCGTCAGAATGACGGTGGTTTGCTTTCCATCTTTTTCCACAGTGAGCGGAACACGCTCTAGGTTGTCAACCAATCCGAGCCCATCGAGCACCTCTGCAAGACACATGTAAACCGGCGTCATCCATTTGATCTGGGACTCGTTGTCGTGTGGAACCACCTTGCTTACCGCCGCGTAAGCATCCTGCTCTGAGACTTGGCCCAAGCTGACGACTCGACCGCCAACGGCCGCGGCGTATTTTGCGTCAGCCTGCAACACGTAAACACCATCGGGGAACCAATAGAGCTTCAGCGGATAGTGCCTGAAGTTGGTTGGAGGCTCCTGGGCAGGGACATAGGTATGTCCATCGCCAATCATGGCGACGATGCGCATGATCTCCACAATGATCTGATTGCGAGACAGGGTGGGAATACGGTCATCGAGGCGCTTCACCGCCCTCTCGAACTGCTGTCGCGTCATGGAATGGAAGAGGTTTTTATGGACCTGCGGCGCTTGCTTGGCGAAGTAGTGAAGGTCCTCACCCCACCTGGCGGCCTGTGCCGGAGCGACTGGGGAGGCGTGACATAACAGCGCAACAAGGACAACAAGGCAGCCCGGAATTGCTCGGAGAGCGCGACAACGGCCCTGCATGGCTGTAACCCCAAGCGATGGACGGGAAATCCCGGAAAATGTTAGCGAACCTGTTGGGGGTTCCTTTGGAGTGCGGAGAGGCGCCGCTTGGTAAAACGCCAAGCACCCTCAAACCATCACCCTTACTGATGTTGGGGGTGGCGGCTGTCCGCCTAGTAAGCTTTCACGGCTGATTCGGGCTCGCTGGCTGCTGTTTGCTCTGCAATTTCTGCTGCTGCTGTGCGTGTTTTTGCTCCAATTGCTGCGTCTGTTGCTGGTGCTTCTGCTCGATCTGCTGTTGTCTCGCTTCGTCTGCCTGCTGTTGCGCTAGCCGCTGGTGGTCCTGTTCTTGCTTCTGCTGCAGGTTCTGGTGTTCCTGTTCCTGCTTAGCGTTAAGTCTTTCCTGCTGTTGCTGATATTTCTGGTCCAGTTTAGGGTTTCCCGTGTTTGGAGGAGCGGGGTTTGGGTGCGGTGGAAGGTCCTTTGCATGGACTGCCGGGGGAGCAGTTGGACGGGCCGTTTCCGGTCGATTGTTCGGCTGTGTGGACACCGGCGGATTCGGTTGCGCCGAAGGTGGACGATTCGGTTGTGCGGGATTCGCTGTGCCCGGGTGCTCGTTCGGAGCCGGCTGACTGCCCGGGCGGTTCGCGGGTTGGTTGGCGGGCGGAGCGACGGCGGATTCTCCCTGCTTAGCGGCATTCGGCCGGTCTGTCGCTTGGTTATTCGAACGGCCCATGGTCGGCGTTGCCGGTCTGCCAGGAGGGGCCTGTTTGACCATCGGGTGGGCCTCCGCTGCAGTCGCTGGACGCAGGTTCTGCACCTCTCGTCTTGCCAACGGCTGCCCGGGATGCGCTGCAAGAGCCTGCTGCTGTCTTGCGAACGACACTGGCGGCGGCGGTGGCGTCGCCTTCGCGATCACCTGGCGGTTCATCACTGCCGGCGGCGGTGTGGCCACGTGGTTGGCGGTCGCGGCCCTTGCTCCGAGTACGCTCTCCCGTGTAGGGGCCACGGTTACCCGCGTACTCACCGGCGCGGCGGCGATTTGCCTCGCGTTGACTGCAACTGCTGCTCGGGCCACAGGTTGCGCAGTCGCGAAGGAGTGTTGCGGAACCGCTGTCACCGCACCCTGTACATTCCGGTTCACGTAGGTCACGTTGGTAATGTTTGTGGTCTTGTTGTTTATGATGGTTGTGTTGTACACGTTTGTGATGGTGGTCGTATTGACGGTGGTATTGCTAACGTTCACCCGGTTCACATATCCTCGGCTGACGGGGTATGACGGCACATAAACTTCCCGCGGACCCAGCGGAAACCATCCCACATTGCCGTCGAAACCTCCGCCACCACCAATAAAAACCACCAGCGCCGGCGCATAAACGGGCCGTACCGCGACCGGGCCGGCCACCCAACCCCAGCGGCCGCCGACCGTTACCCAGCGTCCGTAATGGAATGGCGCGTAGCCCCACGGAGAGTCGTCGACCCACGTATATCCCCACGGGGCAATCCAGTCCCAGTGTCCGGCATGGTAAGGCGCCCAGCCTGCGGCAACCTGATTGGGGAACCACACATGGCCGTAGTTCGGATCGTCCTGCCAGTCGCCATTGTCATCCAGATCCTCATAGCCGACGACATCGTGCGACAAATACTGCGCCGAGCGCGACTCGTCATAACGGTGATCCCGTTGGTACGCCCAGTTATCAAATTGGTCGGGTCCACGGATGTCAACTACATCGGCATTCAGAGAGTCCGTCCCGCTGAATGTGCCCATCTGCCCGGTATGCAGCGTATAGGTCTGTCCGTTGCCCGTCGCCTGGCCTCCCCCGTCGCGAATGCTGATGACAGTGTTGCTGCCGTCCTCACTGGCCTGCAAGCGATAGTTTCCGGGCTGCGAAATCGAAAACGCCAGATTGGTGGTATCGATCTCGAAGACATCATTCTGGTCGAGCCGGCGGACACGAACGTTCACCGAGCCCGACGTAAGTTGGATTTGAACCGTATTGTCATCCAAGTTCAGGAATGAGACGCCGGTGTTGGCATCCACACGAATCACTGCCGATCCCAGTTGTAGCTCGGCGCGCGAGTCCTTATCCGACCAAAGATTGTCGCCCGTCGTCATCGGTCGATTCGCGACGGCTTGCACCCAATCCGTTTCGCCGGCCGGCTGGAATGAAACCGAACCCTCTAGGTAGCCGATTCGCGCCACCCGGCTGGGCGGATCGTCCCGTTGATCCTGCTGGTCTTGGCCTTGGTCCTGAGCGGTTGCTCGTATGATGCTAGTCGAAAGCACCAATCCGAGCACTGCACTCCACCAGGCCAACTTCTTGAGTATTTGTGTCATAAGAAGTGTTCCTCTCCCAAGCTTTTTTGTCGCGAACCCCGACGTTCGCAGAATTCTCGTCGAACTTTGATGCTGAATATGGTCGTTGCAGCCAGGATTTCTCGAAGCACGCCTGATAGGGCCCGTTCGCAAGGTAGGCGGGGCTCAGGCAAGAAGGTATGGCTTGAGGTCACGCCGGCTCTGGGCTATCTCGGCTAAACTTGACTCTTTGTGTGGGCTTTCTTGTCTGTGGACCATCCGTCGATCGCACATCTTCCACGATCAGCGCGGGGCTTCTTTGCCTTCCGCCACTTTGGATTTCAAGTAGCTTTTGTATCAAGTCGGTGATGTCTTCCATGAATTCCTCGAACGTGGCAGGGGGCTCGTAGATAGAGATGATAGGAGACGTCCAGTCCAGAAAACTGCTCAAAAGTGAACAGTTCAGGCCTGGCCAAGATCGTAAAGGGCTACCAGTTAGAATCCCCGTGCGAGTGGCGATGACACAGTCCAGCGAGGCCGAAGTTGTATACACGCCCGCTGACCAAAGCATTTGGGCCAATGGAGGGATCCTCGACCTCAACAACGATGGAATTGCAGATTTTAAATTCGTGGCCGAGTCCGGCACCAGCCACACGACCTGTGGATTAGGTAGATTTGGTGCTGTGGCCGTTAGCCCAGTCGCGCTAGCCAATGCCGTTAGAGGGCCAGCCGCTTATGATGCCGTACACGTCGAGGTGTCCGCGCTCCCCAGCTCATTTTTGATCGGAAGCAACCCAACAAAGTTCAAGCCAGGGGCTACGATCCGCATGGTTGAGTTTCTCGATTTTAGATATGGGTTTTGCCGAGGTACATCTCGAACACCGGTATACGAGACATTCGGTTCAATGGCCAACACCACGGACCGCTACCTTGGCCTCCAGTTTTCGATCAACGGGGAAACCCACTATGGTTGGGCGCGTTTCGACGTTACAGTGGATGCGAAAACCGAGCAGATCTCGATTACTTTGACGGGTTACGCCTATGAAACCATTCCCGGTGCACCGATTTTTGCCGGTGACGAGTCTGGAAATGAATTGAGGGAGAGTCCCAAGTCCCGCACACAACCTGCAAGGAGTCCCGTGATTCCAACTGGCCACCCCGCTACCTTGGGTCGCTTGGCTCAAGGCGCTCAGGGGCTTCCGGCCTGGCGAGTTCCTGCAGTTGGAGAACAGGAATAAATAGACGCAAAAAGTTTTGTTCCTCGCCTTCTTCTTGAAGTATAGGAAAATCAGAATGTCGTGTTCCGGGCGGACGTGGTGCGGTAGTGCGATATGGTCTGGCCAACCACTGCTGCCGAATCTTATGTGTGTAACGCAGGCAAGTCAATGAAAGCGAGGGAGTTGGCACTGTCCGCAAAGAATAGTTGGCGTAACATCGCCATTTCACTCATTGACCCGTTGTGAGTGTAATTGATTCCATAACAATGTCGGCTCCCGCAGCCGAGAACCTCAACAGGGGTCCGTTGCTACTTCCAAACGTCTGTAATCGGTTTCGCCTTTGACGAATTGCCCAGATGCGGCAGGCCGTACATATCTTCGAGGGTCCGCAGGACGTTGTAGTGGTTGATCAGTTCGCTGTACTTTCCGAGCTTGACCATCGGCCCGACGAAAATTGTGGGGATCCGGTTAGCCTCGCTTCCGTCGTCTTCATCCCAAGTAACGATAAGCAGGCTGTTGTGGGTATGAGCCCATTGCAGATAAGGCGATAGGTTCGTCTGCAGCCAGGTGTCACCTTCCTGAATCGTGCCGTCGTGCATGTCATCGAGCAGATCGGGAATGACCCATGAAATTGTAGGCAAGGTCGCGAAGTTGGTAGGGAAACTCGTGAAGGGCAGATTATTCCCCGGAGGGTCATTGGTGAAATTGGTCCAGGGAACGTGCTTGCGAGCGTACTCCCCCGAAGTGCAGACTTCGGACCCCTTGGCGGGCAATCCCTCCGAATAACCGGCAAAAGTCTTGCCCGCGGTAATAAGTTCACTCTCCAAGTTCTGCGTGGAAAAAGTGTGCGGACAGGAGTCGTCGGTCACGCCTTGATTCAGACCAGAAAACAGGTCCAGATAATTTGGCTGACTGGGGTGCGTAATCGCGTTAGAGTTGGTGAATAAGGCTCCCGCTGCCACCAGAGCGTTGATGTAAGGCGCATCCGGCGAACCAATGATCTCCGAGTAGCTGTGGTTCTCTTCCATGACCACGATGACATGGCTGGGAGGGACAAAGTGTCTTGCCGGAGCGGCCTGACCCATCACCGGTGTGGTCGCGATTACGGCCAGCAAGAGAGTGGTCTTGAGGAATTTGGGGTGAGTAAACATAAAAGCAGGACTCCTTCTAGACTTCAAGAACGGCACTAATTGTACAACCCTGGATCGAGCCAAAGGTCGTAGTCGTCTGGATCAAGAATGACTGGCATGCGGTCGTGAATGGCTGAGGTCACTGCATTCGGGGTCGTCGTTAGGATCGAGCAGGTCTCTACCGGTTTGCCGGTTGGGTCCATCCAGCGATCCCACAATCCCGCGAAAGCGAACAGAGCGCCTTCATTGACTTCAAAACAGTACGGCTGCTTCGCTCTCCCCGCTTTCTTCCACTCGTAGAACCCGTCTGCGGGAATCAGACACCTGCGAGATTTCAACGCATCGCGGAACGCGGGCTTGGTGTCTGCTGTTTCCGATCTTGCGTTAATCATCTGCGCCGCGCCAACCGCGTCCTTCGCCCACCAAGGGATTAGCCCCCAGCGAAGTAGCGATAAATCCCGAACTGGTTCCTTGGGATTCTGGCGGATGACCGGAACAGACTGGGTGGGGGCTATGTTGTACCGGGGAGTCCACTCATGCTCGCTTTCGGCAGCCTCAAAATATTCCTCGATGAGTTGTTTTCTCCGTGAAAGTCGATAGCGCCCGCACATTGAGGTAGATTATGCCAGATCAGACGAGAAGGTTCCGACTTCGATGCCTGCGAAAAGACTTCCAACCTTCATCCGGTCATCCACAGGTCAACATCAGGTAAACGTAGTTCTTTCCCTAAACGGTGATCACTGAACGACCACGTTTCGCCGGACCCGCGCGCCGAGTCGCCGATATTCACGTTTGTATGGGTACCCCCCTCTTTCGAAGGTTAAAGTGGCGCGCGTATTTTTTCCACAGCCTTCGCTACTCCGCCGTACATCTTGGCGCAGGTCACTCAAGCTCTTGAAATGAGCGGCGATGGGAGTCCCTCGGCGCCCAGCGGCTCTCCGGGAATGTCCGCGGGACAGCTTTCGGTGAGGTGCGCGGTACAGGAAGAAGACCGGCGCGCCGCGCTAACAGAAACGCTGGCTGCGCTAAAGGAGACCTATCGCCGGCTTCTCGGGGCGGTTGGTTGGGAAGCAGGGACAGCGACGTTTTGGTTGCGCGGGGGTTGCGGATTTTGCAAGACTTTGCCGGAATCTGCCGAGCGAGCGTTCGCTCAAGCTCGCATCTGTTCGCAGTGTCCGATTCGTGTCCAGTAATTGTTCCGTTGGCTTCCCTTGCGGTATTCTGGCTGCCACCCGAGTCCCGCAAGTACCACAAAATGTTGAGTGGGGATAGGTTCGAATCCTATAGCGCCCACCATCGTTCAACAGATGTTGGCGTTACTTGGATATGGACAAAGGGAGGTCCCTCGTTGCCTCGGGATTTCGGCAGCAGGCTCCCGTTCGCGAAGTCGCTCACGCCTGCTAGCGCCTCAAGTTCGAACCCATAGCGCCCACCATCGTTCAACAGCCGTCGCCGAGGCCACCCAGGCCTCGGCTCTTCCAACACGAATAACTAGCCGGTTGGCGCGTCTTTTGGCCGCGTTGCGGGTTTCCTCTCGCGCACCCTGTAAGAAGTATCCAAACCCCGGCTTTTGAGGTATCTTGGCGCAACGCATTTTATCGGCCTCGCCAAGCCTGAGGAGAGCCTTATGAGATCCGCTCTGAGAACGATTCCTATCTGGTTGCTGGCAGCCGCATCCGCCTTTGCAGCGCAGCCCAATCGTATTACTGCTCCCATTGACGGCAGTCAAACCGTGGTCCTTAAGGGCAGTGTGCACGCGCAGGCGCAGCCAGAGTTCGACCAGGGCCCAGCCGACCCCTCGTTGCCGTTGCCGTACGTAGTGATGGCGACGAAGCCTTCTCCAACTCAGCAGGCTGATTTGGAACAGCTCTTGACGCAGCAACAAGACCCGGCCTCTCCCAGCTATCACAAGTGGCTGACCCCGGAAGCCTATGCTGACCGCTTTGGCCTCAGCCCGAGCGACACCGAGAAGATCAGCATCTGGCTGCGGTCTCAGGGGTTCAGCGTCGTCCAAGTGGCCCGCGGCCGAGACTGGATCGCCTTCACCGCCACTGCGGGACTGGTCGAGAACACCTTTCACACCCAGATCCATCGCTACAGCGTTGATGGTGAGTTGCACTTCGCCAACGCCAGCGAATTGGCCATCCCGAAGGCTTTGGCAGGCGCGGTGGCGGGCTTCCGCGGCCTCAACGACTTTCGCTGGAAGCCGATGGGAGTTCACGAGGTTGTTCCCTCGGACGTGATTCTGCCAGTCATCATGGCGCAGCTTTTCACGATTAACGGCGGGATCAACGGGAGCAACTTTCTGGCTCCCGACGATTTTGCCACCATCTACGACCTCACTTCGCTCTATACCGCCGGAATCGATGGCGCCGGCATGAAGCTGGTAGTGGTGGGGCAAGTGAATGTGGTCATGGCGGACATCCAGGCCTTCCGTTCCGGTTTCAATCTGCCAACAAATAATCCGACCGTGACAGTGGTTCCCGGCACTACTCCAGGCACCAATAAGGGCGATCTGCTGGAATCTGATCTGGACTTGGAGTGGTCAGGCGCGGTGGCGCGCAATGCCAACGTCATTTTCGTCACCTCGGACGACGTTTTTGGCTCTGCCACCTACGCCATCGACAATGACCTTGCCCCGGTCATCAGCATGAGCTATGGCGGATGCGAGGCGATCAATGGCGCCTTCATCGCGGCCAACGAACCCACCATGCAGAAAGCCAACGCCGAGGGGATTACGTTTGTCGCGTCCTCGGGGGATTCTGGCCCAGCCAGCTGTGATGACCCGGCCGAGACAGAAGCCGCGAAAGGCCTGGCAGTGAGCTATCCCGCCAGCAGCCCTGAAGTGACGGGCGTCGGCGGTACCGAATTTAGTGCCGACGTGAACAATCCCGGTTTGTACTGGAACACCACCAACGGTGCCAACGGCGGCTCGGCCATCATGTATATTCCTGAAACCTCGTGGAATGATGCAGCTCAACCGCCCGCCTCGCTTGCCTCTAGCGGCGGCGGCAAAAGCAGTTGCCATAGCTCTCCCTGTACCACGGGGTTCCCCAAGCCGTCCTGGCAGGCCGGCACCGGCGTTCCCAATGATAAGGTGCGCGATGTGCCCGATATATCCTTCAGTGCCTCGGCGAACCACGATGGCTACATCGTGTGCAGCACTGGCGGACCGCCGGGGGGAAATTGCGCTAGTGGAATCGGGAGCGGTTTTCTTGAAGTCGGGGGGACCTCCGCATCGACGCCGGTATTTGCGGGAATCCTTACGTTGCTCAATCAACAACTGGGAAACCTGCCGCCCGCTGGCCTGGGAAATGTTAACCCCACGTTGTATAAACTTGCTCAAACACCGGCCAACAATGTGTTCCACGACATCACTACCGGCGACAACATCGTTCCCTGCACTAAAGGCAGCCCAAACTGTCCGGTGAGTCTCAAGTACGGTTACACCGCCGCAGCTGGGTATGACCTGGTGACCGGATTAGGCTCAATCGATGTGAATAACCTTCTCGCCAATTGGAACGTCGGGAAAGTCGCTACTACCTCGGTGCTGGGCGTGACGCCCATCACGATCACTGCGGGATCGAGCCAGGCTGTGACCCTCACTGCGGTGGTGAGTCCGAACTCGGGCAGTGGGACGCCGACGGGAGCGGTCGCTTTCTTGCTTAACGGCACCACGCCAGCGGGTACCGCAACGCTCAGCAAAGGTTCAGCCAGTCTGAGCTACACTCCAACATCGCTCAAGGCGGGCACGAACACTTTCACTGCCGCATATGGCGGAGATGTGAATTTCGTCAACTCCAAATCATCGGCGGTGATGGTAACGGTGGAGGACTTTACAGTCGCGCTGCCATCCAGTCCCACAACCGTCACCGTGGCCGCTCCTGGGGATAAAGGAACCACCTCGCTCACCATCACGCCCGAGTTCGGTTTTAGACAGATGGTGAGCTTCAGTTGCACCGGACTTCCCAGCGAAGCCGCTTGCAGCGCGAGCAGCATGACCCCGAATGGCGGCCCGGTCATGACCACGCTCACCATTACGACGACGGCCCCGACGGCCAGGTTGTGGCCTGGGTCTGGGGGCAGCGGCCTTTTTTATGCTTTGCTGATTCCAAGCCTTTTGGGAGTGATGTTGCTTCCGGTTGGGAATGGGAAGGGTCGCTTTCGCCAGGCGCGTTTGCTCGGACTGATGGTTGGCCTGGTGTGTGTGACATTGTGGCTTCCAGCCTGTGGCGGCGGCGCGAGCACACCTCCGGTGCCCCCTAATCCGGGAACACCGGTGGGCAGTTCCACGGTTTCCGTCGTCGCGGCGGGCACAAACGGTGCGCCAAGTCATGCGGTCAAGATCACGCTGACGATAAAATAGATCATGCTCCGAGCAGACCTGAATCCGGACACGCCCGGACCAACGGCGCTTGTGACTCTAGAGGCGTTTCGCGATATTCCCCAGGCCCTGCTGGCGAAAGGCAAGCTGGAGTGGGCGGGAATCGAGTGCTGGCTCGCCGACGGCAACCTGGTGCGCATGGACTGGCTGTTGTCGAACGCGATTGGCGGCATTCGCTTGCAAGTGCGCCAGCCGGACCTGAAGTCCGCCCGCGCCGTTCTCGACGAGCCCATCCCACCGGAGTTCAGCGAGGAGGAAGTCGGCGAACCCTTTGCCCAGCCGCGTTGCCCGCGCTGTTACTCGCTCGACATCGCTTTCGAAACCATCGACCGTTTCTGGACCTTCGGGCTGTGGTTGCTGCTGTCCGTGCCCATCCCGATTCGCAAGGACCATTGGAAGTGCTACACCTGCAGCGTCGAATGGGTGGAGGACTGAGCCCTCTGATTTCCCCTGTGATCCCCTGTGCCCCCTGTGGTTTGATCGTTTTCGCCGGCGATTAACGTTCCTCCAGTCGCTGGTCGACCTCTTTGGAGCATCGGGTAGTGGGCTAATTGCGACTGCGCTAAACTACTTCGCGTACAATTTCATTAAGATTCACCGGACGCTACGCATGAGTCCGGCAATGGCGGCTGGCGTCACTGATCGGCTGTGGAGCGTAGAAGACCTGTGTCCCTCTGGGAAGCCTACGAGCAGCGGAGGGCGGAAAGAGCGGCGTAAAACATGAAGAACTACATGGGCATGGGACTAGCTGTTGGCATCGCTTTGGGAGCTGGACTCGGTGTGGCGTTACATAACATTGCTCTCGGCGTCGGCATCGGAGTGGCCTTTGGCATAATCTTCGGCTCAGTCAAACGGAATCAAATTTCGAAGTAGCCCACTACCCATCATCGCGCCCCTTACGCTTCCACCCGTGCCCGTGATATTTTCAAAGCTCCTCCTGAATAAACATGATCCGTTCCTACAAGGGCGTGACGCCGACCATCCCGGCTTCGTGTTACGTGGACGACTCCGCGCAGATCATCGGCGACGTCGTGCTGGGCGAACACGCCAGCGTGTGGATGAACGCGGTGGTGCGCGGCGACGTTCATTCCATCCGCATCGGCGCACATTCGAACGTGCAGGATTGCAGCGTGCTTCACGGCATGAAGGAACAATACGGCGTCTTTCTCGGCGAATACGTAACCGTCGGCCACTCCGTGACGCTGCACGGATGCGTGATTGAAGACCGCTGCCTGATCGGCATGGGTTCCATCGTTCTGAATGGAGCGAAGATCGGCGCCGGTTCCATCATTGCGGCCGGAACGCTGATTCCGGAGAAGACCGTGGTCGAGCCGGGCTCGCTGTGGATGGGATCGCCGGGCAAGTTCCGCCGCAAGCTGGAGGAAAGAGACCGCGAAAGCATCATGCGGTATGCGAATAATTATTTGGGATACAAAGCAACGTATCTGGCGGAGAGAAGGTAGCGGTCAGCACTCAGCACTCAGCACTCAGCATTCAGCATTTAGCATTTGGCACTTGGCATTTAGTCATGCCGGGGATTGACGCCTCGGCCAACGACCAACGACCTACGACCATGCTCAAAGCGGTGCGCGGAACTCGCGATTTGCTGCCGCCGGAGACGGCGCTGTGGAACTTTGTCGAAGCCGCGGTCCGCGATGTCTTTCGCGCCTACAACTTCCACGAGATTCGCACCCCCATCTTTGAAGAAACACAATTGTTTTCCCGGGCGGTGGGTGAAGAGACCGACGTGGTCTCGAAAGAGATGTACACGTGGGAAGATCGCACGCGTGCCGAGAGCGAAAAGGGCCAGTCTTTAACCCTCCGTCCCGAAAACACCGCCGGCGTCGTCCGCGCCTACATCGAGCACAAGCTGTGGGATCGCGGCCTCAACAAGCTCTACTACATCGGACCGCAGTTCCGCCGCGAACGTCCGCAGAAGGGACGCTACCGGCAGTTCTACCAAATCGGCGCCGAGATGCTGGGCCCGGCCACAGCGGGCAGCGAGTCTCCCGCCCGCGATGCCGAAATATTGGAACTGCTGGCGACTCTACTCGATCGTCTGGGAATCGAAAACTGGACATTAGAGCTAAACTCGATCGGTTGCGCCAACGATCGCGCCAAATACAACGAAGCTTTGCGAAAAGCGCTCGAACCGGTCGCGGCGAAGATGTGCGCCGACTGCCAGCGCCGGGCAGTGACCAATCCCTTGCGTGTATTCGACTGCAAAGTCCCGGAAGATCAGCCCATCATCGAAGAGCTGCCGCGCATCAGCCAGTATCTCGACGAGCCTTGCCGCAAACACTTCGAACAGGTGCAAGAAATTCTTAACGCAGTGGGGGTTGCCGTTCACGTCAACGACCGTTTAGTCCGCGGCCTCGACTACTACACTCGAACCGCGTTCGAATTCACCCACGGGGCCCTCGGAGCCCAAAATGCCATTCTCGGCGGCGGCCGCTACGATGGGCTATCGGAAATGCTCGGCGGACCCAGCGCTCCCGGCATTGGATTTGCCATCGGCGAAGACCGGTTGGTGCTGGCGCTCAAGGAGAATGCGGAAGCGGTGCAGCCGAAGCCGGATGTTTATATCGCGCCGCTCGGCGCGGGCATGGATCGCGAAGCCGCCCGCCTGGCGCGGGAATTGCGACGGCACGACCTGATTGCCGAGCTTGGCGACGAGACGTTTCGCTTGAAAAAGTCATTTGAAGTCGCCAGCAAACTGGGTGCACGCTTCATTCTCATTGTCGGGGAGAACGAAGTGAAGGCCGGAGCCTTCGCCCTGAAGAACCTGGAAAGCGGTGAGCAGGTATCGGTGGCACGCGCGGAACTGGCGCGGAAGATTCAGGCCGGGCACTAGCGGCCGCATCTGGCAAAGGATCCTATGAAACAAGCATTTCTTATTCTTCTGATGTTCCTTTCCGTTTCTTGCATGGCTCAAACCGCACGAGAGGAAACCAGCTCCACACACCTCCAGCAGGCACTAATCGCCCAGACCCAGGCCGTGGCCCAGGCGCAAAAATCCAAAGATGGCGATACCCTTAAACGCCTGCTGACCGACAACTTCCAGCAGGTAGGCAGCGAAGGCAAGTTGCATGACAAGGACGATTTCACCGGCGATGCCAAAGACGGCAAGCTCACCGACTGCACTCTCTACAACTTCAAGTTTTTGTCGATAGACGACAACGCAGCCATCGTCACCTACGACGCTATCATCCACATGACCGAAGGCGACGATCTGTTAGCGTCGCGGATATCGACAAAAATCAGGTTGCCTAGATCGCGGCGGCGGTTCACCCAGCCCATGAGCACCGCCTTGCTACCGGCATCGGAAGAGCGCAACCCCCCGCACATGTGGGTTCGCCGAAGAT